>Ga0136555_1000038_pt1 | contig 47252 bp, 57 predicted proteins | sample AntRauTorckE5432_FD_104927 | JGI IMG/M metagenome (GOLD analysis project Ga0136555, IMG submission 104927) | Saline lake microbial communities from Rauer Islands, Antarctica - Metagenome Torckler E5 #432 | ecosystem: Environmental > Aquatic > Non-marine Saline and Alkaline > Saline | place...
ATAAAAAACGCGCACAGTATGATCAGTTTGGATCTGCTGATGCTGGCGCCCAAGGTTTCGGCGGAGGCTTCGAAGGATTTGATTTCTCTCAATTCCAACAAGGTGCACACGGGCAAAATATTGATATAGATTTAAATGATATTTTGGGTAGCTTTTTCGGTGGAGCAAGAGGTGGTAGATACAGCAGAGTTCGAAAAGGGCAAAATATAAACATGGATATTGAAATTGATTTCAAAGATTCTGTTTTTGGAACTGAAAAAGAAATTTCATTCAAACGCCAAAATGGTAGTGCTGAAAAATTTAGCGTGAAAATTCCTGCTGGAATTGATAATGGGGAAATGTTGAGAGTAAAAGGGAAAGGTGAGGAAATAGCAGATGGCCAACCTGGTGATTTGTATGTTCGGGTTTATGTGAAAGCACATAAAACTTTGCGAAAAGAAGGTGCGCACTTGTTTACAGAAAAAGAAGTTAAACTTTCACAAATTCTTTTAAATGAAGAACTGGAGATTGAAACTGCAGAAGGAGATACAATAAATGTAACTATTCCTGATGGAATTAAACACGGTGAAATGTTGCGACTGCATGACAAAGGAGTTATGACAAGTAGTGGAAGGAGAGGGGATCTACTGATTAAAATTTTAGTTAAATCTCCAAGTAAAATTTCAAAGAAAGCTAAAGAAGCAATCGAGGTTTTGAAAAAAGAGGGATTATAAATCGAATAAAAACTTTGTAGCTTTCAATCTTCATTGTTATAATTTAACCAATGATAAACTTTGGGTTCATTTCTTTAGACATATTAGTTTTTCTAGGAATAATAATTATTCTCTCTGTTATTTCTTTTAGATCAGGAAAGAAACCTATTCTCGCCCTAATACTTTCTCTTTACCCATCACTTTTATTTTTTAATAATTTACCTTTTATAAGACTAACTGATTCAACTGCTGCTGCACTGGGATTCGTTATTATTTATGCATCTGTAATTTACATTATATGGAGAAACCTACACGTAAAAAAACTTCATTCAATTTCCAGAAAATTGGTGGACTACATCCTAATGTCACTTTCTTTTGTGATTTTACTAATTTCTATTCAAATTCACTCAATCAGTTCTTTAACTATTATCTATAAATTCTCTCCATTCCTGACAAATATTGTAGATAAAATTCCTTACGGATTAGCACTGGCAATTCCTCTTTTTGTAATACTAATCACAAATAAAAACGATTTTTAATTATGGGAACTCAAATAATAGTTACAACAGTTATACTAACAACACTTATTTCCGTTATTTTTCTCGTTACAGTTAATTTTCGTCATGCAAAAAAAGATTTACACGATTTAGATTTTAAAAATATAGCTACACAATTAATGGCTTTAATAGTTTGGGTGGCGATTTTGGGAAATATTTTTTTAGTGGATAATGATAATGATTTAAAATTTAATTTGTCTGTTTTTATATTCTCGGTAGTAATTGGAATCTTGTTGATCAAAAACTTATTTAAAGAAATTAAAACTTCTGAAACCATAGATAGGCTTATTAAAAAAGTTCAGGGAGATAATATAAAACTGAAAAAACTAGATCGTCAAAAAACAGAATTCGTCTCTCTTGCATCTCATCAATTAAGAGGACCTCTTTCAATTATTCAAGGATATACTTCAATGGTTATGGATAATGATTATGGACCAGTGCCAGAACACTTGAAAACTCCAATAGAAAATATTCAACGTTCTAGTGAAAAATTAGGACATCTAATTAATGACTACTTAAATGTGGCGAAAATTGAAAAAGGGGAGATGCAATATTCTATCGACAGTGTAAACCTAAAAGAATTATTAAGAGAGGTTGTGGATGATTTTCAAATGTTAGCAAAAGATCATAAGGTTGGTTTAATTTTTGATTGTGACTACGACAAATCTATTTTAATAAAAGCAGACAAGGTAAAGACTAAACAAATTTTCTCTAATCTAATTGAGAATGGAATTAAATATACAAAAGAAGGTTCTGTAACAGTTAAGTGTAATGTAACAGAAGAAAAGATAACTGTTTCAATAAAAGATACAGGTATCGGAATCCAAAAAGAAAAATTGCAATCAATTTTTGGGAAATTTGCACGTGCAGAAGAAGCAATCAAAATGGATGTTGGAGGAACAGGACTTGGTTTGTTTGTTGCAAAAATTATGACGGAGGCACAAGGAGGAAAAATCTGGGTAGAATCGGAGGGGATTATGAAGGGTGCTACTTTTTATGTTGAAATGCCCTTGTTTTACTAGAGATTAAAAGTTTTGCTATAATAACCCCCATGAAAACATTACTATCAGGAGTACAGCCGACTGGAAGATTACATATCGGAAACTATTTCGGAGCAATTCGTCAATTTATTGATATGCAAAATGAACATGAAACTTTTGTTTTTATTGCTGATTTGCATGCACTAACTACAGTTCAAAATCGCGAACAAATGATGGAAAATATTATTAACCAAGCGATTGATTATTTGGCACTTGGACTAGATCCTGAAAAAGTAACTCTATATAAACAATCTGCTGTGCCACAAGTCACAGAGGCTGCTTGGATTTTTAATTGTCTAACAACGATGCCTTATTTAATGCGAGCCCACTCATTCAAAGACGCCGAAGCAAAAAACAAAGAGATTAATGTTGGATTGTTTGATTACCCAATTTTAATGGCCGCAGATATTTTATTAGTAGATGCAGATGTTGTCCCTGTTGGAAAAGACCAAAAACAACATTTGGAAATTGCTCGTGATACTGCAGAAAAATTTAACAACAAATTCGGAGAAACTTTTAAACTACCGACTCCTGTAATTATAGAATCTGTTGAAACTATTCCAGGAACTGACGGACAAAAAATGTCTAAAAGCTATAACAATACAATTCCTCTTTTTTCTACTCGAGAAGAAATTCAAAAGATTGTTATGTCTATTGCGACAGATTCAAAAGGACCAGAAGAAGCTAAAAACCCGGATGAAACTAATTTATACAAAATTCATAAATTATTTATAAGTCCTGAAAAGGATGTTGAGATTAGGGCTAGATACGAATCAGGAATTTCATATAAAGACGCAAAAGAAGCCTTAATTGAGGATATAGACATCTTTATGGCTCCATTACGTGAAAGTCGCTTAGAATGGCAAAATAAGCCTTCTGAAGTCGTTAAAATACTAGAGAAGGGCGCTGAAAAGGCTGGTAAAAGAATCGAGAATAAGATGAAGGAGGTCAGAGAGAAAGTAGGGTTTTTCAACTAAATTTTATCTAATGACACTCCATATCAATTTTGCTAATATAAGTTTCATATAAGTTAACCAAAATCATCATGAAAAACGGAATTATCTCAGTATTAGTATTAATCGTAATCTTATTAGTAGGGTTCTTGGTTTGGCCAACAAGTCCTTCACAAGATCTTCCTGAAGCATCTGTAACTAAACTGACAGACTCAGGCGATGCAGAAGGTATCGAAGACGGAGTAATGGCAAAAGAAGTCGGAGACCTTGAATTAACAATAACAGGATTCGGGCCAGGAAAAGTACACCCTGGAACTTTTGATGATATTACTATTTCAGACTTAGCAGTTTCAGAATCTGGAATTCCTGTTTCAGGAACTCTAACAATCAAATCCGAATCTAGATCTTTTGGAATTGATGGATTAAACACACACCTGTGTGCACCAGAATTTTTAAATTGTGAAAACAATCCTTTGATAATTTTTTCTCTTACTGAAATGACACAAAATTCAAATACAGAATTTACAGCAAATGGAGTTCTTACTTTTAAAGACACAATCAGCTCAATTTCATTTCCAGTAACAAAATCAGGAGAAGATTTTTCAGGAGATTTTAGATTAAATGTAAAAGACTTAGGAGTAAGTTATATTGGAATTGACTCAGAAATCCAAATCCAATTTGCAGGATCACTAAAATAAGTTACCCACCAATTATTGCTTTTGCTATAATTAAATTCCAGAAAGGTCTTTATTTATGAGTAGGAAAAAAGAAAATTGGATATTTAAACTAATCGAAAAAAATCACCGAAGGTGGATGAAAAAACCAAAAGAAAGAAGAGATGAGATTGATGAAGCCTATGGTCTAGAATATGCTTGGCCGAATAAGAAAAAGTGATTTGATAATTACAACTAACTCGATCGAGTTAGTTGTTTTATTTTTGACTTTACATAAACAGACTGATACTGTTTTAAATAGATAGATACTTCAAAAGAAAGGCTGCTCAGTGAAATATAAAATTGATTATACTCATAGTAACGGTTTCACAATTCATTTACAAAAAAGGCTTACGAAAAAAAGTTACCAGAGCCTTTTTAGACCAAGTGAAAAATTAAAGATTCTTGAAGAATGTAATTATTCTAGCGAAGAGGATTTTTATGATCATGAGATAGAAACAGATCCAACTCCTTTATATATAAAGAGGATTTGGTGTATAGATGGTATAAAATCTATTTATATAGACCAATACAGTATTCAGATAGAAAAAGGTTCTGCTTTTGAGTGGGATGCAATTCCGGAAAGAGTTATATCTATACTCAATCTAGAATTATTTCCTTTTGATTCTGTCCCAGAGAAAATTGTTAAAATTCCTGAAACAGATGCTTCAAACACACCTATTCAGAAAAAGGATCCTATTGGTTATATCCTAAAGAGATTAAGAAAAATAATGCACATCAATGAACCATAATTTGGTTCATTTTTTTATTTATAAAAACAAGAAAAATGCTAAAATATCTTTAATGCAAGACAAATTTAAAATTGAAACCGAAGTCTTTCAAGGTCCACTCGACCTTCTACTTTCACTTATTGAAAAAAGGAAACTTTTAATTAATGATATTTCGTTGGCAAAAATTACAGATGACTATATCGAGTATATTAAAAATGTAGACGAATTTTCTCTGGGACAAAGCTCTCATTTTATTTTGATTGCGTCTACATTACTTTTAATAAAATCAAAATCTCTTTTACCAACACTCGAGCTGACAATCGAAGAAGAACAAAGTATAGAGGATTTAGAATTGCGTCTAAAAATCCACAAAAGAATGAAAGATGTTGAGCCAAAAATAGAAGAAATGTTTATGGCGAGTCCTTCGTTTATGCGAGAGCCTTCAAAACAAGAAGTTTCAATGTTTGCTCCATCAAAACAAATTAATATAGAAAATATTTCTGAATTTGCTAAAAATGTAATCAAAGGACTTCCTAAATTTGAAAAAACTAAAAAAGCGATTGTAAAAAATGTTATCAGTCTAGAAACAATGATCCAAGACTTAACAAAAAGAATCCAACACGGAATCAACATGAGTTTCAAAGAATTTTCAGGAAGCACAAGCAAAGGAGAGAGGGTAAATGTGGTTGTTAGTTTTTTGGCGATGTTGGAATTAGTAAAACAAGGAATTATAAATGTTAAACAAGACGCAGATTTTGAAGACATTCACATGGAAACAAAAGAGTTAGGAACGCCAAGTTATTAAAGTTATAATATTTTTTATGAATTTAGAGCAAAAAATTGAATCTATTTTATTTTGGAAGGCAGAGCCTGTGAAATTTTCTGAATTGGCAAAAATTTTAGAGGTTTCAGAAGGTGAAATAAAAGATGCAATTGAATCTTTAAAAAACTCTCTTTCGAGTAGAGGACTTTCTTTGGTTGAGCAAGAAAATAAAATTGCCCTTGTGACTAATCCAGAAAACGGAGAATTAATAGAAAAACTTCAAAAAGAAGATCTTATCAAAGATTTAAGTAAAGCAACTTTGGAAACTCTTTCGATTATTTTATATAGAGGACCTCTGAAACGTAGCGAGATTGATTATATTCGCGGTGTGAATTCACAATTTATTTTAAGAAACCTCTTGGTTCGTGGATTAATAGAAAAAAAATCAGATCCAAAAGACGAACGTGCTTTTATATACAAAGCCAGTTTGGATTTAATTTCTTATTTGGGAATTTCAAAAATTGAAGACTTGCCTGATTACGAATCAGTAAACAATGATATCGAAGGTTTTTTGAATCAAGAAGACAAAGAAAAGGAAGATGAAGTGGCACTAAAAGAAGCTAATCAAGAAACAAATAATGAGCATAACGAATCTAATCAAACAGAATAGAGAAAAAATCTACACAATAGTATTATTGGCGTTACCTTTGGTTTTATTAATTTCTGCTTTTATTTTCTCAAAAGTTCCAGATGAAATAATCGAGGAAATTTCCGAACCCATTGCACCTGAAATTTTAAATCCATTTGATGATATCGAAACTGTAGCAAAAGCAGTAATCGTAAAAGATCTAAATACAGGAGAAATTATTTACGCAAAAAATTCTGGAAAAGTTTTACCCCTAGCTAGTATTACAAAAGTTCTAACAGCTTTAACAGTAAAAGAGATTTCGACATCTAAAATTGCGTCTATTACTTTGAGAGATTTAGCATTGGATGGAAATAATTTTCTATTTCCAGGAGAAGTTTTTGATCAAGACGACTTGATTAATTTCACCCTTGTTGGATCAAGCAACGATGGTTCAAGTGCCTTGGCATCAAGCGCCTCAACAATTCCATATAATAAAGATTCTTTTATTGCGGAGATGAATTCTTTGGCGCAAAAAATTGGAATGTTAAATTCTATTTTTCATAATGAAAGTGGACTAGACCTGCAAGACAATGTAATTTCTGGAGCGGATGGAACAGCACGCGACATCGCAGAACTATTTGAATATGTTTTGGTTAATAATCCAGAACTTTTAGAATCCACAACAAAAAGTTCTGTAACAGTTTATTCTTTTAATGGAATTTCTCATAAAATTGATAACACAAATCAAGAAGTTGGAAATCTGCCAAATGCGCTAGCGTCAAAAACAGGATTCACTGATTTGGCGGGAGGAAATTTAGCAGTTGTAATCGACCCAGGATTAAATCGCCCGATTGTGATTGTGGTTTTAGGTTCAACAAAAGATGCTCGTTTTGAAGATGTGGAGCTGTTGTCTGAGAAGGTAAGTCAGTATTTCAGTTATAAGAGACAAGGGGATTTTTAAAAAGCTTTATGATATTCTTTTATTAATTACCAAATAACCAACAATTCCCATGATTATCGACGTCGTAAAAGTAATACTCCCAGCTGTCCTAGCCTTTTTTGTTGGAATTGGAATCACTCCTTATGTAGCAGGATTTTTGTACAAGCATGAAATGTGGAAGAAAAAAGCAGGTAAATTAGATCGCGACGGAAACGCAACTCCAATATTCGACGCCTTACACAAAGAAAAAGAAGTCGGCACACCAAGAATGGGTGGAGTTGTAATCTGGATCAGCGCATTTATTGTAGTTTCACTAATTTGGACTTTGTCGCACATAACTCCATTAGAAATTTTTGATAAGTTAGATTTCATGAGTCGTAATCAAACTTGGATTCCATTCGCTGCACTTTTAATCGGGGCACTTGTTGGATTAGTAGATGACTGGTTGGAAATAAAAGGATCACGAGACAATATCGCAGGAGGACTTTCGGCAGTAAAAAGATTGGGCGTGGTTGGATTAATTGGATTCCTAGTTTCTGTTTGGTTCGTATTTAAATTAGACGTAACAAGTATTGGAATTCCATTTTTCGGACCACTGGAAATTGGTTGGTTGTTGATTCCATTATTTACCGCTGTGATTATTGGAATTTATTCCGGAGGAGTTATCGATGGACTGGATGGATTGTCTGGTGGAGTTTTGGCCTCTATGTTTGGAGCCTACGCCGCAATTGCATTTTCATTATCACAAATTGATTTGGCTGCGTTCAGTGCAACTATTGCTGGGGCAATTCTGGCTTTTCTGTGGTTCAACATTCCGCCCGCACGTTTTTATATGTCTGAAACAGGAAGTATGGCACTGACAATTGTTTTGTCGATTGTGGCGTTGATGACCGATTCATTAGGTGGGGGAATTGGATTATTTGTTCTACCAATTATTGCATTTCCATTGGTTGCTACTGCCGGAAGTTCTGCAATTCAGATCTTGTCCAAAAGAATTCGTGGAAAGAAAGTATTTTTATCAGCACCATTACATCATCATTTTGAAGCGATTGGATGGCCGGCTTATAAAGTTGTTATGAGGTATTGGGTTTTGTCAGTGATTTTTGCGATTACTGGGGTTATTGTGGCGTTGGTGGGGTAGGTGATACTAAATTTTATTTGTTATAATCTTTAACAAATGCCCCCTAAAAACCCAGTAAGCAAAATACTTCTAATTATAATTGGACTATTGGTCTCGTCTGGACTGATAATATTCCTATCTGCTGCACTTGGACTATTAGCAAAAGAGGGGGCTCAATTTTCATCTGTTGTAACAACTCAAATTTTCATAGGATTAGTTGGGGGAAGCATAATCGCATATATAACTTCAAAAATTCCATATAAATTCTGGAAGACTTATTCATTCTGGATATTTTTAGGAGCAGTAATTCTAACGGCCGCAGTTTTCATTCCAGGAATCGGAATTGAATTCGCAGGAGCAAAACGTTGGATTTATTTAGGACCTTTATCGTTTCAACCAGGAGAATTTTTGAAAATCGCATATCTAATTTATACAGCAGCTTGGTTATCTGCAGTGAAAGAAAAAATAAATACTTTTAAATACGGAACGCTGCCATTTATTTTAATCTCAGCAGTAGCTGGAGGAATCTTATTTTTGCAACCAGATAACGATACCGCAATCGTAATGTTGGCCGCAGGAGCAGTTATGTATTTTGTTTCAGGTGCAAACTGGAAACATATTATCGTGGTTGGGTTATTAGGATTAATCGGAATCGCAGGAGTACTGGCTTCACGTCCATATGTTGTAGACAGAATTATGACCTACATAAATCCTAGTGCAGACGCATTAGGATCCAGTTACCAAATCCAACAATCCCTAATCGCAATCGGTTCAGGTGGATTAACAGGTCGCGGATTCGGACAATCTATTCAAAAATTCAGCTTCCTACCAGAACCAATAGGGGATTCGATTTTCGCAGTCGCCGCAGAAGAATTTGGATTTATCGGAGCTCTATTATTAATTGGATTATTTGTCTGGTTTTTGATTTATTCAATAAAATTATCTATGCGATCCAAAGAAACATACGGAGGACTTTTATTGGTTGGAATTGCGACTTTGATAGTAGGGCAGGCATTTGTAAATATTTCATCCATGCTTGGATTAATTCCGTTATCAGGTCTACCTTTATTGTTTGTCAGTCACGGTGGAACTGCATTGTTTTTCACATTGTTTGCAGTTGGAATAATGTTAAATATTTCCAGATTTGTTAAGAAAGGGTAAGTATTTACATATCTCTTATTTTATGGTACTTTTTCATAAACCAGTTATTTAAATCAACCAAAGGAGTCATCTGTGTCCACGAAAGATAATCAAACAAAAGGTCATATTCTAATAATAGACATAATGGCCGAGGAAGAGCCTGAATTGATCAGGCAAGTAAAAGAATGTTGTACAGAAATCAACGCCAGCTATGACATCATTCACCCAAATGATTTTTACAATTTGATGTTTGATGAAAGAGCAGAAAAAATAAAAAATTCTGAAAATGTAATTGTATTCACTGGAATGTTTTATGGGGCTGATGTTCCTGCATGCATAAGAGCTTGTGAAAGAATAAAGGGTTTAAATCCTAATGTAAGATGTTATTTCAGAAGTTCTTTTCCAAAAATGACAATTCCTGATGAAATTTTTGAAGGAGTTGTTGAGAAAATAAATACCTCTCGAGGATTTTCTGACTTTGCATCTTTTATCAAAGAAATATTTGATAATAAACCCGCCAAGACTTAATGTCTGGCGGTTTTTTATTTCTCTGGAATATGTTAGTTTGTTATCTGAACTTGCACAAAAAAATAATCAAATACAGGAGAGAAGTATGGACAATCAGGTAATAATAATTGATAAAGATACAAACGAGGAAATGGATCTTATTTTTAAGGAAAAATTTAAAAATGAATGTGGTCTAACTATTATCAAAGGAGAGAATTCAGAGATAGAAGAAATGTTTCTAGGTAAGGTTGGAGAAAGAATTATAGATTGTAAAAATTTAATTATTTTTACAGACATAATTTCTGGGCATATTAAAAAATCCAGACTTTTATCACAAGGAATCAGATTAGTGAATCCTGATGTAAAAATTTATCTCAGATCATATACACGGCCCGAAGAGTTAAATCCAGACTTCAATGGTCTTATCTGTAAATACACAGACAAGCAAGACCATTATGAATCAACAATAAAAATTATAAAGCTCTTAATAATAGAGAAACGAGTAGCCGCCCAAATATAAACTTTGGCGGTTTTTTTATACTCTTTGTCGCGCTTTAATTTCATTGCTATAATACTATCTACATATGAAAATTATTTTTACAGGCGGGGGAACTGGAGGTCATTTTTATCCAATAATTGGGATAATCGAGGCTATGCGTGATGTTGCAAAGGAAAAGAAACTTCTGGATCCGACTTTATATTTTTTGGCGCCTGATCCATACAACGAAAGACTTCTTTTTGATAACCTTGTAACTTTTAAAAAAGTTCCTGCTGGGAAAATGCGTATCTATTTTTCTCCATTAAATATTATTGATTGGTTTAAAACTGCATATGGAATTCTTGTGGCTTTATGGAAAGTTTTTTGGATCTATCCAGATGTTATTTTCAGCAAAGGAGGTTACGGTGCATTTCCAATTGTTGTTGCGGGGAGAATTTTAGGAATTCCAATTATTATTCATGAATCAGATTCTGCACCAGGAAAAGTAAATGCATGGAGTGGAAAATTCGCAGAAAAAATTGCCATATCATATCCAGAGGCTGCAGAATATTTTCCAAAAGATAAAGTGGCTTGGACAGGAAATCCAATTAGAAAAGAAATTATGATTGTTGCAAACCAAGGTGCCAAAGAATATTTGGATCTGGAGCCTGGAATTCCAACGCTATTAATTTTAGGAGGTTCTCAAGGTGCACAAATCATCAATGATGAGATTGTTAATGCACTACCAGAATTGGTCAAGAAATATCAAATCATTCATCAAGCAGGAGCAACTAACATAGAAGAAGTTAAAAATACTGCGAACCTTTTACTGGACAGGTCTCAATATGCTTATAGATACAGACCTTATGCTTATTTGGATGATCTGGCGATGCGTATGTCTGCGGGAGCATGTGACATGGTAATTTCTAGAGCTGGTTCAACTATTTTTGAAATTGCCAATTGGTCAAAACCAAGTATCGTAATACCTATTGCAGAATCAAACAGAGACCATCAAAGAAAGAACGCTTATACTTATGCTAGAACTGGTGCAGCAACTGTAATTGAAGAATCAAACCTAAGCGACGATGTTTTGTTAGCAGAAATAGACAGAGTACTTTCAGATAAAAGTGTAAACGAAGAAATGATTAAGGGAGCAAAAGAATTTGCAAAACCAGAAGCAGCCAAAACTATCGCGGCAGAAATTTTAGAAATTGGACTAACTCACGAATAATAAAAAATAAAATGTTTAACCTATTCAAGAAAAAAACAAAAAATAATATAGTTACCAGGATTGCACCTTCACCGACCGGAGTTTTACATATTGGAACTGCACGTGCTGCACTTTTTAATTATCTATACGCAAAACAAAACGGAGGAAAATTTGTATTAAGAATCGAAGACACAGACAAAGAACGTAGTACAAAAGAATTTGAACAAAATATAGTCGATTCATTAAAATGGTTAGGTTTTGAATGGGATGATTTTTATAGACAATCAGAACGTACAGAAATTTATAAAAAATATATTGATAAATTAATTTCAGAGGACAAGGCTTATGTTTCAAAAGAAGAAGGTGGTGAGCGTGATTCCGTTATACGTTTTCGAAACCCAAACAAAGAAATTATTTTCGACGATGAGATTCGCGGTGAAATAAAATTTGATACAACAGAGTTAGGAGACTTTGTAATTGCAAAATCTACAGACGAACCAATCTATCATTTAGCCGTTGTAATTGATGATCACGAAATGGGAATTACTCATATTATTCGTGGAGAAGACGGTATTTCTAATACACCTAGACAAATGCTGATTCAAGACGCTATAGGCGCAAAAACACCTCTTTATGCCCACTTACCATTGGTTTTAGGTAAGGACAAGAGCAAGCTTTCAAAACGTCACGGAGCAACTTCATTAGATGAATTTAAATCGCAAGGATATCTAAAAGATGCAATCATTAACCAACTTGCTTTTCTGGGTTGGAATCCTGGTGACGAGCGCGAAATTTTCTCATTAAAAGAATTAATTGCAGAGTTTGACCTGAAAAAAGTTTCCAAGGGAGGAGCAGTTTTTAATGAAGAAAAATTAGATTGGTTTAATAAAGAATGGATTTCAAAAATGCCAGATTCAGAATTTGAAGAAATTCTAGAAAAAGAACTGGAAAAGTTTTCTCCATCAAAAGAATTTATTTCAAAAATTATTCTTGTAATAAAAGAAAGGATTTCAAAACTTGATGAGATTAAAAAAATGATTTCGGAAGGGGAGTTAGATTTTTATTTTGAAACTCCAGACTGCGATGTGGCAAAAATTAATTTCAAAGACACTCCAAACGAGAAAACTATCGAACTATTAAATTCAGTTAAAGATTTAATCTCAAATGTTTCACAAAAAGATTCAGTAGAAGATATCAAATCTAAAGTCTGGGATTTTGCAACAAAAGAGGGGAGAGGTCAAGTTTTGTCTCCATTGCGATATTCACTTTCGGGACGCGACAGGTCTCCAGATCCATTTACACTAATCTCAATCTTAGGAAAAGAAGAATCTTTCAAAAGGATTGATTTATCAATTGAAAAATTAAATGGCAAATAATATATTTAAAAAAATATTCTTAGGGTTAGCATTTTTCTCTCTAGTCTTTTACTCTTTTCCAACAAATACTTTTGCAGAAGATAACGTTGAAGAATTACAAGAACAAATCAACGAAAAACGAGAAAAATTAGAAGAATTAGATGCTGAAATTCGTAGACAAAAAGCACTTCTAGACAATACGAGTGGGCGCGCCGACACATTAGAAAATACAGTAAACCAACTAGAAGCTTCTCGTAGAAAAATCACAACGGATATTTCACAAACTGAAACCTCAATCGAAAAAGCCGAACTGACAATTAACAAACTGACAATCGAAATTTCTCAAAAGGAAATCGACATCAACAGAAATTCAGACGCACTTGCCGAATCAGTTCGCAGAATGAATAATCTGGAACAAGTGTCTTTGGTAGAAAAATTTCTAGGTTATGAAAGTATTTCAGATTTCTGGAATGATTTTGAGCAAACTGAAAAAATTCAAAAACAACTTCATACAGAAGTAGAAATGTTACTGGACTTACATGAAGATTTAACTGAATCAGAGGAACAAAAACGCGCAGAAGCTGCCAGCCTGTCTTTATATAAAGTAGAATTATCCAGCGAACAAGAAGCTGTGGAATATACCAAAAAAGAAAAAGAAGTTATTCTGACTCAAACCAAAAACGAAGAAGCACGATACCAGATACTACTAAATCAAAAACTGGCAGAAAAAGATGCCTTCGAGGACGAGCTTTTAGAAATTGAGTCTAAACTGCAATTCTTGATTGATCCGGAATCTTATCCTGTTGCCAGAAAAGGAATTTTAGAATGGCCACTAGATCAAATTAGGATTACTCAAAATTTCGGAGGAAGTTCCTTCGCAAAAACTAATCCACATGTTTACGGTCGTGCATTTCACCCTGGAACGGATTTTGGAGTACCTATTGGAACAAAAGTTTATTCAGTCTCGGATGGTGTCATTATGGGTCGCGATAATACCGATTTATATCCTGGATGTCGCGCTTGGGGTGGATGGATCATGGTTAAGCACGATAATGGACTAAGCTCTCTGTATGCTCACTTATCCAGCTTTACAGCCACAGTAGGACAAAGAGTCACAGCAGGACAACAAATTGCTCTGTCTGGTAATTCAGGAATTTCTACAGGACCTCATCTACATTTATCTCTTTATGCATCTCAAGGAGTTAAGGTTGGTCCTTATGGTTCGTACAAAGCCGGCACAGGATGTGCAGCAACTAATGCGACTGGACCGTTTGCCGATTTGGATGCTTATTTGGATCCATTGGAATATCTACCAAGTTTATAGGAAATAATTGATATACTTATTTATATGAAAAATAACTTACAAGAAAAAGGATTCATAAAACTTATTTTACTGATAATAGTTATCTTGGTCGTATTAAGTTTTAATGGATTCGATCCTCAAACTATTTGGGAAGATTATATCGTAAAAGGAATTGTTTTTGTTTGGAGTATCATTTCTTGGGCTGTAGATATCCTTGTTGGACTTATAAAAGCTGCTTTGGCATCATTTGAAATTATTGGAAATATTTTAGATAAGATTAATGGAGGTTCTGGTAACTAAATCAGGTAGTTTGGTATGACCAGAAAATAGCTAAAAGACGATTAAAAATCCTAAATGTAAAAATTCAGGGTTTTTTTAATAGATAAGTTAAAGGGAAGTAATATTTCAAAAAAGATGCATAGACGACGATAGTTAGAGAATAAAGAGTAACTTAGCTACAAGCAACAAGTTGTTTAATTCTGCAAAAATTAAAAAGCTTTATTTAAAGGCTTATTTTAGTATATAGTGTCGCAAAAGATATATTGTGCGACATTATGCTATTCTCAAGATAAAGGCTTTGAAAAGTTATCCACAGGTGCCTTAAATTGTGAAACTTTAACCTAAACTCTCACTTTCCTACAAATCTATTTTGATCAAATATTCTATGATCGTTTTTTTGAGGAAAGTAGGGTAAAAGTACACACAGAAAAAATAGAAGACCTCTCTCCCCTACTTCACAAAATTTTTTTTGGACCAAATCATGCAATACAAAAAACCGACACATATGTGTCGGTTTTTTGTATAAAGCAATTAACTTTAATTAATTAAAGCAACTTCTCTAATTTCTTTATTCCAACATGGTTTTGAGTGAACCCATGGATCTGTTCCTTGAGTCTCATAAAGGTATTTTGCATACTCAATATTTCCTTCAAGGGTATAGATATCGATTCCAAGCTTGATTGCAGTTGCAGCGTGATACTTTTCATTAATTTGAAACGCACCAACATCAGCTCTGTTAACTCTACCTCTAAGAGGTTCATCATTTGTATTGAATTGTCTAAATTCTGATTCACATTTCGATACATCAACCATTACTGGTGAATTTTCAAAATGTTCTTCAATAATTTCTTTAGTCGTTTTTTTAATTTTTTTAGGTTCCTTCTCAATCACTTCTTCCGTAACTGGATTTTCTGTCGAGGGAATTTCTGATGGATCTTCTGTATTTGCGTCTACCCCCGTTACGAGAGTTGCTGCAAATAATGATAATCCTATAGCAAGTTGTATAATAAGCCGTTTCTTAATTGTAATCTGTGTTTACATCCGTAAGCTCGTACACAGGTTCTAATGTATCTTGTTTAGCAAGTTTTAGAACGTTTATCCTTTAATAAAAAAGGCCCAGGGTATACCTGAGATGTGAACAATCGTAGCACGAATTACATGTCTTTGTCAATGGGTAAATAATGCCTGTTTTTATGGTTTTTAGAGCTATTTTGCCAATTCTTTGCAATTTTTAGATGGTTCATATCCATTATCTTTTGCCTCGTCTTCTGTATCAAAATACACTTTATTTTCATCTTTGATTCTATTTACTCCAGAACAAGTAATATAATAATATTTAGAGCCATTTATTGAAGATACGTAGTTCCCTGTTTTTCCTTCAAGATATCCAAATTTTATCGAAAATGCGTCCTTTTCTATAACTATTTCAGACTCATCAATTTCATTTATATAGACGAATGTTCCATAAGCGTTAAAAATAGCCAATAAAACAAAGGATATTCCAATACACCATTCCCCCACTCTTTTTGTGAATAAGCCCTTGATTTTTTTAATGATTTGTTTTAAACTCATCAGACATCAAATTTTATCAAAAGATAATAAAGATTTAATAAATTAAGAAAAATGTCACACGTCAAAGCAGGAGGATCAACAAAAAACCTACGCGATTCGAAACCAAAGTTCCTTGGTACGAAACTTTACGCTGGAGAAAAAGCAGGTATTGGTTCTATTATCATTAGACAACGTGGAACAAAAATCTTGCCTGGAACAAATACTAAACTAGGAAAAGATCATACTATTTTCGCCATTAAAGAAGGAATTGTTAAATTCTCTCAAACTAAGAAAGTTGGATTCAACGGAAAGACTAAGGTTAAAAAAGTAGTGAACGTTGTATAAAAAATTTCATTGATATTTAATGAAATAAAAAACCGGCCAGTTGGTCGGTTTTTGTCTTGCCTACTAATAATTACTTGCTGAAGGAAGTTTTATCAGAATGGCAGGTATCCTGTCTAGTGTTTTAGATGTTGCAAAAGTAAAGATAACTCTTCTTTCTTCTGGGGTTAACTTTTCAATATTAACTTGATTATCATTATTCGGTATAGTCATTATTATTGTCCTTGTTATGGTTCGAGTTCTAAATAACAAACTACAACTTATTCAAGAAAAGTCAAACAACCTACTCTCCAACTATAATCAAACTCAATCTAGCTTTTTCTCCATATGCTTCCAGATTAATTTTATGTTCACCTGTTTCCTTAATTGAATCCTCCAAATCAATCCAGTCTTCACTAATTTCAAAACCTAAATCCCCTATCGCATCGGCAATTTCTTTTACATGAACTTGCGCAAACAAATGACCTTTTTCATTTGCTTTCTCTTTTATCTCGACACTCTTTCCATTTATTTGAGACAAAATTCCATGAACTTTATTATGGAGAGCTTGTTCTTTTTCGTTCGATTTTTTCTTTTCATTCTCCAAAGCTGCGACTGTTTGATTTGTTGCAATTTTTACCAATTTACGAGGTAACAGGTAATTTCTGACATGTCCGTCGTTTACATTCTTTATATCCCCTTTTTGACCCAATTTAGGTACATTTTGTAGCAGTATTACTTTCATAGTGATGTGATTTTACTTTATTTTTGAATAAGTTTAAAGAGTTGACTAAATTCTCTTTGATTGTAAAATTCAATCTGGTAATAGTACATTCAAAACAAAAATAGAGGGATTTTTAATAATGAAAATATTAATATATTTAATCAGCGCAATTTTATTTATAAGTTGTACTCAATCTAAAAAAAATACCGGTGGAGCGATAAGCAAAACCCGAACACTAAGATCACAATCATCAAAACCCAAAGGGCGTTTCATCCATCCTGTTCCAAATAATTCTTGGATTTCCCAAAAATTACATGGGAAAAATGCGATTGATTTTGCAGCACCTAAAGGAACTGCGATTCTTGCGTCAGCACCAGGAAAAGTTATCCGGAGCGACGCAAGTGGTCATAATGGTGGTTATGGAAAAGTTGTAGTTATTAAACATCCAGATGGGACAGAAACTTTGTATGCTCACATGAGTAGAATAAAAGTTCGTCTCGGAAAAAAGGTTAAACGAGGAGAAGTGATTGGTTATGTTGGTTCAACAGGACGTTCAACCGGAAACCATTTACATTTTGAAGTGCATGGCGCATCAAATCCTTTTAATTATTAAACACAGCTGACCATGAGAGTGGTCAGTTTTTTATTTTTATATTAAGTTTAAAGAATTGACTAAATCTAAAATAATTGTAATATCAGATACAGCAAACTGGACATTAGAAAATCAAACAGAGGAAATTTACTAAATGAAAATAATCACAATAATTGCCGTCTTAATACTTATTATTATATGTCAGCAAGCAACTAAGAAAAATGATTCGTCTGTAGATGTAAATAAGCGCGCTCCAATCAAACTTTCTACAGAAAAGGAAGAGATCGCAATTTTTACCCCAGACATAGAATCTGATAAAAAAACTGAAATAGTAATCGACAACATTAATGTTCAAGTCATTGAATCAGAGAATGACGAGCAAGTAGTGACTGAAGATGATATTTCAATATCAAAAACGGAACTTAAATAACATACAAATTCCAAAAGCCAACTTATGTATAAGTTGGCTTTTTATTTACATTTCTTTCAACAATCGAGCAGCTTCATTCAATTGATGTTCAAACAAATTAACATCATCAGGAGTATTTTCATCGTCCACAATAAAATCTGGAGTCACACCATTTCCTGAAATAGAATTTCCAAGAGGAGTTAACCATCTTGCAATTGTTACTTTAAATGAAGTCTCTGGTGTGACTGGTACTAATTCTTGAACTGATCCTTTTCCAAAACTTTGTTCTCCAACAATAATTGCTTTGTTATGATCCTTTAATGCTCCGGCCAAAATTTCACTAGCACTGGCTGAACCCCTATCAACCAAAACGGCGATTTTTAAATTATCATTAAAAACATTATATCCTTTACTCCTAAATACTTTTTCTTCTCCGTTACCAAAATCTTCTTGGACAATAATTTTTCCTGCTGGTAAAAACCAACTGGCGATATCAACTGATGCATCCAAAAATCCTCCTGGGTTTCCGCGCAAATCTATAACTAATTTATCTTTTTTCAAAGAAATAAATTCACGAAGAGCGTCTCTGAAATCACTCGCTGAATTTGCAGAGAAATTATAAAGAGAAATAACAAACACTCCATCACTACGTAATTCAGTATCTAGTGTTGGGATATTAATTGTGTCTCTTGTAATATTAATTTCTATTGTCTCTGACACACCTTCTCTTGCAATGGTTAATGTCACAACAGTCCCTCTTTCTCCACGAATTAATTGAATTCCTTCATCGAGACTCATATTAATTGATGAAACTCCATCGATTGCCAAAATTTTATCTCCAGATTTAATTCCCGACATTTCTGCGGGAGTATTTTTCAAAGGAGCAATAACGGTAATCAAATCGTCTTCGATTCCAACCTCCATTCCAACTCCAGAAAATTCTCCAGAAATTGTTGTTTCGAATTCTTTATTTTCTGCAGGTGGCAAAAATTGAGTATAAGGATCGTTAAGAGCATCAACCATTCCTGAAACAGCTCCCCAGATTCTGTCTTGGTCTGAAATTTCATTTGTAGAAGTTGCCGCAGCAAATTTTTCATCAATTAAATTCCAAACTTTCCAAAAAGCAGAAAAATCGGCTGATTCACTGGCATTTAATGTGCCTGTTAAATCTGTTGGTACACTCAAAACCTTACTTTCTTTTCCACTGACATATCCTCCGAAAAATATAATTGCAATCAAAGCAATACTTATCAAAGAAAATATTATATTTTTTACTAAAGGTTTCATTATCGAGAAATTAATTAATTATTGAAACTCATTATAGCAACGAAAAAGAGAGATACAAAATTTGTTATTGTGGAAATATTTTTTATTTAATTAAATAAAAAGTTCTAAGGGAATAACCACATACTCTCGTAAAAGAAAAACTAAAACAACAAAAACAAAAGTTCCTAATAATGACTCTTTTGAAAAATAGTCTTTGTAATTTTTTCCACCCAAAATTAGATATGTTAATTCGTCAATAAATAATGCTACACCGACTGTATACAAAAAAGTAATTCCTAGAAATAAACCCACCGGAGCAATAATCAATCCAGACATCCAGTGATGCATCCTAAACCCTCTTATGCTAGGACTCGGAGTTGGTTTAAAATATAGAAATACTCTTGTAAAAATAATTGTTACAAGAAAATAAAGAAAAAATGAATCGTACATAGATAACATATTAACATTTCTTAAATTATTTTTTAACCTTTTGCTTGTTGCAAAGTCGCTCGTTGTTTATTCTGTATACAATTAAAACTAAAAATGAAACTTACCTGTTATAATTTAAGGAATGATAAACAAGTACACTCACAAAAATGTGACCTGGGTTGATTTCGAAAACCCAACATTAGACGAAGTTCGTGAAATTGCAGAGGAATTTAATATTGATCCTTTAGTTGCAAACGAACTTTTATCTCCTACAGTTCGTCCTCGTGTAGATTATTACAAAGACTACATTTACCTGATTCTGCACTTCCCTAATTCATACAATACACGCGGAAATGGAAATATTTCAAAAAAAATAGAAGAAGTTGATTTTATTGTTGGAAAAGATTTCGTTATCACAACCAGATACAATGCAGTTGATGCTTTACTTGAATTTTCAAAAGTTTTTGAAGTTCAATCTATTTTAGACAAAAGCAATATGGGAGACCATGCGGGATATATTTTCTTTTACATGATTCAGCATTTGTATAAATCATTGATGAATCGTCTGGAGACCATCAGGGATCTGTTGGATGATATTGAAAAGAAAATTTTTGAAGGAGAAGAAAAAGAAATGGTTTTGGAGTTATCAAAAATCAATCGCCTTTTGTTGAATTACAAAGAGTCCACTTCCCTACACAAAGAAATACTAGAATCATTTGAGATTGCTGGGAAAAAATTCTTTGGAATGGATTTTGATTATCATTTACGTGGAATTTTAGGAGAGTATTATAAAGTAGAAGGTGCGATGCAAGGTGCCAAAGAATATTTGAACGAGCTTCGTGACACTAACGATTCCCTTTTGACTACAAAGCAAAATGAGATTATGAAAATCTTGACGGTGACTGCTTTTATTACTTTCCCCCTTACATTGATTGCTGGGATTTTTGGAATGAACACTATTTCCACACCTATTATTGGAAATGAGAATGATTTTATTACTGTTCTACTGATAATGCTTTTGATGACTATCCTGATGGCTTTCTATTTTAGGATGAAAAAATGGTTCTAAGAGATTATAATAAGTTTTATAATGAAAATATATCTAAAAAATACTTTAACTGGAGAAAAAGAAGAATTTCAATCTATTAGAGATCGTGAAGTTTCAATGTATCATTGTGGACCAACAGTTTACGCCAGACAGCACATTGGAAATTTAAAAGCCTATGTTTTTGCAGATTTACTGCGTCGCCTTTTTGAATTTAATAATTACAAAATAAATCAGGTTATTAATATTACTGATGTTGGTCACCTAACTTCTGATTCCGATTCTGGTGATGATAAAATAGAAAAAGCTGCTGAAAATGAAGTTTTAAAAAAACATAATCTTAATACTTCAGAAAAATTAGGGGAATCGGAAACCAAAGAAGTTCAAAAACTAAAGAAAAATATTGCGACAGAAATTGCAGAAAAGTACACAAACATCTTCTTTACAGACATAGAGAAAATGAATATTGAAAAAAGTAAGATTACTTTCCCTAAAGCAACTGACCACATTGCAGAGCAACTTGATCTAATTAAAATTTTAAACGAAAAAGGTTTTGTTTACAAAACTTCTGATGGATTGTACTTTAATACTTCAAAATTTGATAAATATGGAGTTCTAGGAAATGTTCAAATAGACAAACTAAAAGAAGGTGCCAGAATTGGAATCAACAAAGAAAAGAAAAATCCAACTGATTTTGCGTTGTGGAAATTTTCTAAACCAGAAGACGCGCGCGCCCAAGAGTGGGATTCTGATTGGGGTGTAGGATTCCCTGGTTGGCATTTAGAATGTTCTGCAATGTCTGCGAAATTTTTAGGACAACCTTTTGATATTCATACTGGTGGAATTGACCACATTCAAATTCACCACAATAACGAAATTGCTCAATCAGAAGCTGCACATAACGAACACCAAGCAAACTATTGGATGCATGTTAATCATTTAATATTGGACGGGGAGAAAATTTCAAAGTCTTTGGGCAACGGACTATTTTTAGAAGATTTAGAAAAAGAACATATTTCTCCTGCAGAATATCGTTATTGGCTTTTGACTTCGCACTACTCTACCCTAATTAATTTTACTTGGGATGCTGTTAAAGGTTCTGCCACTGCTTTTAATAAATTAATAAATCATTTTAAAAAAGTTTCTGTCGGAGAAATAAACAAAGATTATTTGGAAAAAATCACAGAAAAATTAAATGACGATTTGGATACTCCTGGTGCAATTGCTTTGATTTGGGAAATGATGAAAGATGACGATTTTAATGATTCAGATAAACTGGCTACAATTTTAGAGACTGATAAAGTTTTAGGTTTGAATATTATAAAACTGTTAAATACAGAGATTGAAATTCCAAAAGAAGTTATGGAATTGGTAAATAAAAGAAAAGAAGCTCGTATCAATAAAAACTTTCAAGAAAGTGACGAGATCAGGGATCAGATTAGTAAATTGGGTTATGAGATTTTAGATAAAGGTGAGGAGTTTGAGGTTAGAGAGAAGTAATATTAAAATTATCCTCAAACCTTATGTTCGTCAATCCCAACTCCTACAATCGTCATCCTGAATCCTTTTCAGGATCTAAATTCTAAAAACCAACTAACACTTATACATTCAACAAAACTTTCTCGAAACTGTTTCTACAACACTCTTCTCAGTCCCTTTCTCACTCGTCTAATGTCAAGGTCTAAAGACCTGTGACAACCGACGACATCGAAGGATTTCGAAAAGTATTGTGGGTGGGTAAGTAAAAAACTGACGTAGACAGTTTTTTAATCCCCACCATTCGCAATCACATAGAGGCATTTCGCAGAAAAATCGCGTATGCAAGATTTTTTTGAGAATAGGAGCACCGAGTTTGGCGAGGTGAATCCGCGTCTCTATGGGATTAGTGGATAAAAAAATTTCGAGACAACATAAAAAGTCCCTGAAACAAGTTCAGGGACTTTTACAAAATTCTATTTTAAAACTTATTTAGATCTCCAATCAAGTTGGAGATGATAAATATGGAGTTCAGGATGACAATTTTAAACCCTTAAATTCTCTTACTAGACTGTTATAAACACCTTATAAACTTTTCATAAAATCGAGATAAATACATTTGTGATAAAATCTATCTACTAATATGCACGAATCACAAAAAGGAGTTAAATATAATGCCGCTCAATTTGGAGGATCCATGAAACAAGATCCTGCTCTTAAAATTCCTCCTCAAAGCATCGATAGTGAGATGGCTTTTCTGGGTTCTATACTAATGCGTCCAGAATCAATCAATGAAATTTATGAAATGATGAAACCATCATTCTTTTATTCTGAACGTCATAGAAAAATTTACGAGACAATGATTGAGCTTTTTTCAAAAGGAACTCCGATTGATTTGATTTCAATGTCTTCTAGGTTAAAAGAAAAGAAAATTTTAGAACAAACTGGAGGGAAATCTTATTTATCTGAATTAGTGGAATCTGTTCCCTCTTCTGCAAACATAAAACACTATGCAGAAATTATTCTTAAAAAAGCCACATTCCGTGGACTAATTTCTGTTGCCGAAGAAATTTCAGCACTTGGATACAATGAGGAAGGAGAAATGGAAGAAGCAATCGACCAAGCAGAAAAGAAAATTTTATCTGTAACCAGTCATACAAACCAAAAAACTTATACAGAATTGAAAGACACTTTACCTGAAGCATGGGAACGTTTGGAAAAACTTCATAATTCTAAAGACGAAATGCGTGGAATTCCAACTGGATTCAAAGGTCTTGATGACAAACTTGCTGGTTTCCAAAAATCAGACCTTATTATTTTAGCTGCTCGTCCTTCTGTTGGAAAAACTTCTCTTGCGCTAGATATTGCGCGTAACGTTGCAGTTAATCATAATGTTCCAACAGCGATTTTCTCACTGGAAATGAGTTCCCAACAATTGATTGATCGTATGCTTGCTGCACAGGCCCAAGTTGATTCATGGGGGTTGCGTACTGGTAATTTGAAACAAGATTCTGATTTTGATCGTATTCGTGATTCATTAGACGTTCTATCAAAGGCTCCAATTTTTGTTGATGACAAACCTGGAAACAATATTATTTCAATGCGTTCTACTGCACGTAAAATGAAAAACGAAAAAGGACTTGGTTTGATTATCGTTGATTACTTGCAATTGATGATGCCAACAACCAACAAAAACAATGACAATATGGTGCAGCAAGTTACAGAAATTTCTCGTTCCCTAAAATCTCTTGCTCGTGAACTGGATGTTCCTGTTATTGCCCTTTCCCAATTGTCTCGTGCTGTTGAACAACGTGGAGGAAAACCCCGCTTGTCCGACCTTCGTGATTCAGGTTCTATCGAGCAAGATGCCGATGTGGTTATGTTTATTCACCGTGAAGACAGGTACAAAGACGAGGGCGAAAAAACAAACATCGCAGAAATTCTGATTGAAAAACACAGAAATGGTCCAACTGGTCGTGTTGAATTATTCTTTGATGACAAGAAATCATCATTCGTTGATGTTGAAAATAAAAACTACGGCGATCTAGCCGACTTTTAAAACATGAATGTAATCGAAGAACTAACAGAAATTTTTAGAAGATTCCCAGGAATTGGTCCTCGCCAAGCAGAGAGATTTGTATATCATTTGTTGCGCCAACCAAAAGCTAATTTGTCTCGTCTATCGTCTCTAATTCCCTCTCTGGCGGACAATGTCAGGAACTGTAACGAGTGTAAGCGGTTTTTCATTAGCGAGCATGCGAACTTGAATTGCAAGATTTGTTTAGACAAGAACCGCGACAGAAAAAGATTAATGATTGTGGCGCGTGATAGTGATTTTACTTCAGTTGAAAAAAGTAATAATTTTGACGGTGTATATTTTATATTAGGAGGACTGATTCCTATCTTAGAAAAGGATCATCAAAAATTTATTCGTGCAAAAGAATTAAAAGATGGTTTGAAAAATCGAATTGAAAAAGATTCACTAGAAGAAATTATTCTAGCTTTAAACGCAAATCCTGATGGAGAAAATACAGAAAAATTCTTGAAACAAGATCTGTCTGATTTAGATATTAAAATTTCAGTTCTGGGACGTGGATTATCTACCGGAACAGAACTGGAATATTCAGATTCTGAAACTATTCGCAATGCACTTGAAAATCGTAAATAAAAGAGTAGTATTCGAAATGGACAACGAAAGGTAATCTATATGATAAACGACGGAGTATTAGCTGTAATAGCAGTATCTCAAGTATTAATACGAATAGTAATGTTTCCCTATTGGATAGGTTTGATTGTGATTAAGCCTATACTTGGACATCAAAATGTTCTGAACAATCACTCTTTTGCAGATTTTGTAGACAGAGTGACTACTTTCAGGTTTATGGTATCTATACTGACTTGGCTCATGCTGATAGTGCTGACATTAATATTTTATACAACCCTAATCTTTTGATTACGGGTTTTTTATTTTTTAAATAAGTTTTATTTAAGTCACTCTGACTTATACATTACGCCATCCTAAATCCCATAATTGTCGTCCTGAACTTGTTCTCGCTTCGCTAACGCGACAGCGTAGCGAGTCTCACTTCGCTAACGCGAGAGCGTAGCGAGGCGGGATCTATATTTTAAAAACCTACAAACGTTTCAAGATTTTATAAAAAATGCTCGAAACTTTTTCATCCACTAATCACCTAGAGACACGGATTCACCTCGCCAGACTCGGTGCTCCTATTCTCAAAAAATCTTGCATACGCGATTTTTTTCCGAAATGCCTCTATGTAATTGTGAATATGGGAATTAAAAAAATCAGCCTTCGCTGATTTTTTAAAACTATGCGATCTTTGTGATTTTCACAGAATAGAAAGGTTGTCTGTGTCCTTTGTTTTTGAAGTAACGAGATTTTGATTTGAATCTGATTACTGAGATTTTTTTATTTCTTCCTTCTGCAATAAGTTCCGCTTGAACTTTTGATTTTTCAAGAAATGGAGTTCCAACTGAAACCTTATCCCCCTCTGAAATCATTAGAACTTCTTCGAAAGTAATTTTTCCAGTATCTTTTACTGATTCATCAAGGATTTTTTCAATTTTAATAGTTTGCCCTTCTTGAACAAGGTATTGTTTCCCACCAGTCTTTATAACTGCCAGTTTCCCTGATTTAGTTGTTGTTTTTGTATCTGCCATAAAAATAATGTTATAGAGCAATATTCTACATAAAATACAGAAAAAGGCAATGGTTTAATAAAGGTATTCTTATTAAAATAGTTTTAATTGACAAAACCTCTGAAATGTTTTAATTTAATGTCTGAACAAGTTTTTTAATTCAACAAAAGGAAGTGCTATGTCAGACAAAATAAGATATTGGTTAAAAGAAGGTCAAAAGCCTTGGGAATCTGTAGGTCGCAGTGAATTCATAGAGACTTCTGAAGAATGTGGTGTTGGCCCATTAAATTCAGAAAAGGATCTACTTTCCTTTTCTTCTAACCTAAGAGAAAATAAAGAACTCACTGAAGGACAAATCACCCATACTAATAAAATAGAAAGAAACGAAGGTCGTGATTACTCACCAGAGTTTATCGCAGCCTTTCAAAAAGAAATTGCAAAAGAGCAATCTGAATTACAAACCGCCTAGATATTCTAGAGCGGTTTTTTTATTTATTTAGATCCCCAGTCAAGCTGAGGACGACAAGCTTGGGATTCAGGAGGATAAAAATGGAATTCGGGAAGACCTTTATTACATTCCCTTAACTCTTGCCTCATAATTCTTAATTAACATCGTTTGTTTTTAAATTATATATCCCCGGCCAAAATAAAGATGATGACCTTGAGATTCAAGATGTCACAATAAAATCTAGTGTCTATGTTGCTTGTGGTTCGTTGCTCGTTGCTCTTAGCTTTTTCTATTCCTCCAAATCAGGCTTATCCAACTCCAAAGGATCAACATCACCACCCTTCCCTGTAATTCGCACAACATCTTTATCAATCTTTTTAAATTCTTTATATGTTGAATTAAAACTATTCACAGTTGTACTTAAATGCCCTCCCAACTTATTTAGGAAACTATCATAACTATTTATGTGCTTTGAAAGAGTTTCAACATTTTTACGAATATCCTTTGCAGACTCTTCGATTTGCATTGCCCGTAATCCTTGCAAAACGGTCTGTAAATAAGCCAAAAAGCTGGTTGGCGACACAATCACAACATGTTTGTCTTTGAACGCATATTCGATCAAATCGCGTGTATTTACTGCAGTAGAACCTACTTTATTTACCAACAAATCGTAATAAATTGCCTCGGATGGAATGAACATGAAAGCAAAGTCCGTTGTGTTTTCAGTTGGACGAACATATTTTGCAGTTTCATCAATCCTTAATTTCAAATCGTTCTTGAATTGTTTTTCAATTTCCTCACGACGCACAGGATCCTTTTCATCTATCAAACGATTGTAATTTTCTAGAGAGAATTTTGAATCAACTGGAATGACTTTTTCTTTTACAAAAACAACTGCGTCAACAATTTCTCCGTTCTTAAATTTATATTGCATTTGATAAGAATTCGGTGGCAAAACATTTTTCAAAGTTTCTTCCAAAAAATATTCTCCTAAAATTCCACGCTGTTTTGGATTAGTTAAAGTTTCCTGCAAACGAGACAGTTGATCAGAAAATCCCAGAACTTGTTTATTAGTTTCATCTAATTTTGTCAGGCGCTCTGTTACGTCTTGGATAATTTTTTGAGAGTTAGTAGATTGAAATTTTAGAGACTCCTGCATTTCACGGCTTGAATCCCCTAATTTTTTATCGACATTTTCAGACAAGTTATTTAGTTGTTGCAACAGTAATTGCATACTCCCTTCGTCTTTTGGTTTTTCTTCTTTGGGTTTAACTAGCAAATAAACCAGAACCGAGATTCCAATTAAAACCAAAGCCAATAATATTAAAATGAGTATTTCCATTTGATTATTATAGCAAAAGTATTTTTTATCGAGAGAATTGACACTTTGTATTTTTTATTTTAATGTCATAAATAGATATGAAGAAGAAAGAAGAAATTATTGGTAATTTTCGAGTTAATAAAAGTCGAGAACACAAAATTGTAATAATAAAAAAGGGTCTAGGTCTTAACCTAAAAGATTCTCAAAAAATTATTGACACCGTAATGGGTATCCAAAAAGCATATGAAAAATATGCTGAGGCAATTATAATTAAACCTAAGAAACATTTTACGGAAATGTGGATAGAAATAGATATTGCATCAGTTAATAAAATAAAAGCCCAGACAATCTGAGGCTTTTTTATTTACCATCACAGTCTCTACCTGTCATCTCCAATTTAATTGGAGATCTAAAATATAGATTCCCTATTAATCAGAAATGGCAAAAAGAAATTTTGATGTGAAATTGAACTTTACGATTCCAACTTCACGCTATATACTGTTTTTATATGACAATACAAGAACAAATCAAAGAAGATATCAAAACAGCGATGAGAGCCAAAGATTCTCTAAAATTAGGTGTGGTTAGAGGAATTTCTGCTGCTTTTACAAATGAATTAGTAAATTTGAAAAGAACTCCCCAAGACGCACTTTCTGATGAAGAAGCACTAGCAGTAATTACAAGAGCTTCAAAACAAAGAAAAGATTCTATTGAACAATTTGAAAAAGGTGGACGTCCTGAACTTGCAGAGACTGAAAAACAAGAGTTGGCGATTATTGAAGAATACTTACCTGCCCTAATGTCCGAAGAAGAAATTCGCGCGGTTGTGTTAGCAAAAAAAGACGCGATGAATATCACAACCAAAGATCAGTTTGCACAATTAATGGGACCTGTTATGGGAGAATTAAAAGGAAAAGCTGATGGTGGTTTGGTGAAGAAAGTTGTTGAAGATTGTCTGGAGTAAAGAGCAACGAGCCACAAGCAACATAGACACTAGATTTTGTTGTGGTATCTTGAATCCCAATTTTGTCCTCCTCATTCTAAATCCCGATGTTGTCGTCCTCAGCCTGACTGGGGATCTACATGAAAAATAAAACCACCTGCATAATACTGATGGTTTTATTTTTCAAATGAATTATTTCTTTGCCTTCTTTGGTTTCTTTTTTTCTTTCTTTTTGTCTAAGCCTTTTGCCATATTTTTGTTTGTTTAATTGATTGTATATATTCTAGCTGTTTTGGAGGGTTTAGACTAGTATCAGGTGCACCAATATGCTAATTTTTACAGTCAAATTTTCAGAACACTTTCTACAATAAAAACTCCTTACGTAATTCATCTATACCAATTTTTTCTTTTGAAGAATATGGGAGAACTTTGTAATTAGAAAATTGTTCGGTCAGGATCCTGATTCGATTCAGACGTTGAGATTTTTTAACTTTATCAATTTTATTTAAAACAATGAAAACTTCTTTTTCTGCCTTTTCAATATCTCCAATAATTTTTAAATCATCTTTGGTAGGACCAACGAAAGAATCTATAAGAACAATAACTCTAGGACAATGCTCCGAATTAAAGAGATACCAATTAATAACATTATTTAAATCATGAGCAACTTTAATACTTGCCTTTGCATAACCATAACCAGGTAGGTCCAAAAAGTAATGTGTATCGTTAATTAAGAAAATATTTATTTCTCTAGTACGTCCTGGAGTTTTACTAATCTTTGCTAATTTATTATTTCCAAAAAGTGTGTTGATAAGTGTTGATTTTCCAGAATTAGAACGCCCAACAAGAGCAACTTGTGGTTTGCTATCATGAAGAATTTTATCGTCACTTGTAATTCCTTTTATAAATTTTGCGGATTTTATGTTCATAGTTTTTGTTTTTTTGTGAGCCTTCTCGAGATGGAACCAAGCAAGTTCATTGCTGGGTAAGGTATTTAAAGTAACTTTGCGATGCTACGAACGACCCTTCTCGAGCGATTATTCCAAGGAAAGTTCTCTGACTTTGCCTTCAACCTTTTTAAACCCTTCTTCTACTGTTAGTTCTGTGTTATCAATGATAATATAACCCCTATGAGTAGCTTCATCTCTTAAAAATTGAGCCCATGTTAGTAGTGAATCATTAATCAAGTGAGGTTGATTTCTCTGTATCAACCTATTTTTCCTTTCTTTGTCTGAGCAATCGAGAAGAATAACCGTGTAATTACTTATACCAAATTCTTTACACACATTCTCTATATTTTCAGGTTTGTTTTGCACATCAAAAATAGTGACTCTATTTTCTATATATTCTTCTTTTATTTTCTTAACCAAGTCATTAATCCTCTGAAGGCCCCATTTCTCCCAACCTCCATGTTTTCTTATTACTTCATTCTCAGAAGGAACTCCTGGTTGATCAAAATAGACAAAATAATAATTGTCTTGATTTTTAGATTCAATGTTTTTAACATTACTTGTTTTACCCGACCCAGATGCACCAAGGATAAAGATGAGTTTTTTCATAAATCTATTATAACAAAAATACACCTAATTAAAGGTGTATTTTTGTAAGGGGTCTTTCGACCCCTCTCGAGCGCTCGAACTAGCGCTCTATTTGTGCGTCGGCTGTACTAAGTCTTTTGTCGCTGGATAGCTCCAAAAGTCTAAGTGTCGCGACATAACAAATTTATAGTCGTTCCACTCCTTAAATTTGTGACCCCACAGAGAATCGAACTCTGATTACCAGATTGAGAACCTGATGTCCTAACCGTTAGACGATGGGGCCTATGGATATTGATGTTATCATTTTTTTGTTAAAAAAGCAGAAAGTATTTAAATCAGTGCCCCTACCGCCTCCCCCAAACTCCCTCTTGTCTCACCAACAACTCTTCCGCCTTCTCCTCATCCTTCATACAAGCCTTCACAATCTTTTCAGTTCTAATTCCCTGTGATCCTTTTACCAAAATAATATTTCCAGGTTTCAAAAACTTTTCCATAATTTTCACAGCATTCTGTGCTTTTTCAAAATGAAATACATTTGATTCTGGCATTCCGGATTCGATGGCAGATTTTGCAGTGATTTCAGAACGCAGACCAACAGTAACCAGAGAATCAATTCCCGCATCACGAACCATTTCTCCAACTTTTTTATGTTCGCTATTTGAAAAACGACCCAGTTCCAACATGTCTCCTAAAATAGCAACCTTGTTCCCTTTTGTTTCAATATTCTTCAAAGCTTCAAGAGCCTTTGAAACCGCAAGTGGTGAAGAATTGTAACTGTCATCAATAATTGTTGTATCGCTCTTTCCTGGAATCAAATTCATTCTCCCTGGTGCAACCTTTAAATCATTCAATGCAGTAGCAAGAGGCACAACAGATAAATTCAATGCCACACCAGTAGTGATCGCAGCCAGAATCGGATACCCAACTTGATTACCAACTATTCCACGAATATTTATAGGCAACGTATTTCCTTCATAAAAAACCTTGAAAGACATTCCGACAGGCACCCCTTCTTCATAATTAATTGCAACGTTCGATGTAACAATATCAGCCTCACTATTTTGTCCAAAAGTATAAACTTTTCTCTCTGCCTTATTTTTTAATTTCAAAACTTTTTCATCATCCGCATTCAAAATAATAATTCCATCTTTTTTCAAATAATTAATCAGACTTCCCTCTTCTTCTGAAACTTGTTCTGGTGAATCAAAGAATTCAACATGAACAGGAACATTTCCAAATGCAGTCACAACAGCAACATTTGGTTTTAACCACGACGCAGTTTTTTTCATATCTCCAGGATGATCAATTCCAACTTCTAAGACTAACCACTTTGGATAATTTGGAATATAGAAAATTTGCACAAATCCAAATAGAATATTTTTAATCCAAACCAATGGACTGTCCCATCCAGAATCTAATCCTAAAATTGTTAGAGGAACTCCGATTTCACTGTTCAAACTTTTGTTATTTTTTCTGACATGAAAAGAAGTAGAAAGAGCCTGATAAATAGCATCCTTTGTTCCAGTCTTTCCAACAGTTCCAGTAATAGCAATTATTTTAGGTCTATATCGTAACAGCACTAATTTTGCCTCGATTGTCAGTATTAAAAATACGATATGTTTAATTATTTCCCTCATCTTGTTCATTTATTATATCGCGATCTGGCCTTATTTCGTAATGGTTTATCAAGAACTTGGTAATGTTCATAAATGGCTCTGTTAGAGTCTCAGAGGCGTATCTGGCTCCTTGTGGCTCTATGTGGTACAGGAACACCAAATACTCTGGTTCGTATGCTGGAAAGTACCCAAAGAATGAGTGTAGGTATTTGTCTTCATAATATCCTCCGTCTGGACTGGCAATTTGAGCAGTTCCAGTTTTGGCAGCGATACTGTGATTATTCAAAGCAACAGTTCCTCCGCGTAACGCATCATCAACGACTTTGACCAGCATTCTGGAAATTTCTTCTGAAGTTTCTGGTTTGAATATTTGAACAGGATCTGTGATTGAAATTTCTTTGGCGAAACCTAATTCATATTCAATTTCTTTTACCAGATGAGGTTGAACCAGCTTTCCTCCATTTCCCAAAGTCGCCAGCGCTCTAGTAATCGCAATTGGACTCATGGCGATTCCTTGTCCAAATGACGCAGTTGCCAATTCAATATCACGTGGACTATCAAGGTTCGCAATCAATGGGGCCGATTCGTTTGGTAAATCAATCGCAGTTTTTCCAGAGAAAATATTTTTCATATATTCTGCAAATTTATCATTTCCAACCTCTGAAACAATAAATGAAACTCCTAGGTTCAAAGACTGATTCAAGATTTCCTGCATATTAACAACTCCGCGCGCTTTCTTATCGTAATTATAAATTGTGTAATTATTCAAAGTCAGAGAACCTTTATCGTTATATGTTGTATCTGGAGTAATGGAATTATTATCCAGTCCAATCGCAACAGTCAGGGGTTTTACAATAGAACCCATTTCATAAACACTTTCTACCAAGTGATTTTGATAAACTGACACGTTTTCAACCTGACTAAACTCATTTAAATCAAAATCTGGGTACAGTCCCATTGAAACAATTTCTCCGTTGTCCGGACGCATTACAACAATTCCAATTTGTTTTGAATTCCATTCGTTTTGAATTACTTTTATTTCATCTTGAACGAAATTTTGAACTTCTGGATTAATTGTTGTAACCAAAGAGCCTTCTAAATTTTTTTTATTATTTATAACGTCACTAGTATTTGAAAATATTTCAGCAAAGAAATTAGAAAAAACCGCATCGTGATTTCTTTGTAAAGTTTCTTCGTAATATCTCTCCAATCCATATTGCCCTCTCAGTTCGTCTTTATTCCATGAAATAAAACCTAATGCATGTGCTGCCAAATCTTTTCCAGGATAAAATCGCCAGTTCTCTTTTATGACTGAAACTCCTTCCATATTTAAATCAAAAATACTTTGCCCAACATCATATGGAACCCTTTTTGCAATTTCTTCGTATGGATCATCTGATTTTTCTGCACGGCTGGCATAAAATTCTTCATCAATATCCAGATGGAATCCTAAATTATTAAAAACGTCTTCTGGATAAATAATATTCTTTGGACTGATAGCGATTGTATATCCAGTCTTTAATCCAGCAGCATCAATTTTGTTTCCGTCTTTGTCTGTAAAATAAATAGAACCTCTATCAAAAATGTTTGCAGTCGGTCTGATGTGTTGTTTGTCTGCTCTATTTGAATAATTTTCTCCGTGAATTATTTGAATCCTATACAGCTGCGCAACTATAACCAATGTTACTAATAAAAAACCTATCAAAACTAGATAGATTCTCCATTTTACGATTGTGTTTTTTTTATTCATTAAAAGTCAAACGAGTATTTTGGTTTCGCAATACAAAGATTTTTTCATCTTCTGCATCAACAGTCAATCCCATTTCGTATGCCATTTCTCGATTAACTTCTGCGCTTTTCTCTCTAGCAACCAATTCCAGGTCGCTGATATGTGAACTTAGAACGGAAGATAGATTTACAGCGTCTTGGCGTGAGGCAACATTAAAAGCAACAGCATTCACCATATAGATGTATGAAAGGATCGTCAGAACAATAGCAAAACAAAGTGTTTTGATTATTTGTGCTTGGTTTATATTAAGTTTTAAAATTGCTGTTTTCATGTTTATTAAGTTATATTTTTTCTAATGTTCTAAGCTTCGCGCTTCGTGCTCTATTGTTCTCCGCTAATTCTTCTTCTGTTGCTGTAATTGGTCTTTTGTTTATTAAATTAGCTAGTCCTTCATCTGACTTTTTTCTAAAATATCTTTTTACGATTCTGTCTTCTAAAGAATGGAAACTGATTATTGAAATTCTTCCTCCTGATTCCAAATTTTCAAATAAATAAGGAAGAACTTTTTCCAATCTATCCAATTCACTATTTACTGCGATTCTGATAGCTTGGAAAGTTTTAGTTGCTGGATGAATTTTTCCATGACGATAAAAGAAAGGTGTTGCTCTTTTGACTATGTCTGCCAGTTCTTGTGTTGTTTCGATCGGCTTGTCTTCACGAACTTTTACAATCTTTTTTGCAATTGCTCTTGAAAACGTTTCCTCACCAAAACCAAATATAATGTCTGCAATAGATTCTTCTTCCCATTTATTAACTATTTCATACGCAGTTAATGTATTCTCATCTAAATCTTTTCCTGATTGGAATGTCATTAAAAGTGGTCCGTCATCCTTGAAAGAAAAACCTCTTTCTGGTTGATCGACTTGGTCTGAACGAAATCCCAGATCAATCAAAACTTTATTAATTTTAGAAATATTATTTTCTTCTAGAACTTCAGGTAAAGAATCAAAATAAGTTGTTGTGATGATTATATTGTGATCTTTGTATTCTTGTAGAACTTTTTCGGCAGTCATAGTTGCTTGTTCGTCTGCATCGATTCCCACAACTGTTAAATTTTTAACACCTGTATCTATGATTGCTTTTGTATGTCCTGCATTACCTAAAGTTAAATCAACAAAGACTTCATTATCTTTAACTTGTAGACTTTCTATTACTTCATTTAAGAGAACTGGTTTATGACTCATGATTTTATCTGTGTATTACAGCGCTCCAATGTCTCCTAATTTTTCTGCCATTTCATCTGCACCTTTCATAACTTTGGCTTTGTATGTATCCCAAGCTTTTTCATTCCAGATTTCTACTCTGTTATAAACTCCTGTGAATACTACTTTTGTTTTGATTGTTGCAAATGATCGTAAGTGTTCTGGAATTAAAATTCTTCCAACACCGTCGACTGAAACTTCTGATGCTCCTGCCAGCATAAATCTGTTGAATCCTCTTGTATCTGCTTGACCCATTCCTAACTGTCCTATTTTTTCTGAAATCTTTTCCCACTCTTTCATTGGATACAAAAACAAACATTGATCCAACCCATGAGTGATTACTATTTTCTTTCCAACCTCCTTGCGAAATTTACTTGGAAGAGAGATTCTCTTTTTATCGTCTAATGTATGTTTGTATTCGCCGATTAACATAGTTTTTTCTAGGTTCCCACCTTATCCCACTTACATACCATTTTACACCACTTTGACACATTTTAGTAATAAGTTTTCCACACAAACAAGTGAGGGAAAATGGAAATTTATTTACATAGTTTCCGAATGAAGTTTGTGCAAGCTTTGCTTACACAATGACACAAATAAAAAACCGCGATTTAGGCGGTTTTGGCAAAGATTATTTCATTCAGGAAATATGACCATTTCTCTAATAACGAATCATTGTCTTCTAAATTATGAATTCGTTCAGCAGAAGGTATTACTATTTCAACTTCTCCATCATCCTTATCAACATAAATTTTTCCAATTAATTTAGGCTGACAATCTGATCCAATATAAACTGAATATTCTTCAAAAGAATCTACTGACTGAGTGTCTGTCGGTGTGCTCATCTTATTCTCCTTTGTTAACTTTGAATGTCTTTAAAAGAAAATCTGTAACCCTCTTCTTCAATGACTTCTGAAATAGCGTCATCAAAATAGGCTTCATATTTTCCCATTGTAGGAACTGGAATCCATAATCCCTCAAAGAAATTAAAAACTATATAACCAATTGAAACGTAATTAGTTTGCATGTTTATAAAAACTTCTTTTTTAACAGAATTTGGATAACCCAAATCATCAACAACAACGTCTGGTACTCCAAACATACTTTCCTTTCGTTAAATTAAAATGTGGTTCTAAAACTTATACTATATCTTTAAAAAAGTTAGTCAAACAAGCCTAATCTTTTGGACGCATTAGAGGGAAAATTTGTGCTTCGCGAACAGACACTCCGCTTAAAATAGCAAACAATCTTTCGCTAATTCCAAAACCAAATGCAGGTGGCATTCCGTATTCCATTGCTTCAATATATTCACTGTCTTTCATTTGAGCTTCATCATCCCCTGCTGCACGCAAAGATTCTTGATGTTCGAAACGTTCTGACTGATCAATTGGATTATTTAATTCACTGAATCCTTTTCCAACCTCTGTTCCTCCTAAAATTACTTGAAATCTTTCAACGGTTCTACCGTCCTCCGTTTTCTTCGCCAAAGGTTCCAAAAATAATGGCACATTAATTAAAAATCCTGGACCAGTTAAATCTTTACGACAAGCTTTCCAAACTAAATCTGTGGCGCGTTCCTTATTTAAATCTTTCTCTCTGGCTATATTAGCACCATCAATAATTTTTACTAAATCATCCAGACTTGCATCCAAAACATTAATTTTAAATTTATCTTCAATAATTTTTACGTAATCGTATTCTTCCCATTCATCAGACAAATCGACTTCTGCTCCTTCAATTTCAAATTTAGTAGTTCCAAAAGTTTTTTCTGCAACTGTTGTATATAAATCTTTTACCATTTTCATTCCTTTTTCAAAATCAGAATAAGCCTCATAAAATTCTACTTGAGTATAATCTTGTAAATGAGTTGCTGAAATTCCTTCGTTACGGAAAATACGACCAATTTCAAAAGTTTTTGGCATTCCCGAAACCAACAATTTCTTTTGCCACAACTCTCCACATGAAATACGTAAATAAACATCAATATCCAGCGCATTGTGATGTGTAACAAAAGGGCGAGCCTCTGCACCACCAGGAGTGTTTTCCAGAACTGGAGTTTGAACTTCCACATAATCTTTTTCTAACAAGAAAGTTCTGAACGTATTCCAAAAAATTGAACGACGCTTTACAGTTTCGCGAACTTCGGAATTTAACAAAATATCAATATAACGACGGCGGTATCTTTCATCTTCGTCTTTTAATCCGAAATGTTCATCGGGAACTGGGCGCAAACTTTTCGCTAGCATTTTCCAATTTTCGATCGCAATAGTTTTCTCTCCTCTTTTTGTTTCGAATACTTTTCCAGTTACTTGAATGAAATCTGATTCATCAACAGTTTCTTTGAACAAGCTAAACCCTTCTACATCTGAGTTTTCAAAATATGTTGGATTTTCATCTTCTTTTAATAGTGCTTGGAATTTTCCTGTTCCATCAAACAAATCAATGAACAATATTGCTCCTTGTCCGCGAAGTGACATGATACGCCCAACTGCTGTTACAGATTTGTCATTTTTAACAAGGTTCTCAAATTTATCAGCTAACTCTATTAGATTATGAGTTTTCTCTACTCTTGCTGGGTAAGCGTCGATTTTATTTTTTTCTAGTAAAGCAATTTTTTCTATTCTAACTGCTCGGATTTCTTCCATTGATGCCATATTAGAGAGCATTATAGCTTATAAGCCTTACGCTGTCAGCTTATTTAATCAAACAAAAAACCACCAAAATTTTGGTGGTTTTTTATTATTCAGATCCCCACTTTCGTGGGAATAAAATAAACAATAGTCGCTACACTCCTTTGTTTATTTTATTTAATATCTACAACAGTATAATCCACTTTCCCTTTTGGAGTTTCGAATGCAAAAGTATCTTTTTTTGCTTTCCCCATAATAGCTTGACCGAGTGGTGATTGGTATGAAATTTTTCCAGCAGATAAATCAGACTCTTCACTACCTACGATTTGATAAGTAACCTTGTCTCCCCCTTTCTTTTGTAGGATAACAGTAGTTCCGAATTCAACATTATCTGATTTATGTGGAGCAACAATTTCAGCTCTTTTGATAATGTCACGCAATTGTTCGATTCTTGATTCTACCTCTGCTTGTTCATCACGAGCTTCGTGATATTCAGCATTTTCAGACAAGTCTCCTAGTGAACGTGCGTGCTCAAGACGCTCAGCGACTTGCTTTCTTTTGATAGTACGAAGTTGCTCAAATTCTTTTTCAAGCTCTTCAAATTTTTCTTTTGACAGTAATTCTTTATCTCCCATATTTTTGTGTTAATAATTCTAATTTAAATAAGCTTTTAAGCCATTTATTGCAGAATTAGAGGTAAATAATAATGCAGATATAATATACTATTTTAGACCAAAGTCAAGAGAACCCTCACACCAAAAAAACTTTGGTGTGAGGGTGAATAAAAAAACACCCCATCTTATTCAGAATCAGGGTGATTTTGCTTTTTTGAATACTGTTTTGATCTATTTTCAATAAAGCCACTGATTGGTAAATATACGCATGCAAATAGTAAACATAATAAAACTATGTTTACAAATTCTCTCGGTCTTTGTTTTATTTCATTAATTGCAAAAATTATTCCAGCAACAATTAATCCTAATAAAATTAGGACCCACAACAAACATCCACCAATAGTTGTAATTTTACTAATATAGAAGCAAATAAAATTTATAAATCTACTTATCATAAGAACTCCTTTCTACTTTTGATACTAGCTCTAATAACTGACCAGGTCAATTTATCGAATATATTCTGACTTATTAAATTTCAACCAATCAAAGAAACCTCTAGCGGCGGCAACTCCTCCGATTAAATTACTTCTCTCTCCTTTTTCTAAAACAATCACAAAAGCATAGCGAGGATTGTCATATGGAAAAAATCCTGTTACCCACGAATTGACTCTGGCTTTTGAAACTCCTAATTCTGCGGTTCCGGTTTTTGCTGCGATTTCAAAATCTGGGTAAGACAATCCTTTTCCTGTTCCAGACAAAACAACTTCTCTCATTCCCTCTTTAATAATTTCAAAATTCTTGTTCGGAATATCGATTTGTCTTTTAATATTCACAGATGCTGTAGCATCAGCCAGGATTCTGGGTTCAATCAAAGTTCCTTCATTTGCAATAGCAGAAACTGCACGAACAACCTGCAAAGGAGTTACCTGAAAACCATACTGTCCAATTGATGTGAAATAAGTATCTCCTAGTCTCCAAATATCATCGAAAATTTCTTGTTTCCATTTGGGGTTTGGAATAGTTCCAGCAGGACCATCAAATTCTAAAGTAGTAATAGGTTCTCCGAATCCAAACTTTCTCATGTATTCTTCAATTCTCGCGATTCCTAAACCTTCCAAATCTTCGTAACCTCCTCCTACTTGATAGAAATAAACATTAGACGACATAGCTAGCGCCCTTTTGATATCAACGTAACCATGAGCCTTCCAGTCGGTAAAAATAGATGGATTATCTGGATTATATGGGTTTGGAATTACTAAATTCTTAACACTTAAAATTTCTTGATTAGGAGTAATCACACCTTCGGTTAATGCGGCAATTCCCATAAAAGGTTTTACAATCGATCCTGGAGTATAAAGTCCATCAACGATTCTATTTAAAAAAGGATTATTTGCATCCTGAACATACTCGGCAATTTCATCTTTATTATTTCCATCAGACAAAATATTAGAATCATAATCAGGATAACTGGCCAGCGCCAAAATATCTCCATTAAAAACATCCATGATTACACCTCCTCCTCCAGCGAATCCACTTTGGTTAATAATATTTATAATAGAATCCGAAAAATGTTTTTGAACATCAGAATCAATGGTCAAAGTTATGTCCTTTCCGTGCTGTGGCTTCCTTGTAATTCCTTCCTTAACAACATCGTTCAGTGCATTAACTTCAATAATTTGTAACCCATTCTCACCAGAAATTAAATCATTATAAATATTTTCTATTCCGTCGACACCTTTTATGTCTGTATCAAAATAAAAACCTGCACTATCTTTTTTAGGATAAGAAACATAACCCAATAAATTAGACAGTCCCAAGCCAGATTCATATTTTCTGACACTGAATTCTTGTTCTGAATCCGTCTCATTCCAGGCAAGAGGATTTCCTACAATATCGTAGATTGTTCCTCTGTCTGAAAAAATAACCTTTTGGCGAATTAGGTTTTCCTCACTTTGCTTTGCATATTCTAATCCATTTGCCACCTGCAAATTCCAGACTTTTCCAACAAAAACAAATCCCATTAATATAAAAACTAGACCTAAAAATAAAATGGTGTTTTTAGAGATTGGTTTTTCGATTTGTCCTTCAAATTGATCTTTATCAAAACCAGGTAAATTTTGGGAGTCCATGAAAATGTCTTCTGGATCAATTTCCTTTTGAATAGATACTCTTCCTCTTTTTCTAAAAAAGTTATTCATAAATTTAAATTAAGATTCTTTTCTTGAAACTACTGATCAGATAGATGGCGATTATAAAAAATAATGTAAAGATAAAATCAAAACCAAAAACACTAAACCAAAAACCATAAAGGGAATCTGTGATTACTCCAACAAAAATAGCTTCATAGAAACTATTGAAATAAAATATTCCCAAGATTGCCAAAACTAAACTTATCCAAAAAGGCAAAACGAAAGCCGACAATATAACTATTATGCTGTATATAATTCTTTTAATCATATTTTATTGAACTAAAACCCAATCAATCTCGTTTAATTCGAATGGATAACTGAAATAAATATCTTTGAATGTATTTGATTCATTTATGTTTATTACTTTAATTATTCCAAACAAGTTTCCGTCTTTGAATACCGGTTCCCCTTCTGAAATTTCCAAATCTTTTGGAATACTTATTTTAAATTTTCCAGAACCTTGACCTGATGCATTTGTGTCGAGTTTATCCAGAATAGAAATCTGCGTTTCAATACTTGGAGAAGAATACAATCTAACAACAGCACTCTTTCCAAAAACTTCTTCTACTTTTCCAATCAAGGTATTTGAATAATAAACTTGATTATCGACGAAAATTTCTTTGTCGCCAAATTCAATAACAAAAGTATCGAATGGAGAAAAAGGAGGTTTGTTAATTACTTTTGCGGTTTTACTTTCTGGTCTTGATTCTTTGAACTCTAGACTGTTTTTTAAATTCTCATTTTCAGATTTCAAAGATTGATTTGTTAAAAGCTCTAACTTTAATTCTTTATTTTCTTTTACAAGAATTTCGTTTTCTGAAATTAAACTATTTTTAGATTGAATATGTCCAAAAACTCCAATGAACGGCGCCTTAGCAAAATCAAAAGAATTATTAACTGGGATATTTATAGATTGAAAAATTCTTTTAACTGGAGAACCAAAAAACAAGAGTACCAATACCAACACAAAAACAGATATCAATATTATATTTTTCTTCCCTCTTCTTTTATTTTTTGTATGGTAAATCATCTTCGTGTTCTACTAAAATGTCTTTATATTTTTCAATGTCTTCTAAAATAATTCCTGTCCCTCTTGCAACAGCAGTCAAAGGTTCTGGAGAAACTGTGATTGGAATCTGCAGTTCTTGATTTAATAAAGTATCAAGTCCTCTAATTAATGCTCCTCCTCCGACAATGTGAATTCCGCGACGCATAATGTCTGCAACGATTTCTGGTGGTGTTGTTTCCAAAACTTCGCGTGTTGCTTCTATTATTGTATCAATTGATGAAGCAACTGCCTCGCGAATATCAGAGTCGGTGATAATAACTTCGCGCGGAAGTCCTGAAACTAAATCACGTCCACGAACTGGAGACTCCAAAGACTCTCCATCTGAGACCATTTTACAAATATCAATTTTAATTTGTTCTGCGGTTCTTTCTCCAATTAGAATTTTAAATTCAGAACGAATATAGTTGATGATGTCTTCGTTCATTTTGTCTCCTGCGATTTTCAGATTTTTTGCACGAACGATTCCACCAAGTGAAATAACTGCGATGTCTGTTGTTCCTCCTCCAATATCAATAATCATTGACCCAACAGGATCGTTAACTGGCAAACGAATTCCGACCGCTGCTGCCATTGGCTCTTCTACAATGTAGACTTCGCGGGCTCCTGCATTAATTGTTGCGTCGCGTGCTGCACGAGTTTCTACGTTTGTTACTCCAGACGGAACTCCTACAACAACACGAGGTCCTAATAATTTTTTATTTTCTTGCTGAGATTTATTTACAAGATAAGCAATCATTTCTTCTGTTACCTCGAAATCTGAAATCACTCCGTCTACAAGTGGGCGCACAGCAGTTAGGTGACCAGGAGTTCTACCAAGCATTGCTTTTGCTTCTGCACCAACGGCAACAACACGTCCTGTCTTTTGGTTAACCGCTACAACAGAAGGCTCATTAATAACCACACCCTTTCCAGGCACGTAAACAAGGGTGTTTGCAGTCCCTAAATCAATCCCAATATCGTTTGAAAGCAAGCCCCTCAACTTGTTTATATATTCCCTCATAATTAGAATTATCATAGCTTATTTGCAGGTTTTGGGGAAATTTGACAAATAAGTTTTAAAGTTGTAAATTTTATTTAAATTGAACATTAAACAAGGAGTGGAAATATGGTAGCAAGTATTACGAAGTTTGTTGGGTTTATTATGATTGGTTTTTATCTATTACTAATTACGCGGTTTGAACATATTGAGGTGTTGAAGATATTTCCTGTAATCATAACGTGCTTATGGATTACAACTTTTGTCTTTATTTTTCGTTTCATAAATAAATATGAGGAGATAAAAAGTCTACACAAGTTAAATATCAAGGATCTGGAAAAACCATTCAGGGTTGTAAAAATTAATGGACCTTTTGTTGAGATAAAACAAAAAGGTAAAAATTCTATATGGTTTTGGGAAACAACAAAAAGAAATCGTATATTTCTAAGTATTAAAATTGAAGAAAATAAAAAATATTTCTTTATGAAAGAATGGTCAGCATATGATTCTAAAAATGAATGGTTTCTGAAACCTATAAGCATATACATGGAATCTAAAGAAAAAGAATTAGAAGAATTAATTGAAGGTTAATTTAATTCAACCGCCTTACCTAATTGGTATGGCGGTTTTTTAAAATCCCCTATTCACAAATCACATAAAGACATTTCGCAGAAAAACGGCGGAGCCTAGTTTTTCGAGAATAGGAACACCGAGTTTAGCGAGGTGAATCCGTGTCTCTATGTGATTAGTGGATAAATAAGTTTCGAGCAATATTTAGGGAAGTGTAGAAATTTTGTTGGTTTTTAAATTTTAGATCCCGGATCAAGTCCGGGACGACAAATTTGGGGTTCAGGATGACAAACTTCAATACGGAAACTTTTACAAAATATTATTAAAACTCCTTCATTTCCACCTCCCCGTTCTTCCGATCCTTCACCTCTACCTTTCCTTCTTCTAATGATTTTTTTCCAACAATAATTTGTTTTGGAATTCCAATCAGATCAGCATCACCAAATTTTTCTCCAGGTTTTTTATCTCGATCATCATACAAAACTTCAATCCCCTCGCCTTTTAATTTTTCATAAATTTCATCTGCTTTTTCTTTGACTGGTCCATCAGTATCCAAAGTAATTAAGTGAACTTCAAATGGTGATACATTTTTAGACCAAACTAATCCCTTTTCATCAGATAAAATATCTGCAATAACTCCCATCAAACGTCCAACACCAATTCCATAACTTCCCATAAATACTGGTTTCTTTTTACCTTCTTCGTCATCAAAAACCAATCCTAAGGGTTCTGAAAACTTTGTTCCAAGAGTAAAAATATTTCCAACCTCAACAGTCTTCTTTTCAACTAAATCATCTTTGTTTAATTCCAAATCTTTTAGAACTTCATCTGTATAAACTTCTTTATTAACAGCAATTCCTTTTTTCTCATCTAAATAAATAGTATCTTCACCTGATTCTGTTTCTGTTTGAAATTCATGTGAAAAATCTGAAAAACTTCCACCTGATGCAAATGTTAAATAAGTTTTGTCTCCAATCCCTAATTCATTAAAAATATTTTTATAAGACTCCTTTGATTTTTCATAAAATTCATTATGTGATTCTTCACCAGCAGAAAAAGAATACAAATCTTTCATCAAGAATTCACGTCCGCGCATAATTCCAGATTTTGCACGCAACTCATTCCTGAATTTAGTTTGAAACTGATACGCATATTTTGGTAAATCTTTGTATGAATGAATGTGATCCAACATTAAATTAGTCAGAGGCTCTTCATGTGTAAATCCAAGTCCTAATTCTGTTTTATTCTTTAAACTTGTTTTGAACCAATTATCTACCTTTTCATCATCCCAGCGATCTGTTTTTTTCCAAATTTCTGGATCTTGCAAAGCGGTCAGATTCATTTCATTCCCCCCCAACAAATCCATTTCTTTACGAATAATGTTTTCAATATTTTTCATCACACGCAAACCTAGTGGCAAAATAGTATAAACACCGGCCAACTCTTTATGAATAAAACCTGCACGAATTAACAACTGCGCACTTTTTGAAACTTCATCTTTTGGAGCTTCTTTACGTGTTTTTGTGAATAGATTAGATTGTTTCATGTTTTATATAAGGTTTAATATCTTCCAAAGTAATTTTTGAAATAGCCTCTGGGTCTTGATGAAGATTATTTTTTTCAATATAAATTCTAAGGGCTTGTGAATATCCTTCAGAAATCCAAAGCTCCATAACTTCATTATGATCAGACTCAACTCCTTTTTCTTGTAGAAAAAGTTCTTTTGCAAGTTCAATTTGATGTGCATTTTTTACACCAACAACTTCATTTGATTCTGTTTGTTTTTCGAAACTCATAATATTTAGAATAATCTAATTACATCATTAATAGTAATAACAATCATCAATAAAATCAAAGCCAAGAATCCAACAGTATTAACCGAGTTAACTATTTCTGGTTTTATTCTCTTATTTAAAATTCCCTCAATTAAAACGATTACTAATCTTCCTCCATCAAGTGCAGGTAAAGGTAAAATATTTAGAACTGCCAAGTTAATAGAGATGAACGCAGTAAACCCTAATAAATAAGTTATTCCAAAATTTGCAGCGTTTCCAACCAAACCAACAATTCCAACAGGTCCCGCAACATCATCCAGCGAACCATTTCCAGTAAATGCTTGCCCCAACAATGTCCCAATTCCAGTAGTCATATCAATCATCATTTGTCCTGTCATTGTAAATCCTTGAACAAAGGCACTGAAAAATCCTAATTGTAGGCGCCCGATTCTGTCGATGCCAATTCCAACTGCGGGATTATCTCCAACAATTCCAGACTCTGGCAAAATAGCCAGATTCATATTTTCACCCGATCTAATAATTTCAAAATTAACTTCTGATTCTGATGAAGCAATAAATTCTTGTAAACTTGAAACTGTTAAATCTGTGTACGAGATAGAATTTTCTCCGGCAGAAAGATTCAGAATCTGATCTCCTGCTTGCAGTCCTGCTGAACTAGCTGGTGAATCTTCAAAAACATTTGTAACAACAACATAAGATTCTGTAATTTGATCTCTATTTTGATCTGAAACAATTGTCGGAAAACCAAACATTAAACTGATTGATAACAAAATCCATGCAAAAATAATATTAAAGACAACTCCTCCAACCAGTACGGCGGCTTGAACCCAACGTGATTTATTTATAAAACTGTCTTTTCTGTTTGGATCCAAAGATTCTTCATCTGCACTTTCTCCAAAAATTTTCACATAGCCCCCAAGTGGAATCAGGTTTATAGCGTAGGTCGTTTCTCCTTTTTTAAAACTGAAAAGTCTTGGTGGAAATCCAATCGCGAATTCATCAACACGAACACCTGCTTTTTTTGCAACTAAAAAATGACCTAATTCATGAACGAAAATTAAAATACCTAAAATTATTATGAAGATTAAAATTGACATTATTCTTTGATTTCAGTTTCTTTGGCATTAGTAAGTTCTTCTAATTGCTTTTGAATATCATCTACTTTCTTTTGCATATCTTCTTTTGCTTTGAATTTATCATCTTCTGAAATGTCTCCGTCTTTTTCTTGTTTTTGAATTTCACTCCAAATATCTTCTCTTTCATTTCTAATTGAAATTCTTGCTTCTTCCATTTTTTTTCCAGCTTGTCTAATTAATAATTCACGACGCTCACTTGTTAGGTCTGGGAAAATTACACGCATTCCTTTTTCATCAACAGAAGTTGAAATTCCTAAATCCGCATCGTTAATCGCTTTTTCAATTGCAGAAACTTGGCTTTGATCATACGGAGTAATTCTCAAAGTCTTTGCGTCTTCTGAAACAACTGTTGCTGTTTGGTTGATTGGTAAAAATGAACCATAGGATTCAACTTTTACACCATCTAATAAAGTCAGAGTTGCTCTCCCTGTTCTAATTGCTGCTAATTCTTTTACTAACCATTCTTTAACTTTATTCAAGTTTTGATCGAAATTTGTGAAATTATATGCCATATGCAGGACATTATAACACCAAAACAGCTCTTTCTAAAAGCATTTTTATTGAGGCTCCTGTTAAATCTAAATAAGACCTAATTTTCATTAATTCTTTTAATTTTTCTGGCTGATTTTCTTTTCTTATTTTTTCAATAATTCCTTCTACTATTTCTTTTGCAATTTGTTTCTCTAATTTACTATCCGAAATATCTTTTGCTACTTTTTCTACAATCTTTATTCTTTCACCTACATTTCCAGATAAGATTTTTTTAACAAATTCATTTTCAATTCCCGATCCTTCACTTTTTATAATAACTGCGCGTGAAATAATTGTTGGAAGGAAAATATTTACATTTGGAACTATCATGAAAAAATAAGTTCCTGGTGTAGGTTCTTCTACAACTTTTAATAAAGAGTTTTGTGCCTCTGGAGTGATACTATTGAAACTTAAAATTATTAACTGTTTTTGTTCTTTTGAATTTTTTATCAAGGTTTTATCTACAACAGACCTAGAGTCTTCTATTAAAAATCTATCTCTAGAAAATTCGTTTATTATAAAATCTGTATCTGCTTTTATTTCATTCAGAATAGATTCTTTTTCTCCTTCAATAATATAAAAATGATGAGATTTATTTTCTTTTATGTTTTTAATCAAGTCTTTCATTGAGATAGATTATAGCAAAAATAAAAAAAACACTTTCAGAAGAAAGTGTTTTGAAGTTTTCTGTTTTTTTGTAGTTCTTTTTCATAACTTATAAAAAAGGGTTTGACTACAATAAAATTAAACGTCTCACTATTAGATCTATCATATATTTGACTCGAATCAAGAGTGCCTTTGAATGTGTTATATACAACAGAGTATTCTGCAATTGGCTTACTATTCTTAAATGGATCAAAAAAAGTCACCTTTGCAGATGAAAATTTTCTACCCCAGAAAATATCTTCTTGCACTATTACAACAGGAATCACTCCGTCTTTACCAGAACTATCAGTAAAATACATTTCTGTATTTCCATAGTTTATTTTTTTAAAATCAAAT
>Ga0136555_1000048_pt1 | contig 44114 bp, 54 predicted proteins | sample AntRauTorckE5432_FD_104927 | JGI IMG/M metagenome (GOLD analysis project Ga0136555, IMG submission 104927) | Saline lake microbial communities from Rauer Islands, Antarctica - Metagenome Torckler E5 #432 | ecosystem: Environmental > Aquatic > Non-marine Saline and Alkaline > Saline | place...
ACAGGAGCGTCAGGGACAGGAGCGTCAGCAGCTCGCGTAACCGAAGAAGATGTAGACGCCCTCTTCCAGCTCGACGCATCCCGCAGGCCCCCACTTATCGTCGAACGTGCCCTGGTCCCAATGACGCTTCAAGCACTCCTGGGGAGTCTCCCCGTCCTCGGGCGTGACGACCTTGAAGCTCTCCTTCTCTGTGATCGACCCGGTGTACCCGCCATGGCCATGCTCGTGCTGAGCCTCTTCGCGAGCGGCCTGGAAGGCCGCTCGTGCGTTCTCGCTGCGTGCTTTGGTCTGGAAATCTGCTGCACCCATGCTGTTCTCCTCTTGGTGTGCCCTCTTCATAGGGCGGTCTGTGTCGTCTCTCACCTACTATATACCACAAGCACGTGGGTCCGTAAAAACTATCTCCTCGAAAGGTGTCGTACTTTCTTTTTACACCTCCCTACCCTTGTGGTATAGAGTAGGTGAGAGACGACACACAATAGACCCGGAGCACACCATGACCCTGCCTCTTCCCACCACTCCTCGCCTGAATCGCCGTCAACACCGCAGCGTCACCGCTGCCTGCCTCAGAAGCCTGACCCCCACCGAGCTGCTGGTGTACTCCCGCCTCCCCCTCGGAGAGGACCACGACCCCGCGCTGGTCAAGAACAGGGGCCAGTACCACGCGCTGAGCGACTGGGAGAAGGCGGGCAAGGTGCCGTACCTCTACCTCAAGAGGGTCTCCCGGTCCTGAGTCGGGCCCCAAGACGAAAGGACCCTGCCTCCGTACGCAGAACGCGGTGAGGCTGGGTTCTTCTGGTATGAGTCACACGTACGGAGGGGGGATCACTTGAAGTCGATGTAGATCTCCATCTCGTTTTCCCAGGAGCTTCCGTTACGCGTCCCCTTAACGATGTCACGGTACTCGGGGAAGATGGTGCGGCTCAAGAAGCCCTGGCGGATCTGGTTCATCTGGTTGAGGACGGAGTATTTGTCTGGTGTGTAGCCCAGATGCGTCATGCGGAACTCAACCTTGAGGCTGTTGCCCTTGCGCTGGACACGAACCCCGCTGATCGACCGATCACTCCGCATCTTCTTATTCACATCACGCTCAAGTGCCGCCTTGAGCGCCTCATCATCCGGGCTCGCCTGCCTTGCGCGTGCGTCCAGGTGGGCAATCACGGGCTTGAGGTTTTCCCGGAGACTGGGGTTGGTGTTTCCGACGGATGAGCTGAGTCTTGAGCGTCGTCATGAGGGGTACCCTGCTGTAGATTGTTATGGATGGTCCACTCTCCCGCCTCATAGAAACTTCAGAGAGCCAACGAACCAACCCGGAGCCCTCCGGCGCGCCCACCACGTTGCAAATCCCAGGGGAAAACCGTACTCACACCCGCATAAGACCGTGATCACGCCTCTCCTCTTGAGGTGCTCCAGGCTCCCGATCACAGGGCTCCAGGCTCCCGGACGCTGTGATCCCGTTTGGTCGTATGACGATAGGGGAGGTGAAAACCTGCTCCCAGGTCCGATTATCTTTTTGTAGACTTTTTTGCGCTGATTTTGAAATCACGACGATAAAGGGCTTGGAGGGGCTGCGCCCCGGCCTTCGGCCTCCCCCTGTTGAAATCAGCCGACCCTTTCACGCGTAACGAGCCCGCCACCCAGGCCCGAAAAAGGTCCCTTGAGCACCTTCTATAGCCACTTGACAGGCAAGCCCAAGATGAGGTACAGGTGTGGAAGCTCCGTAAGATACCCCCATGACAACCCATACCCTGGCTCCACCCCACTCCACCCACCACGGCTTGGACCCCCTCAAACAATACCCTACCTATTACTCCCAAGAGGTGGGAAATATCCGGGGAACTCTTCGAGACCCCCATGCGAACCTGTGGGGAGGGCTCCAAGAGACCGGCACGTGCTCCGTATAGCCCCTCTCACCGTATTCATCCCCCAACACGGGTGAGGAGTTGGGTGAGAGTGTTCCAAGAGACTGTAGGGCCTATTTCGAGCGATCTACCTCCTGATACCCTCTACGCCCCGAGTCCTCCATGACCATCCATCAACGCTTGCGTGACCTCTTGAACATTCAAGATACCTCCCAGTTGTACTCTTCGCGGAAGCTGCATCCATGTGTCCCCATAGACGCCAGCATAGACATGACGGGCGTAGGTACGGGTCACATCCGATACGAGTGGTGTATCAACTCAACGCTCCAGGGGAGAGGATACCGCCCATGGAAGGACGCAACCTATGAGAACAGCTCCTGGAACTATGGCATGCGAGGTACAGACTTCCCGTGGGTGAGCCCCTGGACCTCGCCTCGGGGAAACCCGGTGACCTTCTCCCCGGAGTGGTTGGACGAGAGGGGTTCGGAGGTCCTGTATGCCCCTGGAAAGGGTGAGCCCTTCTACACCAAGCTCCTGGCAACGGAGGAGACGCCAGCCTCGGTGGTCAAGATACTCGAAGGTATGGGGTACTGCCGAGGAGTAAACCCTACGTTCTGGGACATCGAAGGGTACACGCTTCGTGTCCTGGGAGACCCCGACCTCTACCCAATCCTTTATGAAGAGAGTGGGTTTTTCCAACTGCTTGGGGGTACGAGAGAGGCGCGGTTGAGGTTGGACCGTCGACGTAAGGCACTCGATGTCTACGACACGCTCATCCGTTCGTGTTACTCAGGGGGGGACGTGATGGCCGTGTCGCGAGTGTGGTAATGCTCGGAGAGGTTAGGAAAAGGAGGTGCGTGATGACGACGATCTTGGAACAGATACGGGATGCGGAAGAGGAGAGGCTGCACAGTCCAGCCTGGGTCAACCGTCGCAGCGTCAATCTCGATGCGGGTTGGGGGGTTATGAGCACCACCGCAATGAGTGTGCAGCGTCACCGTACGTATGGGCTCGTGCGGCCGGTGGAATTGTCCTTGAAGGTTCCCTATGGGGTGCCGGGTCACAACTACTGTCTCCCCTACTGTCCTGGGGAATGGGACGCGAAAGACTTGGCAGGGTTCAACGAGGGGTGGATTGACGAACCGGGTGCGAGCATGGTCCGGGAGGTCAACGGAGCCCTTCACTACTACGCGTTTCTGCCACGTAGGGAGGTGCCCGAGTCCGTGGTGCGGCTCCTTCGAGGAGCTGGGAGGTGTGCGTATCTCGAAGGCTAAGGACCTCTCGGATGTGTTCGAGTGGGTAGAGAGGTGGGAGAAAAACATATGGAAGTTGGGGTCGGGCTACGTCCGGGTTTCGTGTAATCCCGACCTCATGCCGGAGTGGTCGTGTGAACCCAAGCGCGGCAGGGCGAGGACGTCCGCGCGCAGATGGATGAGAACCGACGTTCGCTCGACGCCTACGATACGTTGCTTCGCACATGCTACGCAAAGGAGTGAGAGAATGGGGAGCTTGTTCGACAGGATCAGAGAGAACTGGAGCGGGCCGAGGTCACGGGTCGAAGTTGGTGAGACCGTTTTTACGATGACATCGGTGGACGCCCCCTCCCGTGTTGTGGTATAGGTAGGTCCCCCAGTAGACGAGGAGCCCGTGATGCGAGATCTCAAGACACTACAGCGCAGCGGACGAGCACCACTCTTGGGGGACGTATGACGTTGTTGCAGATGCTTCCCGGCATTCACACACAACACCAGGGCATTATATGTCTCATAGGAGACATAGGTCTCTGTTTGCATTCGACACAAAGTGTCCAGAGGTACCATCGAACGCATGGACCTGTGCTCGAAATGGATATTCGCATTGCTCCCATCCATACGGAGCACCACGTGATTGATATGTACAATGTCGAAGAGGGGATGGTCGCCATCGGGGATGCGGTCCCGTATTGTCAGGACCAGATGGAAGCGACGTCGTACCTGCCAGAGGTCTATTTGGATCTCGTGGGAGAGGAGTACCTGGGGGTAGTAAGCTCCAACCGGAGCGCCGTCAGCCCGGACTACTTCAAGTACCTCGAAACCCGTGATCCACCCGAACACGTGGCTCGCCTCTTGGGGGACATGGGTTGGGAGATGGAGGAGTATGATTCCGAGCCCTACACCGTTTGGATGGTGCATGGGCACCCTCTCTCGGTATCGGCGGACCCCGACCTCTATCCTGTCTTGGGGGGCCAACCTCCCCATACGTTTGAGAGCACGGACGGGGAGCGTGAGTGGCTCTTGAGTCGACGCAAGGCTCTCGACGTCTACGACACGCTCCTGCGAAGCTGTTGGGCTTGAGCGGTTTCGCTTTACAGGGGTTGCTTCAGCGTGGTACAACCCAGCACACTGACTCATTCGAGGTAGGTTGATGTTGCTCAAGATGGCGCTGGAGGGTGAGGGGAGGTTGGTGCCCATTGGGACTACGGGGTACGTAGTGCGAACCCGAGAGAGTCATTCCATGGGGTATCATCGCGAGCATGGTCTGGTCTTGGTGGCTGATGTGCAGGTGTTACCGGAGTCGGTCTCTGCTGACTTGATTTCCTGGTCGCATGGCTACGTGTACAGTTGCGAGTTCATCGAAGATCGCCCCTCATTGGAGGGATGGGCCGATTCGCCTGGGGATTCGGTTCTTCATGCTCCCCCACATGGCGGGTCGTATGCCCTCTATGCGAGCTATGGTGGCCGGTCGATTCCAACAGACGTAAAACGCTTCCTCACCGCACAGGGCTACGCGTGGCAGGCGAGGCATGGCTCTTGTAGGGCCTCGAAGTGGGTGAAAGGTTCAGGCAGCCTTCTCGTGTACGCGGACCGTGAGTTGTTCCCTTGCATGACCCTGGAGAGGGCGTGGACCCGGACTACGGACGAAGGCAGCACGGCACCACTCAGGAAGTGTTTGGACGCGGACCGGCGCGCGGTGGACTCCTTTGACTTGATCTTGAGAACACTCTGGGGCGCGTGACGACCCCGAATACCAAGGACCTGAGATGACCACCGTACTGGAGCTGCTACGTGATCTGGAGCTGTCCAGACGGCGTAGGTATGATCTGGGTGGAGGTATTTCAGTGCGGCCTTTGCCGAGGTGCAGGCATCATCGCGAGTACGGCGAGGTGTATGAGCTGGACGTTCGGGTGCACGAGCCAACGATGCCACTCGTGCCGACGCTGGCATACACGGCTCAAGGTGTCGCCCGCTTCCGCCAAGTCTATGCGGAGAGGTTCCCGATGGCGGTGGATGTAGTTGGAGAGTCGGCGCTGATCACGTCGGTCGAGGGTGACTCCCTGTACTTCAAGTTCCAGGAGAGCTGGGAGGCTCCCGAGGACCTCGTACGCTTCCTGGAGGACCTGAGGTACCCCGCACCGAAGTACCTTGGGCACGGAGGGACGTGGCTCTGGACGCTACCGGGTGCTTGCTCTTTGGGCGTGTCGTCGGACCGTGATCTCTTCCCGTTCTTGATCTGTAAGGCTCGGAGGTCTTTTGAGATCGCGACCACCACGCAAGACGCGCGAGCCTTGTTGGATGCGCGCCGTAAGACCTACGACCTCTACGACCTCCTGCTGCGCACGTTCTGGTCGTAGAGATTCTTTACGTTACCCGTCTTTTGTGGTATATGGGAGGTATAACGTGGACACGGAGGCATGAGATGTTCAAGGTCGAGTACGAGAACGGGGACGACGCGGTGCAAGCGATGGCGGAGTATTTGGAAAAGATGCGACCCGATTGGGCGGTCCGAAGGGTGGACTCGACCCAAATGCATTGGGCGGGGGCTTCCGGTCTGAATTACTGTTTCACCTTTGAAGATGGCGTAGGGAGCCTGTTCTCCTGGGACGTTTGCCCCGATACCTACGTGTACTCCTTGGAGAACCTGAAGTTGTATCAGAACTACGGAAGGGAGGAGTATGAAGACGTGGCGCATCGGGACATCGTGGTGGCTGACTTCACGGATTTCATGGGGATCTTTGGCGACGTGCGGGTCGTGACTCGTGGCAGTGTTGAAGACGGGGAGCGGTGGGAACCTGAAGGCGAGCTGGGGGATGTGGCGGAGGGCGAGTTGTGTTGGTACGGCTTTGGAGGGGACCCGTACTTCAAGCAGATCCTTGAGGGCTACGTTGTCCCTCAGCTTCCACAGGTTGTTCGCGTCCTGCCGGATTGGGGGCCTTACCTCACCACGTCGTCGGTAGCGTACGGTACTGGCTTCTGTGCCGTGGTCTTACCCCAGCTCATGTACACCAATCGTGTGCCCTATTTTGCGTCGGAGCCCGTGCACATCACAGGGTCCTCACGCCTCCGCGCAACTCTGGACACGCAACGCACGCTGGCAAACTTCCTGGAGAGCATGGAGCGTCAGTGGGACGACTTCAAGCGCCTCTATGTCTCCCTTCGCAGGGCAGGAGAGGAGTGATGGGAGCCCTTGAAGACACGTTCTGGGGCGGAGGTTCCCTGTAGAAAGTCTTTACACACCGCTCTCCTTGTGGTATATAGTAGGTGTAAGATAACACAAAGACCCTCGGAGCCTGCTATGATCGTCGAATGCCTGCTGAAGACTCATCAAGCCCTGAAAGATGCGGGTCTGGAGACGGAGTTCGTGAACTCCTGGGGCGAGGTGGACCATCGTGCGTACGGGCGCGTGGAGCTATTGGACTTCAAGTGCCGGAATGAGTACAGCCCTCTTGGTCCTTGGTGGGGGTTTCCACAGGCTAAGGTGCTCCGTAACTGCGGGCATATCCACTTCAAGAGGCAGAATCTCTACTGGAGGGAGACGGTACGCACCCGCCCCTTGGAGGATGCGGTTGAACGCTTCCTCCTGGAGCAAGGCTATCGCCGGACACGGTTCAGGCCTCCCAATGAGAGGACCTACTGCACCGAGGTGGAGGCGTGGAGGCTTCCCCAAGGTTTGCCGGGTAAGGTCGTGGTCTACCATGATCCAGATCTGCTGCCCAAGCTGATTGTCGAAGCGCAAAAACACGTCTGCTTCTCCGGGGATGAGCTGCGAAAGAAGCTCGACCTGATGCGGTGGACCTCCGAGATGTTCGACACGTTCCAGCGTACGTTCTGGGGGGGTGAGTGATGTCTACACCCTTCACCGCGCACCTGACCCTGTTCCAAACGCTGTTCCAAACGCTGTTCCAAACGCCAGTCTGAACTTTACTTGACCGTCTGTGTGGTGTTGTGGTACATGTCCGGGAGACTACACGAGAGGTACGCATGATAAGCAGCATGGAGGCGCTCGTAACGGCGTTTCAGGACGCGTTTGACGAGGCCTTCACTTCTGGCGAGAGGGTGGGCGTTGCGTTGGGGAAACGATGCCTCACTATAAGACCTCCTCGACTCGCAGACGAGTGGGAAGAGGATATCTGGGCGGTAGATGTCACCTGCTATCGCGTGGGGTACTACACGTACCACCAAGAGTTACGCCGCATGGTCACCCTGGTGCGTCCTCGGTATCACATGTGTAACGGGAGCGCAGTCTACACACGTGACGAGATGGAGAACGTCCTGGCTGACGTGGTGTATCGTGATGTAAGCGAGGGTGAGAGGGATGGAAGGTTCCAGCAGCATTGTGGGGTCCTGGAGCGTTTTGACGCCCTGGAGATCCCGTCTATCTGGGCGATTCCTGCGGTGGAAGGGGATGCGAAGGATGATGCGCCCAACAGGTACATGTGGAGAGGCTTTGAGGGTCTGCCTCCGCTGGACGAAGAGGCGTCGCGGATCTTGACGGACCTCGGCTGTACGGATTTGGAAGATACCTACGATGGGATGGGTCACCTGTGGACGTTGCCCCGAGGTACCAGCCTCACCATGTTCCCGGAGCGCTATCTCGACCCTCTGTGCGGTCCGACTAATCTTCTATCTACGCACGACCCACAGGTGATGCGTCGTCAGGTGGAAGACCTTCGATCGGACCTCGCGACGTTTGAGACGCTGCGTCGTATCCTCAGCCCTTACGCATCTGGAGGGTCGTGAAGGGTAAGGTAGATCCCTTGCGTATTTCCTTTGACACGTCTAACCCCTTTGTGGTAGGGTGGTGTTCATAACGGAGGTACAATGTCCAAGTACATGATGTTCGAGGACCCAAACGACTTCGCCGTGAACGTCTCCCGGCAGGTGGTTGAGGGGGGCTTTTACGCCTTCAACATAACAGTCTCGGGTCCTGATGTTACGCTTCACATTGGATACGACCAGTATGCCGACATCGGCAGTCGTATACGTATCGTCTTCACCGCGTCCGACTACGTGGGGGTAGAAGGGGGGCGCTACCTCTCCATGATGTTGATGACGCATAACGCGTCGGTGGTGTTTGAGTCTCCGGCAGAGGTAGCGGCCTCCTACACCCGTGACAGTCCCTTGTATCGCTTGGCGGAGAGCTTTGAAAACGCATACATCGGCTACAGGTTCCAGGAGACTCCCTACCTGTTCAAGAGCTTCGCGGCGCAGGAGATGCACCCCACACTCAAGCGCCTCCTGGAGGAGGATATGGGGTTGGTGTTGACTGAGGAGCGTTCGGATGAGTGTCTCTATGAGCTGGGGTCGAGCGTCCTGAGAGTGCACAAGCTCGTAGACGACCCTCGCAATGCCGTGCGGCTCACGAACGCGCCCCTGTCGGCGCGCACGCACGAAGAGGTGGAGGCGTACATGACGAGGTTGCGTCGCGATGCCAGCCTCTTCAACACAGTCCAACGTACCATCAAGACACCGGGCTTCCTTGACCGAGTGTGATCTCTACCGTGCTGGCGTCGCTTGACATGGCTTAGTTCGCTGGGGTATGGTCGTATCTCGTTCTGGACGAGGAGACCCGTTATGCCCCTGGTGTTGTCTGAAGAGTTGGATTGGTGTCAGTCGCGCCTGCGACGCGCGCGTGAGGTCTCAACCTTGCCCCTCAAGTGCAGCCTTGAGGCTGCGAACCGCTTGATCTCTTTTAGCCTGAAGGGGGTGTACGGGGGTATGACCCTCTTCTGCGAATTCGACCGTAAGAAAGGCAAGAGGGGAACCTTTAGCGGCGCGATCCTGCTGGACTTGAAGGCCCCGGCGTCCTTGGAGGGTGAACCGGTGCTGTTTGGGGTGGGGGTGTCGGGCTACAAGGTCAAGGGGAAGGCGAACCTGTTCGAGCATGTCCAGGACATCTACGCTCGGACAGCTAAAAAGGCCGTCGACGCGGCCTCGTCTCCGCTTTATCGGTGCGTGTTGGAGCACTACCTGGAGGTGCTCCGTTCCTATTTACGCAGTCGCGAGGTTCGAGAGGTCTTGCACCAACGTCTTCGTGCTTGGGGTGCCTTCCCGGAGCAAGACGCGTACACCATCGAAGACTGGGTGAAGTCGATGTACCTATGCGAGTGTGACAACGGCGCATACATCGTGGATGCGTTTGGTGCGTGGAACTTCCAACCTGTGAGGAGCAATTGGCACTGGAAGTCCTACACGACCATGGAGTGTGTGGAGTCTCCCGGCGTTTAAAGAGGGTTCTTGACGTCTTCCGTTCCAGTGTGCTACGCTCTCCTCCTATTGGAGGTACGCATGGAAGAGATACTGCGAGAGTATGTCGAGGGGCGGACGGTTCTGGAGCTGGGCGCGGGCAATCTCCGAGATGCCAGGGCTCTCCTGGAGCTGGGGGCGCGCTCGGTGCATTGCCTGGACAAGAGCCCGGTGCCTGACTCCGACCGCGACGCCCTGGGTCGAGACCCTCGGCTTTCATGGCAGCGGGGATACTTTGAAGAGCATCTCTACCTTGCGCCGCGTTACGACGTACTCTTCATCTCCTACCCGATCATGAGGCCCCTTGGTCTTGCGTACATGGTCGCGCCTCGCGAGGATCAGGTCGTGGTGTACCGTGGGCAGAACCTCGAAGGTACGGTGTGCGGCTCTCGCGCCTTCTGGCAGGTGTTGAGCACGCGTGAGGTCCTCAAGGCATCACGCGTGGGCCTTGAGAGTTTGATCGTGTATGGTTCTCGTCGAGACGTAGACCGGGACATCCTCCTCGAAGAGCGGGGCGGGCTGGACCGGTCAAAGATCTACAGCCTGTCCAAGGCCTCCGGATTGCTCGCTACGCGGTCCTGAACGTGTCGGACTCCCTGGGGCCTTCGAGAGACCCTCCAAGCCATCACACGAGAGATATGAGCCTATGCCTCCCTTGATCAACTACTTCTATAACTCGGATACCCTTGGGATACCTGCCGCTCTCTATCGCGGCGTGGTGAATAACTTCGCGGCACATCTCCTGGTCGACGCTTCTTACGGGGCGATGCTCATGGAGACTGTGCGAGGTGCCCCCTTTCACACCAAGAGCCTCATATTGAGCGTGAATCGCGTTAACGAGGTATCACGCCCTGTGGATTGGGATACCTTCTCGTTTGACCCCCTTGGGCCCCGAGTCGACGCGCAAGAGTGGCAAACCTCGATTCGGGTCATCACCCGACACTTGACCTTGAGTCGCTTGCGCAACTCCTCCAACGTGTCTTCGGGTCAGGCAGAGTCTATCTTCCGGCAACTGGGACAGGTTGAGCTGGGGTACTCCCGTGGGTTTGTCTCGCTCTCGGAGTGTGACGTTCATCCAACGGGGGATGTATTGTGGAGAGAGCTTCCCCCAGACCGCGAGGACGGCTTTGAGGCTCGCGTTCCCGGTGGCGTTACGCTTGAAGCGATTCCGGAGAGGGGCCCCTCCCAGGAGGGAGTGGTGTGGTCTTTGCGTAATGTGCGCTTCTCGGGGGCGTTCACAGAGCTTCGAGCGGGGTGGGAAGGAGGCGGAACGTCGCTTGAAGACCTTATCCGGACGACCTTCCTGCTGCGTCACTCAAGATTCGCCTTGGCCGTCACCGTGAACCGGGCCTCTGGGTTCCCGGTTATCCTGTCTGCACCCGCCCGGATCGCACAAAGCGCTGAGGATCTTCGTCACGCGTTTGAACGGGTGCGAGTTCTCTAAAAAGGAGTACGCAATCCTGAGCGATAGCCCTGGAGAGGCCTTGTTTGGAGGGTCCTTATGGCATATCCTCTGGAAGGTATAAACTTCAGACCAAGACAGACTCTCATGTTGATAAACTACTACCCTCGCTTTCAGAATACGGGCAAGAAGACGCCGCCCCATGTGGACCCCCGCTTCGGGGTGGCGCGCGTGGAGGTTCCGCGCTTGAGTCCTCAGTATGACGAGCCTACCGGTCCCTCTGGGGTCGTGTACTGGTGGTTCGTCCCGGAAGACTGTGAGGAGCTTGAGGAGGTGTGGGAGGGGCCCCACTTTCAGGGGACCGTGGGGCGACGTATAGAAGTCCTACACCGGGACATCTCCGAGCGTGATGTCCTGTACCACTTCCTCAAGCGCATCTGCCCTTTATTGCTCACGCTGCCGACCCCTGCTCGGATCTACTTGTGCCCTCGCAACCTCCAGATCCAGTTCAAATGGTTCCCGATACGTAACCCACCCGTGTATGCCACACTCGCGCGCGTCAAGAGGTCCTGGTACGTGGAGTTCTCGGAGCCCCTCGACAGCATACCTCCCCTGGAATCGACCCCCTCTCCAGTCCACGTGTCGCAGATCACGGGTTACGTACTCCTCTCTCAGCTCTTGTACTACGCGTACTACGACACGCCGGTGGTCCTGGATACCAAATGAGGCCCGGAGGCTGTCATGCTCGTGAATCAACTGCGTTATATCCCTTCGCTCCCGTTCTCTCTTCGTCAGACGCTTCGAGAAATCCCCTGGAGCTTTGAGCGGGCCGAGTTTTTGCTGATTGGTGTGACGCTTCACGTGGTGGTCGTGTACTCGACCTTTGATCCGACTGCATTGGGTGTGGTTTTTTTGGGCGCGACTATTGGACACTCGAAATTCACTCCGTTCCCTTTGGATTCGCAGGCTTATTACTCCTCTCTAGCGCCTCACATCATGTCCAAGTGGCAGGAATGCCGTGACAATCTCTTCAGCTCAAGGGTCTCCTGATGTTACTCAACGGTCTCACCAAGTGTTGCATTGCCTTGAGGTACATGCAGAAACGTAACCCTGACCACGCGTTTCGCATCTCCTACGAAGGCAAGCCCATGTGTGATACAAAGGGGGACCCGTTGGAGTATCGGTACAGCGTACGCTGGGATGTGTTGACTCCCGATAACCGGCCGGTGAGGCGGGGGAAGGTGCTCCTGCACGTCCGACCCCCCCGTCCTGGAGACCAGCGGTTCCACCACGGCTGAGCGTCACCTGTCACCTTCGCGAGGGCCCATGCTGACCAACAACCTGAAGCGTTTCTCCCGAGCGCGAGGCCTTGAACCGCACTGGACCCGGATGGTCCCCGTGTCGCATAACGTCCTCCAGATGCACCACGCGCACGCGGACGTGATCCTGCATGTGTCCGGCGTGGCCGGGGAGACGAGCCTGCTGCGCACCCTTGGTATGGCCTTTCGGAGCGTTGCCGCCCTGGGAGAGGTCGGAAGAGCGGTCACAGAGGCCCTGCACATGGCCTCTCGTGCGTGGCCCCTCTTCTTTGACTTCCGGACCAGGGATCGTATGCTTGAGGCGGCGAGAGCCTGTCTGCTGGAGCCGTCTCCCGCAGGCCGTCGCGTGTACGATGCGAAGCAGGCCTACCAGTACGTCTATCTGGCGATGCTGCGTGAGGCCGCCTTGGGGTGCTCTCCGTCGAGTGCTGTGACAAGTAGCCCGGACCCTCTCTACTGGCAGCCTCTTCCCGATGGGCGATGGGTCCCCCGTTACTTGACAAGCGGGGAGAGTATGTCCTATGTGGTGTTTCCTCAGAACGGCTTTCGCATCTCTACCAAAAGGACCTTTTCATGAGCCCCACACCCCTGGAACACCTGGACGTCCTCGAAGAGGCTCCCTTGACGTCCGAGCAGAATCGCCGCTACTTCTTCAACCTGTGGTGTTTGCTGTGGCGTGATCCGTCGCAGCTCCAGGCCTACCTCAAGCTCAAGTGGACCACGGGACGTAACAGCCCGATTACTGTCCTTGACGAGCTTGAGCTGAGGCTGGGGACGAACGCCAACCTTCTGGAGGGCGTTGACCCTCTTAACCCGTCCGAGGTCATGAAGGCCCTGGACTCTATCCTTTGATAGGACCTTCCAATGCCACAGATCATGACGTCCTATCTGGACCTCGTACGCCACGTCCTCGCTCACGGCGACCGCAAGGTCAACCGGACCGGGATTGACACCCTCTCGACGTTTGCGCAGCACTACAAGGTCGACATCTCCGAGAGCTTGCCTCTCCTGACGACCAAGGACATGTCGGGGGGCGTCTGGAAGTCCCTTATCTACGAGATGCTGTGGTACCTCTCGGGTGACCACCACATCCGCGATTTCGAGAAGCACTCCAAGATATGGTCGAGCTGGGCCGACGAGGATCGAAACCTGGAGACTGCCTATGGCCGCTTCTGGCGCAGGTTCCCTTTTCCCGACACGCACGACCGCTTGCCGGGGGAGGCGTGGCCGGATATGGAGGCCATGAGCAAGTACGTCCGGGAAGAGGAGCGCTCACCCGGCAGGTACGCGCTCAACTTCGACCAGATCGCCTACCTGTGTGATCTGCTCATACACCAGCCCAACTCCCGGCGCATGGTCATGACTGCGTGGCACCCCGCCAACGCCGCCGTCTCCTTGCTGCCTCCCTGTCACGCCTTCGTCGTGTTCAACGTCAGCCATCTCGACCCGGACACGGGACTCGGCCGACTCAACTGCCACCTGACTCAAAGGTCGGGGGACATCGGGCTTGGCATCCCGTTCAACCTCGCGGGCTACTCCACGCTCACCTACATCCTCGCACGCGCGACCGGGCACGCGCCTGGGACCTTCTCCCATACCATCGTCGACGCACACATCTACTGCGGAGACTCGGACGAGGACCCCTACTCACATGTGCCGGCCTTGCAGGAGCAGATCACACGTGACCCGCGCCCGAGCCCCACGTTGAACCTCAAGGGAGCGCCCGAAGCTCGAACGCTTGAGGCCGCGCTGGCCTTCGTGGACGGACTCGCCTTCGAGGACTTCGACTTGCAGGGGTACAACCCCCACCCTCGCCTTCGGATGAAGGTTGCGGTCTAAGGAGAAGCTCTCTCTTGACGTCGAAGGGCGATATGGGGGAAGGTAGCGGCTCTACTTTCTTCCTCAGACCTTCTCGCAAAGAGACGCCTCATGCCCAAACTCATCCACGTCGTCGCCTTCTCCGCAGACCACATCATCGGCCTCGACGGTAAGATCCCCTGGCGCCTCAAGGGAGACCTCGGCCGCTTCAAAAAGATTACGGCCGGGTCCCCGATGCTCATGGGCCGAAAGACCTTCGACTCTCTTCCGGGGATGCTTCCCGGTCGCGCGCACGTCATGCTGACGCGCCAGGACCTCCCGAAGACGCGCCAGACGTACAGCGTGGGGAAGTCCAAGGAGGTCTTCGAGATCCACAACACGCTGGACGAGGCTCTCGCGTCTCCCGTCCTCGCCAACGCCGAGAACGTGTATGTGATCGGGGGCGGCGACATCTACCGCATCACGCACGACCAGACCGAAGAGTTCTTCTTCACCTACGTCCCTCGTCGGATACTCCCTGATGCTGGGGGCGTAGACGTTGCCTCGTACCCAACCAAGCGCAACGACAACCTCGTCGTGCTTGATAGTGAGGAGGTCCACGACGTCAATGGCCTCTCGCACGTCTATATCAACGCGAGACGCCGCCGAGCCGGTGAACAGGACTTCGAGACTTATTACGAGTTCATCGAGCACTACGCGCCCAAGAGGGCCTTCTGATGGCACTTCGTATCCTGTTCCGGGTCGATCGGGACACTGAAGAGGAGTTTCAGACGGCCATCGACGTCCTGGGTGCCGATGCGGTCGTTCGCCATCGCACTGAGATCCAGGCGGGCGATACCGTGGTAGGTCGCTACAGTGTCCTCCCGTTCTTCAGTGAGCTGCACCGAGAGGTCGCCTTGCAAGGTGCGAATCTGGTTACGACTCCAGGCGAGCATGACTGGATTGCGTCGATGTCATGGTACGAGACCCTCAAGGACCTCACCCCCTGTCGGCGTGGCCCGATCAGGAGAGGGTCTCAGACCTCTCCCTTCTCGACTGCATGTTTCCGATGGCGCGCGTGCATGTGCTGTGTTCCAATACGACTTGGGACCAGCTCAACCAGGGTAAGTTGGTGGGTGCTCAGGGTCTGATCTACGGTGAAGTCTGGCGAAATGTGGGTGTGTACTGTCGCCAACAACGGATCTGGGAAATTACTGAAGAGTTATTGCCCGAGGCTCACCCCGCCTACGACCCGACGCTCTCCTTCGTCGAAGGCTACCCTCCGGGGCCTGGAGTTCAGGGCCTGTACCCGAACGCCGAGATTATTGCAGGGTAGATTTTTACGGTCACGCTCTATTGTGGTACATGGGGTGGGTCCCCAACACCAAAGGAGAGACCCATGACACCGCAAGAGAAAACCAAAAGCGAGCGTTACCAGATCTGCATGGCCGTGAGCCGTTGGAAGGTAGACCTGGAGACCTGTCGAATCCGCCTAGCCCTCCACGGGCTACGGGTCCTGGAGGATCTCATCACCAACTGCTTCGTACATGATAGAGCAGGTGTCGTATGCCTGACCACCAAGGGCAAGAACCTGATCCTCGACGGTTCAGACCTTCGCCGCCGCTACTAGGAGAGACCGTCATGCCGAAGTCCAAGCGCAGAGACAACAAGCGATCCAAGCGTGATCGCCTGGACGCTCAAGAGACTGAGGCTCGTGGTTTGGATGAAGTACGCCGCAACGGAGGTGAGAGTCCTCTACCTTGGTGGGTGAAGGACTTCGAGGGCGTCTTGTGGTGGGTCAAGGAACGTGACCGACGCGCGTGATCGCTCAGGGGGTCACTCGGAGTCAATCAGGGGCAGCAGGTGCGGACGCAGCTCCGGCTTGGCGTATGCCAGTCGGATCACGTCCTCACGCAGCTTCTGAGTCGCCTTACGGTAACGCATGTCGGAGTGGCTGGAGAAGCCGTCGTCCTTGGTCTTGGGTCCTCGGAGCTTTCGCTCGTCAACCAGCTCATCGAGCGCCTCGTACATGTTCAGGTCGAGGGGGTCTGAGCGGTCGTCGTAGACGTCCTGCATGGTGAAGCCGCCCTTGGGGGCATAACGCTCCATAACGAGTCTCTTGATGCGTTCGGTCTCTTGGCGGTTCAAGGGCATGGCTATGCGCTCCTTTCTGGTGGAGATCTCGTGATCGAGGGGTGGGCAGTCGTCACGCTTGGCGCGTTCGCTGTCCACGAGGCATCTCAGCTTGACAGACTCGAAGTTTTGTGCCATGATGTGAGGCCTCTTTGGGGTTTCTACTAGTCCAGATACAAGCTCATTATCCGTCACTTGAGGTAGGCTATGGCCGACATGTCCCAGCAAATCAGCGCACTCTACCTCGACTACGCGGTCGCAGTGGTCACGGGTCGCGCCCTTCCCGACGCGAGAGATGGGCTCAAGCCTGTACAGCGACGCATCCTCTACGCGATGTCTCGGGACCTCAAGCTCAAGCCGGGGAGCAAGCACCGCAAGTCCGCCGCCATCGTGGGCCGCGTCCTGGGAGCCTATCATCCGCACGGTGACCAGTCGGTCTATGATGCGATGGTTCGCATGGCTCAGGACTTCTCAATGCGCTACATGCTCGTGGACGGGCAAGGCAACTTTGGTAGCATTGACGGGGACAACGCGGCGAGCATGCGCTACTGTCTGACGGGGGATGCTCGGGTACCTTGCGGGCGAGGTACGCTACCTATCGGTGAACTGGCGCAAGGTGCAGACGTTCCTCACCGCGAGCAGGTGTTTGACGGGGACGGAGAGCGTGTGGAGACGAGCAGGTATTTCGACTGTGGTGAGCATCCCGTTTTGCGTCTGCGTACTGCTTCGGGATACACTTTGACAGGTTCGTTGAATCATCCCGTGCAGTGCTTGGAGGTTGGAGAGGGTGGGCCCCGTAAGGTCTGGAAGACGCTGGAGGAGATCCGTGTCGGGGACACCGCGCTCATCTATCGGGGACCTCTCCACCGCGCGGAGGCACTCGCTGAAGAGCCCGGCTTGGGTTTTCTGGCAGGCGCCCTGGTGGCAGAGGGCTCGTTTGGGGCCGGACGCGTCACGTTCAACAACACCGACAAAGTGTACTTTGATGAAGTAGTAGTACAGTGGGACCGTCATATTGGAGGACAACGTTACATTTCACAACGGGAGCTGCCCTCCGGTAAGACTCTCTATGAGCTGGATGTCCCCAACGTGACTGCGTTCGCTTCCAGTGCGTTGTCTGACATGTTAGGCCTCAACTCGTACACCCAGCGCATACCGTCATGGGTGTGGGGGCAAGGTACGCAAACCCGACGAGCCTTCTTGGCGGCCTTGTATGAGGGTGATGGGTCCTATTCGATGCCTCGGGGCGCGAGTTCTACCATCTCGTTATCCTCTCGTAGTCAAGAGCTGATCCAGCAGGTGCAGACCCTCCTGTTGGAGTTCCAAATCGTCTCAAAGGCTTACGAGTACGATAATGGTGAACATAAGCTCAACATTGCGGCCCGTCGTGAGGTTCTGAGGTTCCTGGAGCGTGTAGGCTTTTGGCGAACGAAGCAGCAGCGCGCGTGCGCGCAAGAAGCTACACGAACCTCTCGGGGAGGGCCAAGCCGGGACGGACTGCCCGAGTCCTTGGTAGCCTGGGTGCGGGAACAAGAGGGCACTCGACCGTGGGTCAAGGGTTCAAATTTCCAGTGCGTTACCCGTCGGACAGATATGATCTACCGAGGACGCCTCAAGCAGGCGGTGTCGGAGGGTACGTGGCGTCAAATCGAACCTCACCTGGATGCTCATATCTATTACGATGCGGTTGAGCTTATAGAGCCTGCGGGTACTTCGAGGGTATACTCTCTTCGGGTTGATACTGAAGACCACGCGTTTCTGGCCAATGGCTTTGTCAACCATAACACGGAAGCACGTCTGGCACCGATGGCCGAGCGTCTCCTGGATGAGCTGGTCTACGATACCGTGGAGATGCAGGACAACTACGATTCCACGATGCAAGAGCCCGTGGTGATGCCTGCCGAGGTCCCAAACCTCCTCATGAATGGGGCGCAAGGTATCGCAGTGGGTATGGCCACGAACATCCCTCCCCACCATCTGGATGAGCTTCTGGGTGCCCTCATCGACCTGTGCGACCACCCCAACCTCTCAGTGGCGACCCTGGTAGAGCGGCACGTGAGCGGTCCGGACTTCCCCTCGGGAGGGTCGGTCGTGGAGGGCGCAGACGCGATCCGAGAGGTCTATGAGACGGGCTCGGGCACGTTCACGATGCGAGCCGTGTGGAACATCGAAGACGCGGGGCACGGCTGCAAGCGCATCGTGGTCACGGAGCTGCCCTATCAGGTCAACAAGGCCAAGCTCTTCGAGACGTGCGCGAACGCGGTAGTCAATGACGAGATCCCCCAGATAAAGGAGGTCCGAGACGAGTCTACCGATGACATCCGACTCGTCTTCGACATCAAGCGTGGGACCGAGCCGGAAGAGGCGCTGGCCTACCTGCTCAAGCACACAAGCCTTCAGTCACGGTTCCACGCCAACTTTACGGCGCTCTTCTCTCAGCCGGTCCACGGGGAGACACGGCTGGCGAGTGACCCCGACTGTGATCTTGTCAGCGTCCCCAAGCAGGCTGACCTCAAGACCTTCCTCAACGCCTTCCTGGACCATCGCCTCCGTACCGTAACGCGACGGCTGGCGCACGGCCTCCGTAAGCTCGAAGCACGTATCCACATCCTGGAGGGCTTCGAGGCTGCGTTCGCGGACGTGGACCGACTGGTAGTGCTCGTACGTAGCGCGACCTCCAAGGCAGACGCCAGGACCAGGGTAGGAGAGGCCTTTGGTCTTGATGAGATTCAGGCAGAGGCCGTCGTCGCGATGGCGCTGCATCGGCTGGCGAGCACGGAGGTCTCCGAGATCCTCACCGAGCTGGACAACAAGAGGCAAGAGGCGGCTCGCTTGAGAGGACTGCTCGACGATCCTTCTCGGGTTCGAGTGCTGGTCAAGACGGAGCTGACCGATGCGCGTCGGGCCTACCATGACGACCGCAGGACACACATCGAGCAAGAGCGCTCCAAGGCCTTTGAGTACAGCGAGGAGGCCTACATCAACTCCCAGAACGTCCACGTCATTCTGAGCCGTGATGGCTGGGTGCGTGCGCAGAAGTCCTACTCGGACATGAGCACCCTCAGGTGTCGTGAGGGCGATGAGATCGGGTGGTCTATCTCGGCCAACACGCGTGACGTGCTGGTGTTGTTCACCTCGACCGGGAGAGCCTACAGCGTCCGGGTCGACGAGCTGGAGGTCACCAAGGGCTACGGTAACCCGGTGTCCACGATGCTCAGCTTTGGGGACGGAGAGGTCGTGGTATCTGCCATCATCTGCCCCTTCGAGGAGGTCCCCACAGACGTACACATGGTGAGCCTGACCACCGATGGTAACGTCGTCCGATTCAGCCTTGAGGGGTACCACGAGCCCTCCAAGGTCACGGGTCGTCTCTTCCAGCGCGTCTCGGCAGACCATTCGGTGCTCAACGTCTGCAAGGTCAGCGGTCATGAGGAGGAACGCATCGTCGTGGTTACCCGTGACGGAAAGGGGATCAGCTTTCGTCCGGGAGAGTGTCGCATCTTTTCGGGAGCCGGCAAGGGCATCCGATCCATGCGCCTTGCAAAGGGAGATGAGGCCCTGGCGTTCATGCTCCTGGGGCCCGACCATCCCCACAACCTCACCGTTGAGACCAACCGGGGCGCGGAGAGGATGATTACACATCAGACCTACGACTCCCAGCGTCGAGGCGGCAAGGGGTTCACCCTCCTCAAGCGTGGCCACCTCACCGTCTGGCACCCTCCCGTCATTGAGGTCTGAGTTTTGGTTTTTACGTCTTCCGGGGCTTGTGGTACATTGACCTCACACACCACAAAGCCCTGGAGGCACCCATGCACATCGAACACACTCCGCTTGAGCCCGCCAACAAATTCATCGCGCGTCTTGGAGTCCCGAGGGGCTCGATGAGTCGCTTGGCGCAGACAAAGAAGCTCTGGAGAGGTTGGCTCATTCAACGCGAGCCGGTGAGGCCCGGCCATCGAATACACGAGTCGCAGGACTGGGAGTGGTGTGCTCTACGGATCGGCACCTACAACGCGGATGTGGGTCAGACGCAAATCGAGGTCCCGAAGGCGTGGTTTGTCCACCTCTCACACCTCAAGCAGGCTCGCTCCATCTTCGAGACGGTCCGAGAGCTGGAGGATGACATTGACACCCTCCGAGGAGATCGTGGGTTCATTCGTATGCTGGAGCAGGAGCGCGGTGAGGCCTTTCACCTGTCTCAGCAGGCGGTCAAGGGTCTCATGAGTGACCCGCTCTTTGGCAACCTCCCCGTGGCTTCGACCCGAGAGCTGCTCAGCCTCTTCGATAACGTCCACCTCGTCCCGATGTATGAGGAGCGCGCCCCTGTTGTCCAGGTGGCCACAGACAATCCGTTCAAGGGCCTCAAGAGGGCGCTCATCATCGGCGGCGACGTCCGAGACCATGTGGCCCAACGGGTCTCGGAGGAGCTTGGGATTGAGGAGGTCGTGTGGTGGGAGACGTTTGAGAAGCTAAACTTGAGGGCGAACTCGGGCACGCTTGAACAAGTGAAGAACGGCAAGTATGATATCGTTTTCGTGCTGCTACGGTTCTGCCGTCACAACCAGCACTACGCTTTTAGAGACGCCTGCCGGGAGTCCGGCACTGCTCTTGGCGTCCTCCAGCGTGGGTATGGTGTGGCTCAGTTCGACGCCGCCGCTCGATACGCACTAGGTCTTGAACACTACGTCCACGGATGACTCACCTCCGGAGCCCTGAAATGATTGCACCGCATGAAGTAGCTCACGACACCTACAAGATCGTCGAGGGCACCATTGATGCCCACCTCAAGTCTCACGACTGGAAGAAGCACGCCTCGTGCAACGTCCCGATTCAGGCTTCCTGGCGAGGCGAGCTGATGCAGGTGCTTCTGGAGGCGTACCGGCGCAACGAGTGGCATGTCATGCTGGTGGAGAACTGGTCGGAGTTGGACCAGGACGAGGGCCGCATGCTCGCTCAGACTTGTGGGAGTAGCCTTGACCGGTACCGTGGGATGTCTTCGTACATCTTCACGCTACCCAAGAGTCTTGCGGTCTAGGCCGAGCGCGGGCTCCTTGGACTCTTGTACCTTCCTGATGTTCGGACCTCCCCATGCTGATCACTGCTCTGGATAGCCTGCCGCTCGAAGACGTCAAGACTTACCGGGACCTCCTGGCAGTCTGTGCGGGCCTCTCCTCGCCGCCTACGAGGCTTGAAGGCGTTCGGGTTACCCACGCGCTGGCCATGCTCAAGCTTGCCCTTACGCTGGCAGGAAAGGCCCTCCAGGGACGACCTCTCGTGATCGTGTCCGTAGACCTTGGGCTGGAGGCGTGGGCGTCGTCCAACTCGGGCATCTCTTTCGAGGTCGACGACATCTCTCAAGGCTATTGTGGGACGGTCTTTGGACTCCCGGCACTATGTCACCCTTCCATTCCTCCAGGGGTCTGTATTCTCCTGGGTCGAGACCGGAGCCTTACGGGCGCCCTTCGCCTGTACTATTACGCGCATACCAAGGGAGCCTATCCGCTCGCCACGCTCATCCCCGTCATGTAGGAGCTGCTCCGTGAAACTCACCCTGACCCGCTACCGACTCTCATTGCCACTCAAAGATGGCCTCTTCGTGGCCGCGCGCAGTCCTCTGGAGGCTGTGCGTCTCTTCCTCCCGCACGCCGACCTCAAAGAGGGACGCTCAGGGCCAAAGTGGGTGCGCTTCGAGATCCTTGGAGGGAGCCTGCCGCCGACATGGCCGCGCCCCAACCCGAACGGGATCACGGGAGAGGGGGGAACCATTGTGGAGGTGGAAGACCACGGCCCGATCCTGGTTGCTCTTGACCCCGAGGAGGTCTCATGAGCTGGAGGAAGGATCTGACCCTGATGCTCCGAACCGGCGAGGATGTCGACCTGGACGCGGAGGGCTACGCCTTGATTGACGACTTGGTGGAGGCGCTCAATCAGTACCGGGCTGACGAGGTATCTACTCAGGACGTTGAGTCGTACCTCTCGGGAGGCCTGTTTGAGCAAGAGAGCGCGCGCGTACGGGCTGTTTCGGGCCACACACGCGACGCTGTGGCCTACGACGAGGTGGAAGTCCGGGCTACGCTTTACATCGCCAGGACGAAGAGCCAGCACGCCTTGGCGCTTGAGTATGGACTGCCGGAACATGAGGGCTACACTGAGGTCTACTCCACGCGAGAGCATGCGATCAAATCTTGCCGCGTCAAGAGGCCCTACCTCTTCTCCCTGGAGCCTGAGGTCTGTTACTCCTTTTGTGGGCGCATCTATGTAGTGGAGGTGGACCCTGAGGACCTTACGGACCTTGGTGTGATCGCTCCTCCCCAATAAAGTCTTGGTGCCCTGGGTTATTGGACCCTCGCGAGGAGAGCGCCCGATGGACTCGGAACAGGACCTTGAGTATTACCACTTCGAGTTCGAGTGTGATGAGTGTGGCCATGAATGGCGCGCACCGTCCAGCGATTCGGAATTTGAGGCCTCATGCCCGGCCTGTGAGAGTGAAGACACCAACAGGGATCTCCTGAGGGTGATCACAGACCCTCGCCTCCTCGCCGCGCTTGTGGACGGCTCCGAGGACTTGGTTTGGCCGGGGGTACTCGACGCTGACGCGACGTGGACCTCTCCCTGGGTAGAAGACCCGGACGACGACCATGACGACTCTAACGACTGGGAGGGGTGATGAGCCTCAACGATAAGATCGAGGACGTATTCGTGGAGTGGCTTGATGGGATCAGCCCCGAGACCGACAGTGATCTGGTGGACTTCGAGTCCTTCGATCACGGGCTCATGAGCGTCTTCGTCTGGCGTCATGAGGACTTTGACCCTATACTCCTCATGACACTCGAAAACCTGCTCCAACATCGGGTGCATTCTCGCCTGCTCGTTGCCAGCCTGCGAAAACGGCCCACATTTTGAGACGTATTCTTTATGGGTTGTGGGAGTTGTGGTATAGCAGAAGGGAGAGTCCAAGGTCCCAGGAGGCGCCATGCACCAGCTTGACCCAGACAACCTGCCACCCAATCACATTATCGAGGAGTGGCTTGAGCGAGAGAAGCTCCGCCGAGAGGCGCCGCGTCCACGACTTGAACTACCTCTTGGCCCTCCGGCGCCGTATGCGCCACCCGCTACAGGCGGGCACGGACGGGATCAAGTAGACAAGGACTCTGCCGACCGTGGCGTTGAGACCTTCTCGATGGTCTAGAGCAGCTCCATCTGGGACCCTCTCAAGGTCTCCAGATCCGGCAGCAGACCTCCCGCGACTTCTTCGGGCGCAAGGCTCATGGTGTTGATGCGCTTGAAGCTGAACTTCACCTGAGGATACAGCACCGGGAGGCGAGATTCGACATCGGCCATGACGATCTCGTAACGCTTCTTGAGCAGGCTCAGATGTCCGAGTCTCTCCTCCTTCCCCATCATCTCGACTTCATCCGGTCGTCCTTCCTGACGTTGCGTGATCCGCGTGTTCGCCACGCTCACGGGACAGTACAGCAAGGCGAAGACGGCCTCGATTCGGGGTCCTCCGACGACCTTACCCAGTCGAGAGTCTCCCAGGAACGCCTCAGCTCCCAGAGCAAAGAGGCTCTCATAGCGGATGGGGTCCTTGAGCACGCCCTCCGTGAAGCCCTGGTACACGAGCGTCGACATGAAGGCGCGGTCAAAGACCAGCGGGCCCTTGTGGCCTCTCATGTTGTGCACATGCGTACGGAAGTCTTGGAGGTGGAAGAGCGACCGCGCGAGCTGGTCTTGCTTGTCTTCTTTCGTGGGGAGGTTCGTGGGGAAGTTGTGCGTCCGAGCTGCGTGTTGCCACTCAGACGACTGGTACTCCAACTCGTCGACCACGGAAGTCTTCCCGGTCCCGTCCATACCTTCGATCACCAGCATCCTCATACAGCACCTCTTTGAGGGTTAAGAAGGTGTGATCGTGGCACAAATACTCACATCCTGTCAAACTCAGGGGCCGTAATACTTGGACCCGAAGCAGAAGGTTCCGTCGTACTGCACGTGAATGGGGTTGAGCTGCACGACCTCTTCGCGAATAGTCACGCCCTCCGTGTTGACCTCGGCGGGTCGCTGGTACGCCACACAGAAGCCGTTTTGCCAGTTCGGGTTGAACATGTAGTCGCACTGCTCAAGATCATACAGGCCGCCGTTCTCAAGCGCCTGCTTGTTGCGGCGACGGTCCTTGTGGTGGTACCAGCCCATGCGGTGCGTGTGGCCCGTGATCAGGTAGTCGGAGCCCGACTTGGCCAGCTCGAAACGGGCGGAGTATGCCGACTGACCACGAGTGACCTCTCCGTGGTACACGTCGAGCTTGCCGATCGAGAGCATCGCGCCGTACTCGTAGTAGTGAATGCCGAGGCGGTCGAACTCCATGAGGCTCTCCAAAGAAAAGGAGCGCAGCCCATACAGACCGTGCTCCCTCTTGATGAGACGCCTCAAGCGCTCCTCGTGGTTACCCTCCGTGAAGTGCATCACGGCCGTGGGGCAAGAGCGCCGAAGTGCGTCCAGGACCTCTACCCCTTGATCAATCTCCTCCTGGAGTGAGGGGAAGCCTCGGGACTTGGGGAAGGTCGAGATGCCGTAGCAGTCGAGAAAGTCTCCGTTGATGACGATGATCTCGGGCTGAAGGTCGCGGCACAGCTCCAGCCAACCCTTGACGCCCTGTTTGTTGTGGAAGGGGATGTGGACGTCATTGACGACCACGATGGTCTTCCATCCATCGGGAGCACCTCCCAGGCGGCGACGCAGAGCTTCTTCTTCGCTCGCTGCGAGATAGCTCGTGGGAGCGTCGAGGCCGTTTCGCGTGAAGGCTGCCGCGAGAGCGTTGGGGCTCTCTTTGAGCTGGTCCAACGCTACTTCGTAGGTGGAGGTGTGCAGGAGAGCGTCAAGAGCCTCCGTGATGCGGTCGGCTGTCCACTTCTTGTTCGTGCTCATGTTCATCATACCTGTGTAGGGGTACCACTCTACCGTTGCGGTGCGTGTTGAGTGCGGTACACTAGGCGGAAGACCTGACATGACCCACTCTACTCATTGTCAGGAGTTACAAAAGCATAATCTAATCCAGGCACATAGGCTACCCCCATGACCGACCGCCACATTCGCATCGTCACCGGCATGCAAGGCACGCGTGAGGACGCCATCTGCTTTGAGACCGGTGCGTCTGCGTCAGAGGTACGTGATCTGGGTGCCTTCGTCTTCGAGCATCACGGACAGGATCACCACAGCCTCTTCTCTCCGTCTGCTCTTCGGCTCTTTCACGAGAGGCTCATGCTGGGCCAAGCGATGCCTCCCCTGCTCCTCTTGACGAGGTGGTGGCGTATTGACCAGCTCCTGGCAGCGGCGCTCTTCATCGAGCCGGCTCTCCTGTTGCACCCGGCTACCACCTCTCTTGTGAGTTCCTTTGACCTCGTGGAGCGTCTAGGGTCTCTCGCCCTCCCTCACATCGCGTGGGAGCACAAGGAGCTGCTGAGGCTGTTGAGGCATAGGACCGCAGGACGTTCTACGCGCGCAACGGAGCAGGAGGAGGCGCTCGCGCTCGTGGTGTCCTGTGCTCGGGACATCATCGCATGGGTGGTCGAGGGCACCTTGAACGTGGAGCCCGAGATTCCGCCTGTCCTGGAAGCCCTCGCGACAGGTGAAGGCTTCCTTGCTTTCACCTCGCCTCAGTGGGCGTGGGACGTGGCATGGTCAAGCGGCGCTGTGTGGGGCGTGTGGTTTGGTCCCAAGAGGACCGAGGTGCGCCTCAAGTCTGCGCTCGTGGGCCTTCCGCATGACGTCCTTGAGGCTCGTTTGGGTCCCAGCTTCGTATATGAGGACGGCTCAAGCCCCGGCTGGGTACTTGACCGAGGGCTGACTGAGGTGGAGCAGCAAGAAGTGCTCGAACGCCTCGTCAAATGAGCCTGAGGAGGTGGGGCGTACTCCAACGATCTTGTGGCGCTTCAGGGGTGGTACACGGACAGGGTATGGAAGATACCCCATACGAGGAACCCGCACAGAAGCATGAAGCCCCCACCAAGGAGGCAAACGAAAGGAGTCGACGTGTTGTGGTGTTCCATGTCGACTCCCTTCTGTCTACCCTACCTTGACCTCTTGAAACCTGTCAAGCCTCTTTGGTAAGCGCGACGCGGGCTTGGTGGTAGCCCTTGAGGATCAGCTCGTTGGCCGTCTCTCGTGTCATGTTGAAGTCGAGAGAGCCTTCTGCGCGGAGGTTGACCATGCGCGCGAACATCGCATCCTCGATGTGCTCACGGGAGATGGCATCCATCATGATGTCTAGCACGGTGAAGGCGTACTCCTTGAGCGTCTTGGGAGGCGTTGGGGTCGCGACGGGCCGGATTTGGAAACCGAACACACCCTCACCGGTCCCGTAGATGTCCAGGGGGAAGTTCGACGCCACGCCGCCGTCGATGTGGCGTTCGTCGTTGAGGCGTGCAGGACGAAACACGAAGGGGATCGAGATCGAAGCACGAACGGCCTCCGCCATACCGACGGTAGGAGTCTCCTCGGTGGAGTAGATCACGTGTCGACCCTCCTGGTTGAGGCCTTCGAGATTGACCGTCCCGATGTTGCACGGGATCGTGGCATCTCCCAGGGTAGGGGCAAAGATCGTACGCATCCTGCGTAGAATCTTGTCTCCCTTGATGAGTCCCCAGTCGCACCAGGGCTTCCAGGACCAGTCAATCAGATCGTTGGGTCCGGGGAGCATGTCGAGCAAGAGGTTGTTTAGCTCCTCTCCCGGTGCGTGTCCGGACGCCACACAGGCGGCGACGATGGCACCGCCAGAGATGCCGGTGATGTGTTCGATCTCGTACCCGTGTTCCGAGAGGTACCAGAGGGCACCGGCATGGAGGGGGTAGAGTAGGCCAGCGCCAGATAGTACGACTTTGATCTTCATGGGGTCACTCCTCTTCGCTCGGGACGAGCAAAAAGCCGGGCTCATCAAGAGTGTCTCCCGGCTTGTGGGGCGGACGCGGTAGACGTCCAGAAGGTACCTCCATTTCTGCCGGGTTGGCTTCTACATAGCTCTCGCGCATCATCCGGGCCATCTCGGCCAAGGAGGGCATCTCACGCGTCGAACGCGTGTCGGTGTCCCACACCTTGTGCACAGAGGGGCCCGCCTGGATGGTGTCCTTCACGTCTCGGTTCTGCCACATCTCGGTGGACTCCTGGAGGCTCCCCTCGACGAACCGTGTCACATCGTCAGCGCGCACGAACCCCTTCGTGCGGGACTCCGGGTTCATGTCCACATGTGTGTGCGCCACTTGGGCACGCTGCTGAGCCTTCTGTCGCCGCTTGCGTTGCCACGGCGCGGGGATGAGGATCTGACATGGGGGGGCGGGTTTCTTCCTGTTATACATACGTAATACCCCCTCGGAGTCGTTGAGGTGCCGTAAGCTCTAACAGAGCGTCAAACAAACGCATTATCCCGTGGGCACTCCACCCTCCACGGAGTAGCAGTAGAAGGTCGCGGTGCAGAACTCCCCTTCAAATGGGTTATCATTCAGGAGGTTGATCACGACCTCCATTCCGTAGTCGCCATACAGGGGGATCGAGGACTGATAGTTCCAGGGGAACGTGATGATGTCGTTGGCTGAGTCCCTCCACAGAGGCTTTCGAGTTGTGCCTGGGATGAGGGGGTACACGCCGTTGGACTCGTTGGCGTAGTCAAACAGGGTCTTGTACCGAACAGCCGTCTTGATGGGGATGCGGTCGTGGGGTCCGAAGACGGAGGCAGGCCCAGAAGGTGTGCCAATGAGCTGGGGCGCAAAGACTGCGACGTATCCGTGAACCTCGAACTGCATGGTGTCTGTGATCGAGATGTCTGTGGTGAACTGGACCTCGACGTTACGAAGCTCCAGCGTCTTGCCTGCTGCGGGTCGCATGGTGTACTTGGAAGAGGTGGCGTGGTAGTATGTTACCTCCAGGAGGTCCTCATGGTTCAGGTTCGGGTCCATCCGGAGGAGGCCCGTGCTGTAGTCCAAGCTCCACTGACCCTGCTCCGAGTCGGGGTCTTTCTCTATGCGCTCCACGCCGTTGACCTTGACCTTGACTTGGTAGTCTCCTCCATCAGGGGCCACCTCAAAATCCTCCATGAAGATCTTGCCATGTGACATGTCGATGATGTTCACGTTGCTGAGCTGGTAGCGGTTACCGTTCCATTCATCGACTCCTTCGACGAAGGGTTGGTTCTTCCCATTGAGCGGTGCGGGATGTTCATCCACGATCTTCTGGGACTCGGAGTACCATGTCGTGGCGTCGTTCCAGCGGTGCGTGATGAAATTGATGCGCGAGGCTGCTGAGGGGTATGAAGACACCTCCAGACGTCCCGACGCATTCTTGAGGCCCTCAAGCTGTACGGGGAAGGGAGATGGCGTCGAGGGTGTACTATCATGGCTCGCGATCAGACCCTGAAGTAGTGTTTGTTCTGCGGTAGGGAGGTTGGACTTGAAGATGATCTCTACAGAGTCTCCACTGGTCTGAATTCCTCGCAGCGCAATCGTGATCTCCGAGGCTCGAATAGACGCGTCCAGGACGCTGGCGTTGATGGCTCCCCCAAAGTCTGCTGCGAGGCTGTAGGTCATGGTGTGGTTGGACATATCATCGCTCCAGGAGAAGAAGGTTTCGGTCCGCCGCTTGGCCTGTACCCGTGTTCACGTTCCAGCGAACGTCAACGACGTCACCCGCAGACAGACCGGGCGCCCAATGTTGCGTGGCCAGGGTCTGTACGGAAGAGACGAATTGCGTTTGCGTGAACTGCCGTTGCGTCCCTGATTGGACCACCCCATTGATCCAGATTTGAACGCGTAGGGTGGTTTGCTCGTCAGCCGTGACAGTGCCTGACCACTGAATGGCGTAGGTCCCATCCTTGGGTACTGTCGCAGTTTGAAGTACGATGTAGGAGGTCGAGGTCGTATTTACTATGGTTTCGGTGCGGACGAGTACGTCTGAGAGAGGTCGGCGTTCTACACGGGCCCTCCCCGAGCCTTCGTCACTTACGCTGAAGTTGTCTCCGTCGAAGTCCAGCGTGGTGTAGCTGAGGTTGCCGCTAGGGGCTGCGTTGTCTTCTTGTATGAGAAGGGACGCGCCGGTGCCCGGAGGTCCTTGAGGTCCTCGAATCCCGTCCAAGGAGATGATCACCAAGCCACAAGAGTTCGCACGTGCGACCACGTTCTGGTTGGCGTTGTCGGTACGGCCTTCTGTCCTGATACGGTCGCCTGCCTGGAGCGTCAGGACCTGTGATACACTCACCTGTGTGGCACTGGCAGCAGATTGACGGTGGTAGACCAATCCGCTCATTCCTGGTACCAGATTGAACACGCCTCCCGTGCTACGCGTGACCCGGAATTCGCTTTGATTACGCGAGTTACCTAGCATGTTCAGGGTCGCGAAGCCCTCAACGTAGTACAGACCTGTTACGAGGACGGTCACCTCAGCGCTGTTAACCGCGTGCGTAAACCGCGCCGTGTCTTTGGTGTTCTCTCCTCCCAAGGGGATCACAGCGAAGCTGGAAGGCAGGGTCGCGCTGTTGACTGTGTTGTAGCCCGAGAAGACTGGGAACTGCTCCACGCCCGCCAGCGCGCTCAAGGAGAAGCCTCCGATACCGTCGGTCAGCAGCACTTGCCCAGCGGGCGCGCCGCCTGACCCAAGGTCTTGAGCGAGCAGCTCATCAGAGCCCTCCGCCCCGTGTGACGCAGCATGAGGTGTAGGCGTACGTGGTGAGCTGCTGCTGTCCAAAGTGGCATTTGTGACGAGCGCATTGAGTTCCGCGAGCGTTCCAGTTCCGAGATTCCCCAGGTCCGTGCCGTGGGGGTTCGCCGTGTTTCCGATGTGCGCGTTCGCGGTGCTAGCCAGTGCGGAGATGTCCACGCCGTCAACGGTTCCTACGTTGATGATGTCGTTCGCCCCTGCGTTGAGGTTCCCGGTAAGAGCGCGCGCGCCATCGGTTCGTAGATACTGCGAATGGTCATCGTCTCCAAGGCCTCCCAGCGCCCCATGATCTGTGATCACGGCTGGAGTAGGGATCAGACCGAAGCCTCCGGACCCGTCTGTCTGGAGTAGCCTGCCGCTAGGTGCCGACGCGCTGCTCAAGCTCTGTGCGATGAGTGGGTCGTCCCCTGCGGTGTAGTGCCGAGCTGCATGCCCACTGGGCGGTCGCGTGCTTCCCACTGCATCGAGGGTGGCATTTGTGACGAGCGCATTGAGTTCCGCGAGCGTTCCAGTTCCGAGATTCCCCAGATCGGTCGCATGTGGGTTCGCCGTATCCGCGATGTGCGCGTTTGTTGCCGAAGCCTGTGCGGAGATGTCTACTCCGTCCACCGTGCCCACGTTGGTGATGTCTTGACCTTCAAAGGGCAGCTCGGGCTCTTCGGGAAGAGGGTCTCCCGTGTGCGCTGCGATCAAGGCATCCAAAACCAGGACTGCGGCTCCCGCCAAAGGGTTTGTGAAGATGAACGTGGCGGAACCTTCTTGAAGCTGGAAGATGCCTTGAAATCCAGGCAGCGCGCTCTCCCGAAGCTCCTGGTTGAGTCGCGGTAGGTCCGGTGTGTTGTTTCCAGTAAGTCCCGTGAACGCGGACCATTGCCGTTCGATCTCAGCCATTATGCAATCCTGTAGAGGGTCATTCGAGCTTCAAACATCGCTGAGGAACTGTTGCCGTCGTTGGTGGCGAAGTCCAGGTCGAAGTTGTAGGCTACACCTGCGGTCAAGGATAGAAAGATCATCCCGCTGGCCGGGAACCTCTGGTCGGTGCCCCCTGTGCCTGACCCCGCTGAATCTTTGGGCTCTTGTTGATGGTCCATCAGCGTAGACGCGTCGTTTTGTTGGATACGCGCAAGGAAGTCGTTGGCTTGGCTGTCATGATTCCAAAAGTAAGACCAATCCAAACGGTAGGTTCCGGTACCCCCAGCGGGGATAGTCGAAGACAAGCGGAGCTTCTGTACGAAGGCTGTGGAGGTTGTAATGGAGTTTCCGAGGCTCTCGACGAAGACGAGGTTCGTCCCATAGACGCGCGCCAGGAGCGTACCCAGCGCGTTGTTGATGCCCGTGAGGTGCGCGCTAAGGTGGTCGACATCGTTGACTTCTGGTGCGGTGGTGGCGGGGGTGTAGCTGCTCGGTGTGTAGTCAATGTCAAGCCGGTCCCCGTCGATCTCATCCGCGCCGCCGAGAACGTGCGTGGCCGCGTGCGCGGTAGGGGTGCGAGAGCCTGAGACATCATCCAACGTGGCATTTGTGACGAGCGCGTTGAGTTCCGCGAGCGTTCCCGTCCCCAGGTTCCCGAGATCGGTCGCATGTGGGTTGTTGGTGTCTGCGATGTGGTTGTTCGTAGTAGCGGCCTGTGCGGAGACGTCTACACCGTCCACCGTGCCCACGTTGGTGATGTCGTTGGTCCCCAGGTTCAGGTCGCCGCTCAGGCTTCTGGAGCCGCTCGCCAGGAGGTATTGTGTGTGCGGGTCTGCGGCAGCCTCATGCGCCGTCACAGCCGCCGCAGCGGTGCCTGTAGGGTCTGCTCCCACGTCAGAGGCTGTAAGCGTAGTGAAGGCGACATCAAAGTCGGTAGCGGAGGCCTTGGTCAATACCTGTCCGGTAGTGCCTCCCGTAGGTACTCCAGGTCCAGCAGGTCCTTGAGGGCCTACGAGGTCGGCAATGAAGTCTGCTTCTGTTCCGGTGTTGCCGCTGTTGAGCCAGGACTCGTACGCGCTGGTAATACCACCGGGACCTTGGAGGCCGTCTCCGAGGACGATCACGGTATGCTCACGGTCCACCAAGACGTCATCACCCCCACCGTTGTCGCCCAGTCCGATCTCAAGGCGGAATCCTCCCGTCGCGAGGTTCGCTATGGGGATCTGAATGTTGGTGTCGGTGGTTGTGCCAATGGGCTGACCGATCACGACGTAGTTGGTATCCGCAGCGGCTTGGGTGAAGAGGTACTCGTAGCGGCCGTTTGCGGTACGGGTTACAGTGAGGCCGCGCGCCTCAATGATCACGCCCGCGCTGGTGGTGCGCGCGTAAGCTCCGAGACCGAAACCGGGAGGTCCTTCGGGTCCTGTGAGGTCTCCCACAGAGGTCCACGTGCCTGCGGCCTTCTCAAACAACTCGGAGTTGCTGGGGTCAATAGCGAGGTCCCCATCCTGACCGTCTCCGTTGGCGGGCGCCCCTGTCGTAGGTTGTACGGGCGCGGCCGCGCGCGAGCGAGCTTCGGTTGTGTATTGGGTGTGGGGGTCACCTACCGTCAGATCCGCGAGAGCGTTGTGAGAGAGTTCATCGGAGCCTCCATCGGCATGCGTTGAAGCATGTGCTGTCGGGGTGCGTGAGCCCGAGACGTCATCCAGCGTGGCATCAGTGACGAGTGCGTTGAGTTCGGCCAACGTTCCGCTTCCAAGATTCCCGAGGTCCGTACCATGTGGGTTGTTCGTGGCCGCGACGTGGTTGTTCGTAGACGTGACGAACGTGTCGAATGAGGTCCCATTAATTGAGCCCACGGTGACGATGTTGTTTCCGCCAAGGGTGAGGTCCCCATCGAGAGTGAGGTTCCCGCTGTCATCGAGGCTCGCGGTCGAGTCCTGGATCACCTGTCCCGTGGCGCCATCAAAGCGTACTAGCGCGTTGTCGGTGCCTCCGGTCGTATTGCTCACGGCACCCGCTGTCGCGGGCCTCTCAAACCATGCCGCACCGTCGTAGATGTACTGGAGACCGTTCGAGGTGACGAAGGCTTCATCGCCTTCTTCCACGGTGAGCGCATCACGTGCGGGGATGTCTGCGACCACGGTGAAAGAGGGGAGCGCAGAGGCCGGGATCTGTGCGGTGGGGATCTTACCGGTCGCGTCCAGGGTCGCGACGCCGTTGACGGCTGCCTTCTCGGTGAGTGCGATGGCTCCGATGTCGGCAGGTGTGGTCGAGTGCGGGTTGCCGGTCGCGTTGCGGTGCGCCGTGTTCGCTGCAACGGTCGTGTTTGCGGTGACGCGGGCCTCAGTGTAGTAGAGGTTAAGAGCCCCCTCAGAGAGGTCGTCGGTATCCTTCCCCGAGAACGCAGTGTCAAAGCGTGCGCTGTTGAGGTACTGCGTATGGGGGTCACCTACCGTCAGATCTGCGAGGTCATTGTGGGAGAGTTCGTCGGTCCCGCCCGCCTCATGTGTGCTCGCATGGCTGTTTGGATCACGCGTGCCCGAGACGTCATCCAATGTGGCGTCTGTGACAGTCGCGTTCAACTCAGCCAACGTACCGCTTCCAAGATTCCCGAGGTCCGTGGCGTGAGGGTTTGCCGTATTCGCGATGTGGTTGTTCGTAGACGTGACGAACGCGGTAAAGCCTACCCCATTGATGGAACCGACTGCCAGGATGTTGTTGGACCCTACGTCGAGGTCTCCTGTCATGGTCCGGGCGCCATCGGTCAAGAGGTACTGGAGGTGGTCATCGTCTTCGAGGCCGGTGAGGTCTCCGTGATCGGAGACCATGCTCGGGTCGCTTACCAGCGTCCAACCCCCCGCCCCGTCGGTTTCAAGACGCAACCCGATCAGTGCCGCACCCGACCCGAGGTCCTGAGCGAGAAGCTCATCCGAGCCCCCCAACTCATGTGTCGTAGCGTGAGCTGTAGGTGTCCTGGCATCTCCTGCATCATCCAGGGTGGCGTCTGTGACGAGCGCGTTCAACTCGACCAACGTACCGCCGCCAAGGTTCCCGAGGTCGGTTCCGTGAGGATTCGCGGTATCTGCAATGTGTGCGTTGGTGGTGGTCGCTTGCGCAGAGATGTCAACGCCATCCACGTCGCCTACGTTGGTGATGTCGTTTCCACCCAGGTCCAAATCACCCGCGAGCGTTCGCGTACCATCGGTCAAGAGGTATTGAGGGTGGTCGTCATCTCCAAGCCCTCCCAGACCTCCGTGATCTGTAATGACCACGGGCGTGGTGATCAGCGTCCAACCACCCGTGCCGTCGGTCTCCAGGAGCTGTCCGGCGCCTCCGCCCCCGGAGCCGAGGTCTTGTGCGAGCAGCTCATCCGAGCCTCCTTGCTCATGTGTCGTAGCATGAGCTGTAGGTGTCCTGGCATCTCCTGCATCATCAAGCGTGGCATCAGTAAGAAGCGCGTTCAGGTTCCCCAGCGTCCCTGTCCCGAGGTTCTCCAGGTTGGTTCCGTGAGGATTCGCTGTGTTCGCGATGTGGGCGTTGGTGGTGGTCGCTTGGGCCGATACATCTACACCGTCCACCGTGCCCACGTTGGTGATGTCGTTGGTTCCCAGGTTCAGGTCACCTGTGAGCGTTCGGCCTCCGTTGGTGAGAAGGTACTGAGGGTGGTCGTCGTCCCCAAGTCCTCCCAGACCACCATGATCGGAGATGATGGTCGGAGCGGCTACAAGGTTCCAACCACCCGTGCCGTCGGTCTCCAGGAGCTGTCCCGCACCTCCTACACCAGAGCCGAGGTCTTGTGCGAGCAGCTCGTCCGAGCCCCCTTGCTCGTGTGTCGTAGCGTGTGCGATCGGGGTACGGGCATCTCCTGCGTCATCGAGCGTGGCGTTCGTCACTACCGCGTTCAGTTCCGCCAACGTTCCGGTTCCGAGGTTCCCCAGGTCCGTAGCGTGCGGGTTGTCTACGCGGCCACGATGGGTCGTGTTGGAGTCCACGCTGGTGTTCGCGGTGACACGGGCTTCGGTGTAGTAGAGGTTCCCAGGGCCTTCTGACAGGTCGTCTGTGTCCTTCCCAGCGAGAGCCGTATCAAAGCGCGCGCTGTTGAGGTACTGTGTATGGGGATCACCTGTGGTGAGGCCTGCCAAGTCATCGTGGGCCAGCTCGTCGGAGCCGCCCTCCTCATGTGTGCTTGCATGCGCAGTAGGTGCCGTAGGGGTACCTGAAGGGTTAAGCGTGGCGTCAGTGAGCAGGGCGTTCAGCTCGGCCAAGGTGCCGCTTCCAAGGTTCCCGAGGTCCGTGGCATGTGGGTTGTTCGTAGCGGACACATGCGTGTTGGTGTCGCTGGCAAAGGTGTCAAACCCTACCCCGTTGAGTAGGCCCACCCCGCTGAGAGCGCTGCCGTTGAACTCCACATCCTGGTCGATGTTGAGCGCGTTGTCCGAAGGGGCCTCAGCGCCTCCATGAGCCCCGACAAGAGCGGTGAGGGCGGCTTGACCGGCTGCGTCCAGTGCGGGGTCATACCCAATGAAGACATCCGAGGGGTCAGGGGGTGTGGGAAGTCCGGTTACGTCGCTCAATCGAAGCGCGAGAAACCCGACGGACGCAAGAGGGTCTGCCTGGATCTCGGCTACCAACTCGCTGGGCGCGATCTCGCCATTGAGGGTGTCGTTGGCGATGCTGTAGACGTATTCGATGAATGCCATCAGGACACCTTGTAGAACATGAGATAGGATTGCAGCACCGTGGACTCAGCCGCCCCGGCCGAAGTCCCGAAGGAGAACTCGAAGGTGAAGCTGCCCACTCCCAAGTTCAGCAGTATGAACCCCGAGGCTGTGTGTACTTGATCGGTGCCTCCCACGCCGGTTCCCAACGAGTCTTTAGGCTCTTGACGGTGGAAGTAGCGGACTACGCCGCCTTCTTTGACTTGTGCGATGAAGTCGTTGCTCTGTGCGTCGTGGTTCCACAAGTACGTGATGTCAAGGCGGTACACTCCCGCTACCGTGACGTTGCCCACGAGCGTGTCCCGGAGGAGGAGCCCGTCTTGTGCGTCGGCACCTACGGAATAGGTATTCGTGACAGTCTGCACGGTCGTGTTGAAGACCGTCGCGAGGTCGGTGAACATCGAAGGCGCGAGCGCGTTGTCGATACCTGCGAGGTGCGCGGTCAGTTGCGTCGTGGTAGTGACTTCACCCGGCGTGACGTCACGTACGTAGTTGGCAGGGGTATAGTCGATCTCAAGCTGGTCGCCGTCAATGACATCTGTGCCGCCTTCGATGTGCGTGGGCGCATGCGGTGTGGGGGTCGCGCTGGAAGAGTCCCAACTGGTGTTGGTGATATCCCTCACGTAGAGCAGCATTTCATCGGTGCGAAAGAACAGCTCCCCCGCGAGCACGCCCGTAACCGGGAAGGCTGTACCTGAAGGGATGATGAGCCGTCCCCCGTTGTCTCGGTCGTACGCGATGATGCCCGTGATCGTACGGTCGGAGCCGTCATTGATTTCGATGAAGCTGTATTCCATCAGGTCTCCACGGCCGTGATCGTATCCAGTCGGATGCCTACGTACGTGTAGGTCTTGGTCAGGCGTTGGACTTCCACGCCTGCTCCGTCATACTGAATATCAATGGTTTGTGCAGGTCGGCGGGTAAAGGGTCCTGCGAATGTAACCTGATGCTCACGGATCTTGAGCGTTTCTGTTACATCAGTGTAGGTGGTGATGTTGACCGCTCTGCCAATCCCGTCCCGAGTCACGGCTGTGTAGAAGTTCTCGGAGAGCCTGTGGACCAGCGTGTCGAGGTCCTCGTGCTGTGTAGGTGTCAGGCCCGCCCCCCCGGCTTCCAGGAGGTCCACGCGGTCTTCTACCTCATCAAGGGCCGCCTGGACGTCGGTAGCCAGGAGTCCTGACGCGGTGTTGTCGTAACTTATCGCGTCAGCCGCAGGGTCTGCAACGCTCAGGGAGAGGACCTCATCTGCCCCAGGGTTCAGGATTGCGAGACTCAGGCGTCCCGTAGCTGCGAACTTATCGAAGAGTGTGCCGGGCGTGGTGTCGGATGCGCTAGCCTTGACTTCCTCGTCAGTGCTTCCGGGGATGCCAATGGCGTCGAGTGTTGCCGTAAATTCAACGAGCGCTCCAACCCGAGCGTCAGTTCGTCCCGTATCGGTGACGGTACGAAAGCCCAGCCGCTGGCCTTGAAGTACGGGTATGGGGGCTGGGAAGAATACGAACGCTCCCCGGTTGGGGTTGAGCACCGTGATGGTTCCCACGTTGGTGCCATCCAGGGTTACCGCGACGGTAGCATCTCCCGTGGTGTTCTCGGTGCTCAGGGTCATGCCAACGATTTCGGAGTCTTCCCAGATCACCACGCCAATGTTTCCGGTGGCCCCGTTACCGAAGCTCCACTGCGTGTTGTTGTTCCCCAAGGCGCCGCTCTCTTCGGCCCAGATGAAGAGCTTGTACTTGGCTTCAACTGTGGTCCCAAGGTCGCCGTTCTCATCTCGTAGGAGGGCCGCATAGGGACCCACGCGCGTCAAGAATCCCGTCTCCAGGAACTCATCGGCCACGTCCTGGTCGATGTTGTCTGTTCCATCATTCAGGATCAGTGTGGAGCTTCCCACACCAAACGCATCATCCTGGCACAGCGCCACGAGGTCCTTGCTCTGGGCAATATCCCACAGCTCGTCCAGCTCTTCGATTGAAACAGACCCGCCCAGTCCGGGCACCTCGACTCCCACATCGGGAATCAAGACGTCAACGGGCTGGGCGGGGTTCGACAGGATGATGATCACGGCCACACTACACTCCTACGGGATCAAACTCCCAGCGCCTCGTTCAGCTCCAACACAGCGGACGCGTTCGCGAAGGCGGACGCGCCAGAACCCGCCGTACGCTCCAGAGACAGGCTGATCGAGTCTCCCGCCACGAAGGGAATCGAGAGGGCCGTGGAGAACGTGGAGGTGTTCGTAGCGGCCAGCGCCAACGTACCCACCTCGACCTCGTTGATCTTGATGGAGACTTTGTAGCTGTTGGTGGCGTCTGCCGTGTTAACCGAGACAGAGGCTCCCGTGATTACGCCGTTTCGCAGGGCGATGGTGCCTGCCGAAGACGTGGCGACGTCGCCCGGACCCGAGAAGTAGCGGATGCCCTTGCCAGGAACCTTCTTGCTGATGCCGAAGCCCAGAAGCTTGCCCACGTAGCGCGAATCAGTGAGGAGCGGGTTGTTTGCTCCCGTGTTCTGCCACGTACCCGAGTCCGCGTCCCACGTGAACAGCGTATCCACGTCACGGCAGGCGTGGGTCTCGTTGGGGATGAGTGCGGCCGAGGAACGCCCGAAGCCGAACTCCTTGACGGCGGGGTCAGCGGCCGGAAGCTGCGCGCTGATGCTGCTGGAGTAGTCGGGCTCTCCTGCGAAGTTGATGTACTGCGCGTCGGTCGGCGTCGTGATCACACCGAAGATGCGGTCATCGAAGGAGTCCTGCGCGGAGTTGTTGGTGCGGTAGATCGCCGTGACGACGGGGTTAAGCTCCGTCAATGCGGTCGTAGCTACGGCGCTCCACAGCGTCGAATCCGCGTTAATGGTGGTGGCGAGGTTGGTGGTGGATGCGTCGCCGTCACCGCCAATCTGGACGTCGAAGGCGGCCAACGGGGTCGTCTGGAAGGTGAAGGTCTCGGTGGTGGCGCCATCGGAGATTACGATGGTGTCGCCGTCTACCGGAGCCGCCAGGAGCCACGTCGCTCCGGCCTGCGAGATCGCATCGTTGACGGAATCAAGCTGCTCACAGACGAGCACCAGCTCCTTGAACGTTCGCGCACCCGCAGTCGCCGCGTCGACGTACTGCTTGTTGACCACATCCAGAGGGGCGGTAGGGTCCGGGATGCCTGTGATCGTAGCGGTCCCGTCGAAGGTGACGGGCTGGTCCACTTCACCTTCGGCGTTGTTCTTGACCACGCCGAAGTCTTCGTCAGACTCGGGGAGGATCAGCGTGTCCAGGAAGTTGAGCGCGTCATCCTGGTCGATGTTTACCACGCCATCGTTCAAGATGAGCGTGGAGCTGCCTGCGCCGAACGCGTCGTCGGTCAGCAGGGTGCGAAGATCCTGCGACTCTTGAAGCTCGAAGAGTTCGTCGTTCTCAATGAATGTGTCGCTGCCGCCGCCAAGCGTGATGCAGATTCCGGCATCACGAATGAGTACATCGGCAACTGTGGCTGCGTTGGAAAAGATTGTCAGAGTAGCCATGAGGTGTATCCTAGCTTGGAGAGATGTGCTCGCTCAGGTTGATGCGAGCTGTAGGTTGACCAGTACGTTTCGGAAAGTACTCTTCCCACTCCCACTTATCCTGACCACTTGTGCGGAGAGAGCGTCTCCCACATTGAGCGCGGCCCCTACCGATTGTACGAACTGTGTGGTCCCTGCCAGCAGGGGAACCGAGAACGTGGTCACATTGTTAATCAATACATCAACGGTATAATCCTTGGAATCGACGCGATCTACCGAAATAGAGAGCCCCACGATGCGCATATCAACCGGCGCAACCCATGGAGCAGCGGAAGTGGCCACCTTACCCACGCTCAAGAACTTCGTGCCGTATCCTGGGATGGCCGTGTGGCATCCGAAACTCACGATAGACGGCGCGCCTCCTCCCGTGACCACGCTCTCCAGTGTCGGACCCACGTAGCGGTAGACCGTCACATAGACCGAAGACACTCCAGCGGCTGCCCAGTTGTCGGTGGGCGTCGTGCCTCCCCAGATGAGAAGCCCCGCGAACGCGTGGAAGAACCAATTCGTGGGTCCAAACGCGGTCGTGATCTCGTCAGTTCCGGCAGCGTCGCGGTAGAAGCGAGGGAAGTAGCCTAGCCCGGAGCCGTCAAAAGGTGAGACCCAGTTTCCCAGGACCGTGGAGGAGGGGTCTCCTGGAGCGGCATACAGCCCATACGCGTTGCTATTGGTGCCGGGCACCAGCGTCATCTCACGTAGGGTCTCCTTCGCCACGACAGTAGGGTTGGCGGCCGCGTAGACGTCGGCTTGGGCCTGGGTGGTGGCGAAGTCGGGCTGAATGGCGCGGATGTCACGCCCATACAAGATAGACTTCGCCGCAAACGGTTCCTGGAACCAGTTGCGTAGAGGGCTCGTGTGCGAGGTACCCGTTACAAAGGCCTTGAACGCCGCCTGAGCTTGAATGTCAATTGCCAGGGGCATCTACACTCACTCCACGTCGCGCAGGGCGTCATTGAGGTCATCTCGCAGGCTCTTGATCTCTTGCTCGCTCATGCGCTGGACGAACGTGGAACGCTCGCCCAAGGCGAAGTGTACGTCATACCAGACCACTCCGTGGACCTCGACTCGCTCTACTTTTACGGGCATCTTGACTCCTTACCAGCCGACCATTCGGAGGCTCCGAATTTGAAAGGGATCGCTCAAGCGCATCCCGATGCGTACGCGTACACCGAAGTTGGACCCAGGAGAGGTGAAGTAGGGAAACGCGTTGGAAGAGAGCGTAAAGCCAAACTCCGGGGGGGATGTGGCTTGGTTGGTCTCCGAGGTGTTCGTCAGGCACCCTCTCTCCACGCGAGTTGCACCTACAGGGTCAAACACGGCATTATTGAAAGGGCGGTTCAGGCTGAGCCAGTCACTTTGCCCTCCGTCGACCGGGCTGGCAGATGGATTCGCGAGCATGACCTCCACGAACAGGCGATCATTGGTCAGGTCTTGCTCCGTGAGCACACCTGAGCACAGCTCGATGCGCAAGACGCCTCCGGAGTGAGTTACCGTACCTGAGGAGTTCGAGAGGTGGCGGTAATACCAGCGCACATCTGTAGCGCCTTCATACGCCTCTCCCAGAAGCCCAGTGTAATCCGGCCCACTGGGCGTGAAGCTCGTATAGTCTACCCCAGGATATACAAGCAGACCATCACAGCCAGACCTACAACCGATCACTTGAAGCCCGAACCCGTCGTCGTAGGTCACCAGCGATTCCAGGGAGTCCCAGTTCCCTGCGTCACGGTCACTGGCGAGCGTGAAGTCGTCCGACCTCAGGAGCCTCCGACCCTCTCCTCGGAAGTCTTCAGAGTTCCTCGTGGCGTTCGGGGTCCGGTTGAAGACGAGCACGTCGTTCAACGTGCCGGTGGCGTTCCCCGACGTGTTGAAGGGGTCGCTGATTGACGCCTGTGCGGTGATGTTCTCCGAGCAGGTCCCGTTGCCGGAGAGCGTCAATGTTACGTCCAGGCTCGCGTCGTCGTTGACCGAAGGAGCTGCGCTGGGTGTTGTGATCTCGGCTGCGTTGTAGGCGTAGGTGGTGTTCCCGAACCCCTGAGCCGACGCATTGAGGCGGAAGGGCTGGGCTACGTACGTTTGGTTGAAGGGGTCCGTGTAGTCCACCAGGGCCCGAAGCGTGGTCCCGTTGGTCGCGTGTGGTACTCCAGAGAGATAGAAGTCGACGGTGGATAGAACCTCCAGCGCGGGCGCGCCGGCCACGGGTGGAGTAGGTCCGGCGTCCACGAACACGGGGTCCGTGTAAACGAATGGGTAGGCGTCTCCCGCGACGTCATGGCGCGTCTCGATCCTCGTGATGAGCCCGCCGTCCGTGCCGAGCCCTGGAACCGCCAGGGGGTCGATGGTCGTGGTTACGAAGCCGGCGCGTCGGCCAAAGTCCGAGATGAGCCCGGTGATGCTGATGGTGATGCCTGATCCGGTCTCGGTCTTTTCGGTCCCATCCAGGAGCAGCACGAAGCTCACCGTTTGCTCGACCTCGGCGGCGTCAAGGTACGTGATCTCGACGGTGATGGTCCCCTCCTCAAGCTGCGTGGCCTCCTCAATGTTCACATAGGAGAAGGGCGCGCGCGCCACTTGGTGGAGGTTCTCATCGTCGAGACCTCCGACCCCATACTCACCTTCGGGAGAGCCAATGAAGGCCTGCGCAAAGACGGGCGGGGAGACGGAGGCGTCGTTCTCGCCGTCTGTGGTGTTGTAGTGGGAGAGGAAGGGTAGGAGAAGCTCCGGCTGCTCTTTGCAGCAGTAGATCGTCCACCAGTTTCCCGCGTCGTCGGACTGAAGGCCCAGCGAGTCGAGGTAGCCCGTGATCACCATTGGAGCGAGCGAGCCCTCGATGGATTGGCCGGGCGTGGCTGTGACGATGATGCGGTTGCTGTCTGGGGTGACCTTCTTGATGGTGAACGTCGTGCCTTCGGGGGTGCGGTTCTCCGGGAAGGGTAGCGAGAAGATGTCTGGCAGGTTGACGATCACGTCTCCCAGTGACGTGTCAATCAGGATCAGCTCATCGTCGATCTGAGCTTCATAGAGAGGGACCGGGCCGCCCTCTCCTTCATCAATCGTGAGGTTCTGAACGATGGCGGAATTGAGAAAGCCCGCATCCAGGAATCCTCGAATCGAACCCTGCTGGTAGCTCGTGAGCGTACGGTCAGTCATGAGGATGTCCACGGTCTCTTTGAAGGAGACGTAGACCGCATGTTTCTCGTTGGCTCTCTTGTTTTCTTCTGTGTCGAGGTCGCTCAGGAAGAGGCTGCCGTGGCTCAACCCCGTATGCGTGAGTCGAATGAAGCGTGCGCCCGGCCGGATCGGAGACTTGTGTGCGTTGATGATGCCGGGCATGCGGGTAATGCTCTCAGGAGGTGCTGTGGATGCTCTCGTGAGTCCGCATCACAAGTGAATTACAACTCCCCGCGCGCATCTCTCGCCTCTTTACGCTCGAAGAGAGTGCCAAGGTCTTTTGGGTATCTCTTGCCGTACACGTCGTCGTAGTACATGATCCGAATCGCGTTCAACCCTCTCCGGAAGTCAAAGCCAAAGCTCGCTGCCGTGCCCTTCGAGAGGTCCATCACTCCTCGCCACTTTCCCTCCTGGCTCCGCCGCGTCTTGATGATCCATTCGCCGTCCAACATCGCTCCGTAAGGCCCCCTGTCATTCACACGGCACCACGTCCGCGTCCCGGTCTTCTGCTCTTCAACCAGGACCACCGTGTTCAACGGGATGAAACGGGACGCACATGTTCGCTGGCTCGGGTCAAACACCTCACCCGTGGCGGTGATTCGCCCGTGGAGGCCTCCGTCACCGCTCCCACCTCCATACCAGGAGGAGAGCCCCTCCTCTTGTACGGGGGGCGGCTCAAAGTCGGGCACGACCTCTCCACCTCCTTGTGCCTGGAGGTATAGCGCGAACAGGGCTCCCATCTTGACTAGACTCATCTTAAACTCCTCTACTACCTCGACACGCGCATGGATACCCCAAGGTCGTCCGAGACGCAAAGTCTTTCTTGTCTTTTTCTTGACGGGGGTTCCAACCCTGTGGTAAACCTTTTTACATGGCTTGACGGCCATATGCCGGACCGATCGGGTAGAGAGAGAGAGATACATGACATCAGGTAAGGTGAGCGAGAACGCCAAGGCGTATATCCGTAAGAGCGTGTTGGAGTGTAAGACCTATGCACAGGTTGCCGAAGAGGTCGGGGAGCTGTACGGCATTGAGATCACGAAGCAGGCCGTGAACTACTACGTGGGCAAGATGGAGCTGCGTGATCAGATCAACGCAGCGCGCGAGGCGCAGAAGAAGGCTCAGGAGAGCGAGTGGCGTCAGGGCCTGCGTGCCTACGTAGAGTCTCAGGACGTCAGCACGGTGACGCTGAGGGAGGCCAGCGCGCAGATCGGGGCGCCGCACGACTGGACGCGTGATGCGTTGATGAGTCTGGGGGCGTACGACGACACGACCTTCCGATCACGGATTGACGACGTGGAGCTTATGACCCGGTACATTATCGACGACCTGAGCCTGTCTGAGCTGCACGAGAGCTACTACAATGACGTGTGCATCTCGACGCTGACTCAGACCGTGCGTCAGCTCCTCAAGGAGCACAACGTCGACCCCCGGCCCAAGAGCTGCGCGAACAACGAGCCTCTCAAGGCCTCGTGGCGCCTGGAGACCCTGGAGAAGCTGAAGTCCCAGGGGTGGGCCGTCGCGGAGGTCTGATCACAGGCTACAGGGGTCGGATCACAAGCAGGGGGGCCGAAGAGAGGGGGGTGAGCGTTCAGGCGTTCACCTCTCTCTGTGCGCCAGGAGCCGAATAATCCGTTTGTTCCCGGTGAAGTTGTTGTACCACGTGTCTTCGCCCCTCGTGTTGGGTAGACGACCAACTCCCCAGATACAATCAGCCTTTGATGGCAGGAGACCAAGATGAGTGAGATGAAGAGGATTGCCCAGTGGGCGCAGCGATTGAACCGCAGCCTTGAGATGATGCGTGCGAAGAAGGCCGCGAGCGAGAGCCGAATCAGCTCCAAGGTCCAGGCTCTCCTGCGCATGGCTGGCGAGGGCAAGCTGGACGGCACGGCTCTTCTCTCGGACCTTTCACGTCTTGAGCGTCTGGCCGAGGAGAAGGGAGCCACCCACGCTACGTTGAAGCAGGTCGAGGAGGAGGTGGATCGCATCTACGGCGACCAGTCCAAGAACGACATCTACTACTTCAACCGTCGCAACAAGGGAGCCTCGGAGCT
>Ga0136555_1000049_pt1 | contig 43267 bp, 35 predicted proteins | sample AntRauTorckE5432_FD_104927 | JGI IMG/M metagenome (GOLD analysis project Ga0136555, IMG submission 104927) | Saline lake microbial communities from Rauer Islands, Antarctica - Metagenome Torckler E5 #432 | ecosystem: Environmental > Aquatic > Non-marine Saline and Alkaline > Saline | place...
CCGAATGTCAAACTCAAGATGAAAGAACGGGCGAGCCGAAGATCGAAGCGTACCTAGACACGACATTCCCGCCCGAATTGGACTCCTCGGTGTCTCCCCAGATAAAGTCGCCTTCGGGCGAACGTGTGTAAGGGGTCGTCACGATGCGCTGATAGTTAGGCATCAGCACGTGCGTGATAAGAGCCTCCTGAACCCCCTCGGTCTCTTTGGACAGGTCCACAGAGTTGAGGTCAACGTTAGTGCCCTGGTCAAACACCTTGACCATCGAGTCAAGGCTCAGGATCACGCACATCCCTTCGAGTTCACGAACCATCCGCTTCATCAGCATGACCGGAATGTCTTTAAGGGTGTACTCGGGGAACTTTTCCAGTAGCATGGTCAGCGCGATACGTGCTCCCTCCTCGGGACCCTCCGGGCATCCATCTAGCATGGCCTCAATCGCACCGTCGACGCGCTCGGCAAGCTCTGCGTTCTTATCCAACTGCGCGTCACGAATGCCGTGCATAAGCTCGCGCAACATGGTCTCGGGGCAACCTCCCATGTAATTAGGGAGAGGCATGATGGCTCGTGCGACTTGACCTTGGGGGACCTCGCCATACACGTCGGGGTTTCCGTCCGACAAAGACAGGATGATTCCTACGGGGATGAGGCTCCCGATCTCTTCAATGAACGATTCGTTCAGGGTCTCCAAAGCCTCAAGGCACTCTTTGATTTCATGGGCTAGGTCTACAAACATGCTTCTTACCTCTTAAATTTTGATTGGAACGCACAATAGCACGTCCACCTGTCTCATGTCAACTGAATACGCTCGAATCGAGGAACGACCTCACCCGTAGGCAGGCTGACGCTCTCTTTGAACATGTCCAGGGGACGCGCCCACGAGGACTCGGGGTTACTCTTCTCGTGGTAGACCACCAGATAATCTTTGCTCTCAGTGTGCCTCACCACATCGGTGACAACATAGAGGTTGCCTTTGTAGTGTCGGTACAGCCCTTCGGACAGAATCAGCATATCACTTCAACCTTTCAAGAGAAGGGTTTACGCCCCCCAAGGTCACCTCACCTCCGACCTTGACAGAAGCGATCACCTCGTTAGATCGTACTATGTAGACGCTCTCAATGGGGAATTTTGGGTAGGGCTCCAGGGCGCACTTTTCCCAGCCGTCAAAGAGTTCAGTCGTGTCGTGGTACTGGAGTGTGAGGTGCGCAGAAAACCCATGCTTCTGAGGACCCACAAAGCCACCTTCCCACATCTCTCTCAACACCTTGTACCTGAGCAATTCAAGACCCACAGCGTTCATGGTGAGCTTGCGAACGAAACTGTTGTTCTCTGTGTCGAGGAAGCAACCCGGACCGTTCATGTACATGGTCAAGGGCTTTTGGAAAGACCTCATGGCCTTCTGTAAGCTGGAGATCATGGCCGCATCGTCCTCCGAGGACGTGTCCCCCACATAGTACAACGTCACGTGCAGTCCAGCATTGATGAGGTCTTGAGACGCGTGTTTATCCGCGTGGACAAGGAACTCTTCAGGCGGGAAGATGGCGATCATTGTCGAGCTTGGTTTCACATCCATAGGGGGTATCCTCAAACGTGTCGGTAGGTGATACGGCCCTTGGTGAGATCGTAGGGGCTCATCTCAACCGTCACCTTGTCGCCCAGTAGGATGCGGATGTTGTGGGTACGCATCTTGCCCGAGATGTGGGTCAAGATAACCATGCCGCTCTCAAGTTCAACCTTGAACATGGCGTTAGGCAGCGCCTCTAGCACTACACCCGCGACCTCAATGTTTTCTTCCTTAGCCATTTGTAACCTTCGCTTTTCGCAGTGTTTAGTGTTAACCACACCCTTACTCGGGGTGGCATGTCTCACGGGTAATCCCGTATACGCTCAATCTTATTAGCAGATTCAGCGCTCAGGGTCAACCTGTTTATTCCGGCCATGCCCCCTGTAGGGCGTTGGACCTCTTTGGTGTTGGTAACGTGAGGCAAACTCCTCACTACCATACGGCGAGATATCTCCCTTGACCGCCGAGAATCCGACCTGACCTATTTCCATCCCGGCATACACTCGGGTGGGGTACGTCACACGTATCTCCAGCGTCCACGTCCCATTCCAGCCCACGTCTCCCCAACCTGCACACACGTGCGATTCGAGTCCGACGCGCGCCATTGACGACCTACCTTCGTAGATAGGTACGTGACACGGAGAGTTGGTCCTCTCTACTGTGGACCCAAGGTACAACCTTCCGGGCAATAACACAAGCCCCTTCTCGGGGATTTGCATCTCTCTGCCAGGGGGCGAATCAAGCCTGGAGGGGTCAAGGTCAATCTCTGAGGGAGGTAACCAACCGCACAGGGCCGCTGGCAATACCTTCCTCATCATGCGTGTGAGTGGGGTAGAGTTGTCAACGTCGTACACAAAAAGAGTTTTGTCAAGGCGAACGTTGACGGAGTTGGGATTGAACAGCGTGACATCAAGAGGATCGATCTCAATACGGCCCTCTTCAATCTCGTCCAAAATGCCTTGCTTAGTCAAAATCATACTTAATCCAATCAGATACAAGTGTATCCGCCTTGTAGGTGGAGCGGAACACGGCAGACGGGTTCCCGAAAGGGTCCGAATTATTGGTCCTCAGATAGCTTTCTTCAAGACAAACGGTGAGGACATCGAGGTTAGTCCCGTGCTCGGGATGAGTGAGGAACTGTTCCAGCGTGAACATGGTGGCATGTGTGACGTAATACAAGACCTTACGAAAGGGTAGGTCACGGTGCAACTCCTGGGATCTCAAGCGGCGCTGATTGGATTTGATGCGAAGGGCCTTGGACCTCAGCAGGATCGTGTACTCGCGTAGCATATCGTGTACGTCGTGCAGGTCCGGGGGCAGGTTCTTTTTGTCCACGCAATGAATCCTCGTGGCGAACTTATTGAACACCTCGGAGCGGTCAGCGTGCAGCGAGGTCAAACGGTTCTGAACCGCGACGTAAACTGCCAAGGTAGGTTCCTCCAAGAACAGCTTGAGCATATCCTCGTCCCCCCTTCTCAAGATGTCACATACGGACAGAAAAAGAGTCATACTCACACCTCCTCACCGCTTTCATACGTCACTTCAACGCTGCTTAGGTGCGGGAACCTTGCGATCAAGCCCATCTGGTCAATGTGTGTGCTCTGTACAAGAACACCTTCCCCGTCATGAGTCACGACCATAAAGGCACTTGATGTCATGTAGGCCATAACCGCTGCATCCACGCCCTCTTCTGGGGTGACCAGAAACAGTGAGGGAGGATCTGCCTTAAGCTCTTCAAATATCTGCGTGAACAGGTAATCCATCGAGGCTATCTTCCCCCACTCAAAACGGGGTGACCAGTCGGGCCAGTAAGATGCGGCCCAATGTCTTAGTGCCTTTGTGACGGCCTCTTCGTCGAAACGGTCGCACTCCCACCTAAATAATCCTTCGGGGAAGGGCGTTTGGGATTCGCCTATCTCGACGACCCCATCGTATTCTTTTAGCCCCTCGTCACGACTCAACGTCATGAGCCAGGGTTGCACCAGTTCGCCCTGGTCAGTCATTAGCTCAAGGTGTATGTCTGCACATTCCCCCGTGCTGTCAATCTGCGCCCATAGCTTGACCGTCTCATCGGGGCTCTTGAAAGCCCTTTTCAATCCCGCGATCAGGACCTCTTCAAAAAAAAGAGTGTCCCAGTTTGACTGATTTTCGAGGGATCTTAGAGCCGATAAGGACTGAAAAGCTATCCTACGGCATACGTTAACCGACATATGGGGTCTCCCAAGGGGGGTTAAGTCTTTTACTACACTATTAACGTATCATAGTGAAGAATCATTGTAGGTTGAAAGGTTCTATTTATGTGCCGGGTTCAATGTAAGTCAAAACGATGGCTTCTACGAATGGCATTACCGATACAGTTCCTCTACTAAGCGAGGTTTCCCTTGGGTATCTTTCAAGATGCGTCCGAACACAGGTACGGCAAGACGGCTCGACACTTTCAGGTGTCCGGCTCCTACATCAATGAGCTTTTCTCTTCCGAGAAGTACGTTGACCTACCTGCCGAATACGTCTCCACTAATTATTCACACGTTGATGATGACGTGCTCTGGCCTAATCAGCCGGTATCTCTTGAGTCTGTGGATTCAAAGCAGCACGCGTTGGCGATTGTCACCCCTGACGGTAGAGGGCTAACGCCTGCCCGTCAAAACATCGAATACTACGGGATCAAACCTCGTAACCGTGAGCAAGCGCAACTGTTCAACTTGATGGATGACCCTGAAGTGCGTGTGATCGTGGTCACGGGTGCGGCGGGCACAGGAAAGTCGACAGCGATCGGTGCTTACGCTCTTGACAGGGTGATGAAAAAGGGGGAGGATTCGTTTGCGAAGATGATCCTGTCCAAGCCACTGGAGATTGTAACCAAGACAAGGTACTGGGGAACCGTACCGGGAGACGAGAACGATAAGTTCGGACCCTTCCTCAAGTCTTTCTCTATCATGTTTGAGAACATGATCGGCAAGTCTGGTGCCCAGTACATCAAGACAGCTATCGAGAAGAAAATCATCGAGTTCATGCCTCTTGAACTCATGCGAGGTGCCACCCTTCGAGATGCGATCGTCTGGTATGACGAGGCACAGAACCTGAACGCGCACGAGGCGGCTACCCTGGGTACCCGTATCGACGACGTAGGTAACTCCAAGCTCGTCTTGTCTGGAGACCTTAACCAGAGAGACCGTCAGAACCTCAAAAGGTCCATGACGGGTCTACACAAGCTCTGTACCTCCCCTTACTTTCTCAGGTCACCTTTGACCGCACACGTTGACCTGAAGGTCATTGAGCGTGGTGAGATCGCGGAGTTGTTCCACAACGTCTTCGAGAAAGACATCGAAGACCGCGACTGATTTAGTTCATATCTATATCTGACAGCGCACGAAGAGTCTGAGAGGTAACACTCTCAGACTCTTCTCGTAGGTGCGTGGGTTCAGAAGCAAACCTCGCGCGCACCCCCTCATCACGGTCAGGGTCATAAGACACCCACTCGGTGAGCTTGTCGATATCTTCCCTCAAGACCTGAGAGAGAGGCGGCTTGTCTTCAATCGCCTGCAAAAAGTGTTCTGTCTCCAGGGACTTTCCACGAACAAACGCGTGACGTAGACCCTCCTTAACCGCTTTCTCAATCTCACGGCCTGTAAGCCCCTCCGAGGCGTGAGACATAGCTCCATAGTCCAGAACGTCTCTGGAGCCCATTTCGGGCGTCCAGTACCTATCTAACTGCAACTCGAAGCACTCACGGCGTGCCAAAGCGTCTGGCAGGTTCACGAAGAATATCTCCTCGAATCGGGAGATCATCTCCGGGGGGAGTGCGTCAATGCCGTTGGCGGTTGCGACCATGAACACATCTTCGGCGTGCTCTTCATACCAAGACAGGAAGGTTCCGATGACCCTTGCGGTCGTCCCCGAGTCTGTACGAGAAGAAGAGCCCAGACCTGCGAACCCCTTCTCAATCTCATCAATCCACACCACACAAGGGCTCATGGATTCGATATCTTTGAGCGCTCTGCGCATGTTCGACTCCGAGTCTCCTACTCTGGGTCCGAACACCTTACCGGGGTCAAACCTCAACACGGGAAGGTCAATCTCGTTCCCCAGGGCCTTGGCGGTGAGGCTCTTACCACATCCCGGTATACCTACCAACAAAACACCCTTGCACGGGGGCAGCCCCCAGGACTTACCTTCCGGGGTAAACGAGGCACCCGCCTCTTTTAGCCATACCTTGAGCCTGTCCATTCCAGCGATGTCTTTGAAGGCAAGGTCTGTGTTGACGACCTCCAAGAAGTCACGCGTAGGCAGGTAGTCACGTCTCTTGCGTACTACATCAGCTACCGTAATGACGAAATCCTTGTCGGCCATCAAGTAGTTAAGCATCTCACGTATCTGATACCCTGTCAAGCCCTCGCACGCTCGGATGAACTCATCGGGGATAGGGTCTGCGACGTCGCGTCCCGCAGGGAGCGTGAAGTTCTCTACCAGTGCCTTTTGAGCCGGGGTAATGCCGGGCTCTTTTGCAGCGAGACGTGTGTTGTCTTCAAAGGCGCCAAGCTCCGCTCGTAATTCCTGTGCTGGGATAGAGCCGTAATGGTACACCTCTACCAAACCTTGAAGGTAAGTAGGTACGATCCCCGTCTTGGACACGAGGATGAGGCTACGTTGAGAGGCAACGTTGCGTTGTGTTGCCAGGGCAAAGTTTTTGAGGGAGCGACGGACCGAGGGGTTTTTTAGGTGGGTGTCTGCGTCCAGAAGAACGTGGTACAGGTTATCCCTCTTCGAGGACTTCGAGGCACGGTAGGCTTCTTTTATCACGGGCAGAAGCTGAAACGAATTCACGTCCTCGGGGTACCTCAAGACTGACCATTCTTCGATGTACTGGTCGGCTTTGAGCAAGCCAAAGCTTTCATTCCACACCAGCACGTCGCAGGTAGGCCGAACCTGTTTGAAGATGTCTTCAATCAGACGATCCTCCTCATCGGTGACCACCATAAGAAGGGGTGGTAGCACATCAAGATAGGTCTTCAACATGTCGGAGGTCCTTTAGGATAGAGGCTTTCTCTGGAGGAATTATGACGTAAGCCATGCGCATCGTCCCGACAGGCAACATTCCCCCGTCAAAAGATAGCTGGACATGGGATAGCGCCGCGCACTGCGGGCACTTGAACTCCCAGTGGGTTTTTGAAGCTATTCGGACACGGCTGAACAGGTTCAAAATCCCTGGAGTTAGTTTGGGCGGAGTCGTGTTCCAAGTCAACTCCAGGGGTAGACCTCTCTTGTAACCAAAGGTCTCACTTTCAGGCGTGATCAAAGCGTATACAAGAGGGTTGCCACAAAGACATTCATGCACCACACGGCAAGGCTGGCTTCTGCCCGTCTCGGGTGTTTTTTCCGTAACGCCTTTTAGCAGAGACTTTAGCCTTGCGTTCACCGGCATTTGGTTACCCCTTGACTGCTACGATCACTATATCTCCCGGTTCAATAAGAGGATCTTGATCATATCCCGTGGCGACATACTCTTTGACGATCTGATCACCTTGCTGCATCGCTTCCCACAGGTAATGCTTACGTAGGTAGTGCTGCGTCACGCTGCCTAGCACACCGCGCGCCATGCGGCAATCCTCGTCATAAGTCGCCTCGAAGTTACCCCCTGCACCTTTTGACAGGGTGATCCCTCTGTACATCAGCGTGTGACCTTGTTCCGTAGAGAGGATACGATATATCCCAGCACCTGCGTCTACGAAGCCAAGGCCCCTCTCTGTCAGTACGGCTTTGAGCATGTCCTCGTGTTTTATATCACACTGGACGGATATTCTACGGCTCATCAGTCTTCTCCCTGGTCAAGGTCTGACTCTTGTAGAGTCCGAGCATCAGGCAAGACCTCATTGGAGGTCACATCACCCAGGGCGTGTGCGACCTCTTCGGCGCGAGCGCAATCCACTACGCCACGGTCTAGCACCACGATGTGCGTCTTGCCGTCGGGCTTGATCACGACCATATACGTCATTTTATCTTGCATCATTCATCCTTCAAGACCTTGCCATCCGACACGCGGACAGTGAGTTTGCCGTTCTTACCTCTCTTGGGAGCCGTATCGGGATTAATCGCCCAAGGGTCCTTCTTGGTAATCAGCGCGCTTGGTCGTGGCTTGGGCTGCGAGGGTCCCAGAATGATACCTCCCCTTGGTACCTCGGTGTTCTGCGCGCGCTCACGCCGTTTAACGGGCTTGGAAGCCTCTTCCTGCCTCACTGGCGGGCTTGGAGGCTCGGGGGCGGCCTCGGGTTCGTCTTCAACCTCCTCGACGGTCTCCGGGGCTTCTACTGTCTCATAAGATGCAGCGTCAGGCTTGGGAGGTGCAGACGTCCCGCCACGGAGTGACTGTAAGGCGTCGTCTAGCTTGGACGAGTCGGTCTCATCGGGCTTGACATCCCCGTGACGCACTACAGTGCCGTCCTCTTTCATGTCTACCCACCCGCCATAATACTCCAGCGTCTCCACGTCAACTGTCTCAAAATGCTTTGAGGTGATATCCCCGAACTTGGGGTCTTCGGGGTCACCAAAAACCGGGTTGTATAGGGTTTGCTCTTGCATGATCATCCGGGTCATCCATTTCGAGTCCGTGAACCGGCTGCGCGTGCAGTCCGGGTTGATACACACGTCACAGAATCCCTTCTTGAAGGCGTCCAATGACCCTTGCTGGGGCATGGAATCCATGCACTCCTGTATGTAATCTCTTTTCGACATGACACTCCTAAAAAAAAGGGCCGGAGGGCAAGCCCCCGACCGTCTAATGGCTTATATCAAGCCAAATACTAACACTCTATTTAGATCCCTTCATAGAAGGCCAGTGCCTTGAAGACTACTGGGTCAATCTCAACCCTCTTGTCGGGGTCAGTCAACTCGTCTCCCTGTACCGTGACGACCTTGAGCACGTGCGTAGGCTTGAAGAGGTTTGCCTTCTTCATAAGGCGGCAGGCTTCCTCTACACGCCTCAAACGTAGCATATAAGACAGCAACGCCTCACGTGAAGGGATCGCCACAGACACCTTGTGTTCGTACTCAGGGAAGCGGTCTTGGACCGGGGCCTTGACCTCTGGTGTCTCGGGATCGGGATCGGGATCGCTGGGAGGCTGCGGGCTCAGTAGTGACATGGAGGTTCCTTCTTCAGCTTCAGGGTCTAGAGCTAGTTCAATCTTACGTTGGGCCTGGAACTCATCTTCTGTGACGTAGGCTGTGCCATCCCAGACCATGCGAGTGCCTTCGTCATTACGGTAGTACATACCCTTGGATATCGTGATCTTGTCTAGCAAGTAATGAGGGGTCTCACCACCTTCGTTATCCGTAGGGGCCATGCCGGTCTTGGGGTGAAGGGCGTGCATCAAGGTCCAGTTGTAGCCAGGGCTCCAATCCGAGTTGAACTCAACGTCGGTGATAAGAGGGATCGGCCATTTGACACGATGCGAGAACTCAGTCATGCACTCGTCAATGACGGGCAATACCTCATCGAGCATATCCTGGCGAATCTCAAACACAAGCTCATCGTGAATGGTGAGGCACAGGCGGCATTGGTCAAGCCACTCCCGATCTTTGATCGCCGCATACACCTTCGCCATCGCGTATTTGATCAGGTCTCCCGTAGCGGTGCCCTGCACGATAGAGTTGATGGCGTTTCGCTCCTGCTTCGCCCTTAGCCACGACTCTTGAGAGTTGATGTCCCACAGACGAATCTTGCGCCCGATAGCCGTCTCAACCTCAAGGTCTTGGTGCGCTTGATTGATCGTACGTTCCATCCATTTTTTGAAGACAGGTAGGCCGTTCAAGACCTTGTTTCGGATCTCCCAACCTTCTTTTGAGGTGACTCCTGTTGCGCGCGCAATAGCGCCCCCACCGCCTCCGTAGACGATTGAGAAGTTGGCGCCCTTGCCGTTGTGTCGCTTACGCTTGAACTCCGACGCAGGAAGGTTCACTACATCATCGCCATAGATGATCTTCGTGGTGAGCGTGTGGAGGTCTCCGATCGTATCCTCTCCGCAGGTCGGACACAAGGCGGGAGGGGTCTCCACGATCTTCCATTTGTTCCTGCCAAGCTTCTCGGGTGGGGTGAACTCATGGTCGCACGAAGAGCAACGGTAGAACTCGGCAAGCCAGCGAGGCTCTTCACAAATGCTCGCGACGGCTCGAAGCTCAAGGCCCGAGTAATCGATCGCGACCAGTACGTAGCCCTCACGCGCCACGATACACGAACGGACTGCGTTGGGGACCGAGTAGAAGCGCTTCTTGACGGGCTCTTCGCGCTCACACTCGGAGGCGAAGGGGCACCCCTCGCAAGACTCTCTCACGCATAGCTCATCGCCTGTGCGGTGGTCCTGCATAAAGTGCCCGTCATAGATGCGCCGCAAGAAGCCCGAGTCCATAGCGTCAGTCAAAGCCGGGTCCCAAGACGCATTTACGTCCCCTTCGCCTTCTGGCCTCGATTTGATGCGTCTGGTGTATATCTTGGCGTAGCTGTTCGTGCCGGGAACCGACTGGACATTGAGACCCGAGTAACCCTGTCCGGGCATACCCTTGGAAGCTGCGAACCTTCCTGTATCCACGCGGTTGGCCTGAAATGAAAAGCGGATCGTCGAGTCTTCTTTGCGCGTGTTCTCAATGATCGGACTGACGTAAGTGCCCAAGACTTTTTGAAGCCCTCTCATCTTCTGCACGAGCGCCAGGAAGGGGAAGCGCGAGCCGTGCTCTTTGGCAAGCTCCTCAATGGCCGCGCTGTTCGTCTTGACTTGACCCGAATTCTCGGTGACCTCCAGATCAATTTGAGCGAACGCACGGTCTACCAGTTGCAAAGCCTGGATCGCGCTGCCAAGCTGTTGAGGCGAGTTGATATCGTAGGTGTTGCGGACGTCTTGCTCATGTTTGGTGAGCGCCTTGGATAGAGACGCGTAAATCTCATCCTGTGTCTCCTCAATCATCAAGGTGATCTCGTTGGCGAGGTTGCGCGTGTAGAGTAGGTCTACTTTCATGCGGTTACGCTCTGTCCAACGCAGGGCAGGTACAAGCGCCTTCTCCACTGCGTAGGTGCTCTTCTGCTCCTCGCCGTGCTCTTTGAGGTGATCGTAGAGCATGAACGTGCAGATGGCGTCCGCCCCAGCGTACCTCAATACAGCGGGATCGGTAGGGTCCAACGTCGAGAAGCTGCGGTCACGCACCTTCTTGGGGAAGAACTCTTTGAGGTCGTGCATCTCCAAGCCAAGGTACTGCTTGGACAGGTGCTTTAGGCCGTGCATCTTGGCAGTGGAATCCTTGAGGTAGTCGAGGATCAACGTATCCTCAAACTGGGCGACCGAAGGATCGGGCACATGAGCAGACGACCCGTAAAGGAACTCCTGATCGAACGATGAGTTGTGATAGATGATACGCGTTGTCTCGCAGAACTCACGGAAGAGCTTGTCTACCTCCATATAAGGCAAGTTGCACGGCCTCATCTTGCCATCGTCCGTGATGTGTCTCACGGGGACGTAAAAGCCCTCCTCATCGTCATAGCAGAAGCAGTAGCCGACGATCTGGTGGAACGTCCTGCCATGCTCATCAATCCTGTTGTCAAGACCTTGCGTCTCAAGGTCCAGTGAGCAGAGGCCGCGTGCCGTAGCCTTCTCAAGCTCCGCTTTGAGGTGGGTCATATCCTCAATGCGCGTGAACTTCTTTGTAGCCATCCAGGGCAAGGGGTCCGGTGAACACGACTGCGACGCGTTAAAAAATTGAGTAATATTGTTCATTATATCTCCTATCTAATGGTCAGAGGTTGGGACTACGATGATGTAGAACCCCAATCGCCAAAGTTCAAAGACCCTTGACACCTGAATTTCTACAGGCACTCCTGCCTCTTCCAGTGCAGCTTGGTAACACACCGGGACCTTGTTATTATCCCCTTGACATGCGCCTTTGTCGTACATCGCGCAAGACCGCTTGAATGCGCATTGTTTCATCTCAGAGGGTGCCTTTATGAGACACGCCAGGGGTGGTAAGCCCAATTCTTTGATAAGCCTTGTAGGGTAATTTCGTAGGGCGTCTTGGTATGCTTCTTGCGTCACCCTTGAAAACAAAGCGCCCAGACGTGACACCTCTGGGTCAGTCTGGAACGCTATCCATTCATCGGGCCATACGCCCTCATCGTCCTCATGTATGACAAGGATGTCATGCTCTCCCCAGGACGGGTCTTTTAGCTTGAATTGACGAGACATCAGGACCCCAGCGATGCGATCTTGGCTTCTAGCTTGGTAGCCAGCGCGCGCGCTTTCTCTTCCGAGATACGATCGTGGTCGAGGTCATAGCACATCAAGTCGAAGACGAAATACAGCCGGGTCACCGCAGCCCTTGACAGGCTTGAGCCCTTCTCCGTGACCAATCGCGCGATCTTACGTTCCAGATACCGTGGGTTAAATGCCTCAGTAGCAGGGCCGTTCAGGATACCTTCAATCTCCGTGTGTAGCTGAGTCTCCCCGGTCACCTTGTCGACCGCCGTAGGGTCGAAGTAAGCGTGGATAGACGGGATGTTCGTCACCGCAAACGCATCTTCCAGATACTTCAAGGCTCCCATGAATGACATCCCGTTGTAGTCACGCACCCACTGGATCTGGTCACGAGCTTTCTGACATCCCCAGCAAAAAGTGTGCCCTCCCAGGTCATTACCGTCACCAGGGTACACGCGAGCCGAGAACCCGTTGTCCTTACCATCCCCGTGCAGAGGACAGGGGTACTGAATCTCGACGTTCTCGTTGACGTGTACCCTGATCCCCAAGGTCTCTAGAACCTTGACCATCGGCACCTGTTCACGTATGTTGTCAACGCGCGCCTTGTAGTATTCCTTACGGGCTCGGTCTAGTGGTTCTGACATGGGCTCACTTGAGGTTCAGGTTAATCGGTCCAGCCTTGCTCGTCTTGGTGAGGTTTTGAATGAACCTCGAAGCGAAGTGAATGTCTGCAACGAAGGGGTCGAAGTGCGGGTTGTCTCGGTTCTTGATGCAACCCACCAACGTCTCACCGTTCTCCCTGTATTCTTTGTTCAGGTACGTGTAGGTGATCACGTCCGCAGTACGCTCCGCCGCTGAGGAATCCGCCAGCGCCTGCGTGTTGTAACGCCCGTCGTTTTTGTCCGCTTCCTTCTTGCCTTCACGGTTGATCTGGTGTAGGGCTACGATAGGGATGCGCTCACCCCGGTTGAAGGTAAGACACATCTGCTTTGCTTCACGGAAAATGCTGTTCAACTCCTCACGGTAATCGCCCATATTGCGTGACGCGCCGAGCAATCCGAGGTAGTCAATGAAGACCAGATGGATAGGAGTCGTCTGGTGTACCAGTTCAATACGGCTCTTGACCATCTGCATGGACGTCTTGGGCTCATCCGGGCACTCCACAAAGAGGGCTCCGTACTCACCTAGCTTCTGGCCTTTCTCAATGTCGTCAATGATCATCTCGTAGAACTCAATCTCCCTCTTGCTCAGGGGGTTACCGTCGTCGTCTACGCCGTCTCGGATCATACGATAGGAGAGCGGTTCATAGCCCATCTTCGCGAACTTGGGGTGGTTCGAGTGCATCACATAGATGATGCGCCTCAACTGCTCTACAGGCATTTCGAGCGAGTAGTAGTAGACGTTATATCCGAACATGATGGCCGTCTTGTAGGCCCAGTTGATCGCGAAGGTCGTCTTGAGTTCGCCTGTACTGGCCGCGTGTATCCACAGTTCGCCCGGTTTGATGCCTCTACACGTCGTGTCAATCTCATTTAGCCCCGAACCCCTGCCCCATGCGTTGCGCGCGTTAGACAGCGTATTTTGGAAGTCTCGACGCACTTCGGGAGCATCTTTGGTCACGTCGGACCGGAACACGGTACCGCTGTCGCTCATGAGCACCTTGTCGGCTCGTTCCATGAGGTATCGGATCGCGTCTGCGTGGCCCTTGTAGGTTTGCTTCTTTCGTCCTGTGCCCACATCCATGCCGTTCGCCAGGATGTGTGACGCATCTTTGAGTAGGAAGCTCACCAGACGTTCGTTCTGATCTTTGAGCGCTGACCTCACCAGATTCTCAAAGTCCGTCTTGAGGTAGGTGGTGCCAAAGTTCGCGATCTCTTCTACACGGTCCAGCACCTCGACTTGCTGCGCCTTCTCGAAATAATCACGCACCGAGTTGATTGACGGAGCCTGCGTGTAGGTGGTAGCATAGTCTCGGATGTAATCCCAAATCTGTGCGTCCTCGCCATTGACGAACTCAAGGTTGATGTCGGAAAGCGTGTAGAGGTTCTTGCTCAGGTCTTTGGATGAGATCGTGTCTTGTACGTTGATAACAGATCGTAAAATCTTCTTCATATCTTTCCTTAAAAGTCAATGTCTTGGAATGCGGCGGCGCCCTTGCCCTTGTCTTTGCCCGTAGCTGACGTGGTTTGCGCAGCTTTGAACCCGAAGCCGCTTGGACGTGCGATCACTTGACGCTGCGGCTTCAGGGTCTCTTGCTTGTACTCGGTCTGGAAATACCACTCTAGCTCAGGGCTCCAAGCCAAGTTGTGACCCTCTTTGAAGGTCAGTTCGTGGGGGTTTACTACCCATGTAGGCTTGTCTTGGAACTGCCGTGATTTCAGGCACTCCATTACAACGCCTGACAGCGCGACATTCTTGTAACTTTGGTACCCCAGTTGCACGATGAGTAGGTCGGGACCCCTGCCGTAGCTCGACACAGAGGGCCAGCCCTCATTCTTACCCAGGAAGATATCAATGAGATCCATATCTGTCGTCATGCGCCAGTAATACTCAAGCGGTCGGTTCCACAGGTAGCTTCGTAGGTGTGCGAGGAAGTCTGTTCGATTTGACTGCAAGAAGAGGTTGCGTTCTGCGTACTCTTCGAGCATGTTATCTTCGATGATGTCAGCCTTGAATACCGCACCTCCTACCTTCTCTGCGAACCTCCTAAGCTCCAGACACTCACACCTCTTGACCGTGGCGTAAGCGTCCGCGTACTCGCCGTATTGCTTGACGAGTTCTTGATATTCGGGGTCCTCTTCGGACAATTGGAGCTTGCCTTTCCCGTGACACTTCTCACAGTTGGGATCACCTTTGGTTTTATGCTTAGTCGTCATTCTTTTTCTCTCCGTTGCGTGCGTCGTCTATCATCCTGTCAAACAAACTGGACACAGGTGTTGATTCAATCGAAATGATCTCCTCTTCGTCATGCTCTGTGGCCGTTCGTATAACCTCGCTTCCTTCTTGCACAAGACGCTCCCCCAAAGCTTGCTCGATATAGCCCATCTTCTTCTGCAAGGTCTCTCGGACGTGATGGTCAATCGTCTTGTAGCCTTCGGGCGTCTCGGACAGAAGGTGCAACGCATACACCCTGTCATGTGGAGACCCGATACGGATCATACGTCCTACCAACTGAATATAATCACCCGCACTCCAGGGAAGGTCGTAAAACACCATCACGCGTGCAGCCTGGAGGTTAATGGCCTCCGCACCTGCCATTGTAAGGAAGATCAGGTTCGTGTTTTCCGACTCGACGAATGCCTGCCTCCCTGCATCTCGTTGCTCCGGGCTCTCATCCCCTGTGATCCTCACCAGACCCTTGGGCACCTTGGTCTTGTCTTCTTCGGGCGACCACTCTTTGTTCGCCTCCGCTTTGATGCCTACCTTGTAACCGTCCTTTTCCAGCAACTCTTGCAGGCGATTCACCATTGACTTGAAACGCGTGAAGACGATAACCTTCTCGTCTGCAAGCTCTTCCTTCAAGAGTTCAAGGAAATAGGTCTCTTTGCCCGACTTCACGTCATTGCCAATCAACACGGGAGAGTCGACGATCTCCTGGCAGTAAATAAGCGAGGTGAGCTTGGTGACCTCACGCTCTTCCTCATCCTCGGTCCCCTGGTTCAAGGTCAAGAGCCCTTCAAGAGCTTCCTGATAAAAGATGTACTGCGACTTTTCCATAGGCATAGAGATGTCTTTAACGGTCAGCACAGGTAGCTCATCTGCCACGTCTTGCTTCGCCCTCCCCAGGTAGTAAGGGTCAATCGCCGTCTTGAAGTCTTGAATATGCTTTCGGGAGTGCCCGATGATCACGGGGATCTTTCGCTTGCTGCCGGGGATACGCTGCATCCTCGTGACGCAATAATTGCGGTAGAAGCCTTGCTTGGTCCTGAACAGGTTAGGCACGACCACCTTGTAGATTCCGAACCCCTCCTCAAGATTGTTCTTGATCAGAGTAGCCGTCAGGCCGTATACTCTATCCGCATTGTTGCTTAACTCACGGAATACGTGGTGCGTCTGCGACTCCGGGTTCTTCACGGCGGTAACCTCGTCCAGAATAAGACAGTACCTGTGCCCCTCCGAAAAGGCTTTGAAGACCCTCTTATCTCGACGCAGCCTGTGATAGTTGACAATAAGCACTTCGGGTTCGTCATTATCCCAGTTAGAGAAGTAATCCTCGTAAATCTCTGACCGTTTTTCGGGACCTCCCTTGGATATCCTCCACTTGATCCCCTGGGTGAATTTGTTGATCTCGCCTCCCCATTGATTCATGACAGAGGTGTTCGTCACGACAATGACCTTGAGGTCAGGGTCTTTCTGCCAGAGCGCAGCGATCGTGGTGATCGCCTCCAAGGTGTTGTGGTTCACAATTCCGTTGGACACAAAGCAATGTCGGGGGTCGTCGACTTCGATGTCGAATACTTCCTCTTGACCTTCAACAAGGCTTACAACGGGGTCGTAAAAGTAGCGCGTTCGTGCTACCTTATCAAGGGCGACGTACTCTGAAGTAGAATTTAGCCCGTTATCTGCACAAACGTTAAGAAGCTTGTCAAGGAAATCATAGGTAGGGTTTCGACCTGCATTACGAATGTGATTTAACGTGTTCACAAACGAGGTGCCGTACTGCTTGAACCCACTGCCGATACGAAGAGCGTTGTTACCTCCCGCCGAAAGAACTTCCTTGAGGAGTCCTCGGAGGGATTCTATCAAGGGTTTACAGTTGGGGATAACATCATGGTTGGCGTTGGCAGGCCGGTCTAGGGCCTCTCCCAAAGCATCTATCTTGCGTGAAGATACGAAGCCGATCTTGTCTCGATACACCCTGGCGTCCTCTCCAAAGAGGGTAAGTCTCCAGTACGTGTTGTGCTCATAGCCTTTGACCTTCTTGACGCTACGGTTGCAGACGATCCCAAACCGGGTAAGCATGATCTGGACTTGTCGACCTAACTCTTCAGATGCCGTTGAGAACTCAATGCCTCCACTAGAAAGGACGTGACCTTCTCCTTCAAACAGGCCCCTCAAAAACTCAATGTTGCTTTCGCGTGTAGACCGAAGGATGAAATCCGGTACCGATTTATCTTTGGCCACGCCCTGAGATACGCCATTCTCCGTAAGATACGAGATCAAGGTAGTGCTATGTATGAACTTATCCTTGACGTCTGACATAGTACGTCCAAACAGATCGGCGGTCAGACCCGCAATATCGGCGTGGGCTTCTGGGTTCACCTCCGGGCCTTGTGAGATAGAAAAGCTCTGGGCATGGTTGAACCAACCTTCGGAGACCAAATACCCCGTCCATCTCGCAAACTCGGGAGTAACTTGAGCCGGAAGGGTTACAGCCTTACTGTTGCCCGCTATAGACACGTCTGTGTTCAAGGCAGGCTCAACCTCGGGGAAGCCCATCTCGCGCCTCTCGACGCAGATGTAGTCGCCTTCCTGAAGGTCTTGCATCTCGACCCACTGGTGTCCACAGTCACGCCACACCAAAAGAGGGTGAACGCGCGAGCCTTCAACCTCGAAGTTGTAGCGCGTGCGCATCTTCACGGTAGGCTTCACGCCCCCGTAGTAGAAGTTCTTGACGGGAAGCTCTTCGCCGTCCACGAGCACATTCCACTCGCGATCGATAGGCTCGAAAGTCTCGGGTTTCATCCCCGACCAGTCGTGCATATCACCGATAGGCACGAGTCCGTAATTTGTTGAAATTAAAGAGTTTTTTATCTGACATTTCCCTAAACCGGTGTCGTCCCCAATGATGAAGCGCTTGGACAACAGGGTGTGGAAGACCATCTGAATCTGGTAGTTCCTCAACGAGAACGGGATCTTCTTACCTTTGTACTCGATCTCGCTGCGTAAAAACCGTGAGGCTTTGAGGTTCAGATTCTCGGCGGCGCGAACCTTGAGCATTTTGGCGTAGATATTAGGGTCCATAAGACTTCCTGGGGTTGATGAGGTTATGTTAGAAACGTATCTTGTAGGTGCGAAAATCCCCTTGACTTCTTCGGAGGACCCGTGCTTTAATGGGGTCCGAAATAAGAACACCGTACATTTTGAGTATGCAATGCACGAGTTAATTATTATGTACTGGCAAGAAGAGGGCGCTAAAGCCGGGGAGTACAAAGGGGTCAGTCTACACTCCAATGCAGAGGCGTATGAAGCTTTTCGGTACCTGTTGCCTCATAGCGCCAGAGGAAGTTGAAGACCTCCTTATTTACATTACGGCTTGGGCTCTTGCCTGGGATATGGTAGAAAAGGTCCTGTAACACACATTGAACCAAGAGGATCAAGATGCTCAAGCGCTATACTCGTCCCGAAATGGAACGCCTCTGGAGCCTGAAGAGTCAGTACCAGAGCTGGCTCAGGGTTGAAATGTCAGCCGTTCGTGCTTGGCACGAACATGGTCTTCTTCCAGATGAAGATCTTTGGGAGATCGAAGAGCACGCTCATGTGAACCTTCCACGCATTCTGGAGATCGAAGCGGAAACGCATCACGACCTCGCGGCGTTCGTCAAAAGCTTGGAGGAGCAGGTACCTTCCAAAGCGGGCAGGTGGATACACTACGGGCTCACCTCATCCGATGTGGTAGATACGGCCCTGTGCCTTCGGATACGGGAAGCTTTGGTCTTGCTTAGGAGGGGCTTACGACACCTGGGAGGAGCGATCAGCGTCCGCGCTAGGGAGCACCGTGATACCCCTATGATCGGAAGGTCGCACGGTATCCACGCTGAGCCCACGACCTTTGGTCTGGTCATGGCCGTGTGGTACTCGGAAATCCAACGTCACCTCGTACGGCTGGAAGCCTCAATCAAGACCATCTCAGTAGGGCAGCTATCAGGGGCCGTGGGCACCTTCTCACATGTGCCTCCAGAGGTCGAGGAGACGGCTCTAGGTTACCTTGACCTTACCCCCGTTGATATCTCATCTCAGATCATTCAGCGAGATCGTCATGCTGAGGTCATGTCGTGTCTTGGGCTGATTGCTTCTTCTATCGAGAAGTTCGCGATTCAAATCCGACACTGGCAGCGTACCGAGGTAGGGGAGGTCTCCGAGAAGTTCAAGTCGGGTCAGCAAGGGTCTTCCGCCATGCCTCATAAGAAGAACCCTATCCTGTCCGAGAACCTTACGGGTCTTGCCCGTATGATCCGAGGGTACGTGTATCCTGCTATGGAGAGCGTTGCGCTGTGGCACGAGAGGGACATGTCCCACTCTTCTGTAGAGCGAATCGCGATCCCTGATGCGACCTCCCTACTGGACTTCGCTCTTCACAGGCTGGCCCGTGTAGTGGAAGAAATGGAGGTGCATCCCGAGGTGATGCTGGAGAACCTGAACTCGACCAAGGGTCTGCCCTACTCTCAAGGGGTCTTACTGACCTTGGTACAGAAGGGTTTGACGAGGCAGGAAGCTTATGGGCTGGTTCAGGGTCTTGCTCTCAAAGCCTATGAAGACGGCCTTGACTTCCAGGCTATCGTTTGTGATGATCCCGCAATCTTGAACGTGCTCACCAAAGAAGAAGCCCTGGACTGCTTCTCGCTGTCCAAGGCCCTTCGGTATGTTCCTGAAATCTTCGATCGGGTTTTCAGTTGAAGCTCAGGCTCACTCCCACCACAGGTCCGACATCGGCATTGGCCCACCTGCCGCCTACACCAAGGTAGACGTTGGCGTTACGTGTGACGTCAACTCCGGCTCCTACCCCAAAGGTTTGGAAGCCTGCCCAAGTCATGACGTGGAAGTCGTGAACAAAGAACGGCTCCAGACCCAACACGGGCTCTACCAAAGGGATTGAATCATCAAAGAGGGCCTTGGGCCACACGTTGACTCCAAGACGAACCCTGAGCCTGAATCCCCACACAGGGGTTGGCTTGGGGTCTTCTTTTTTCATGTTGATCTGGAGTTGAGGCTTGGACTTGAGCTTCACGCTCAAAGAGCACCACTTCAAATGAGCAACCAACTCGTCACGGTCAAATACCTGCCCGTCTTTGGATACGATCACCGCATACGGTTCGTAGGTGACCGATAGGTCGTCGGTAGCCACCCCGTTCTCCAGTGAGTCGAGAGCTTCGTCCTGACACTGCCTCTCTTCCAGTATAACTTTCCATCGGGCTGCCACCTCCTCTGGAATACACTTGTACCCCTCCGGGCAGACGGGCTCCTGTCCCTGTGCTGGAAGAGACCCGCAGGTCACAAGAAATGCGACGAGGACGAAGAATAGACTTGACTTCACTGACATGTTCACTCCAAATAGCTGAGGTCTTCAGATGACACACGACCTTCTGGACGTGCCTTGACCTCTATCGTGTAGACCTTCGGTTGAATCTGGAACACCCGGTCAACGTCATTGTCTTCCACTCCAGTAGGTAAGTCAAGTTGAGTTTCAACACCTTCGGGAGTTTTGACCTTGATCTTGCTCTTGTCTCGGAAAGGGTTAGCGCTTTGTTCCAAGACCTCCACAGGACGTTGAACGATCCCCTTGTCGTCAGGCTCACCTACAGGGATAGACTCTCCGGCTTCGTCAACGCGCTGCTCAGGGACTTTGTTAGCGACTATGACCCTGTTGTCGGGATCTGCTTTCTTACCGAACAGACGGCCAATCAGGCCCCCTATGTTGAAGCGGTCACCCCACCCAAGAGCGAGAGCGACTACAGCGGCAACGAGCAAGAGGAACGTCACGATGAGCGCGATAGGGTAGCGGCCTACCCAGGTAAAAATATTACCAAAGAAAGCCTTGACCTTATCCCAGAATCCTTCTGTGTGTATGTGTTCGCCTGGAACTTTCATTTTGTTTCCTTCTCGAAAATTTCTTTCATGTGACGGTAAAACAAGCCTTCGCCTTTAAGTGCCTTCCGAACGAGGTAATCGGGAAGTTCAACTTTTCGGGCAAGTTCAGCAAACGAGACTTTGCCGTCATAGACTCGGTGTAAAGCTAACACCTCTTCACGAGTAAGAGGGCTACGACTTTCTGCTGCTTTCATCGTGGTTTCAGGACGTCTTTTTTTGCCCTTCCAGTACGCGTCATGGTTAGCATAATAGAGCAACCTTTTTGCAGACTGAAGTCGTTTCGATTCCTCGCTGTGCTTTGTGCCAGTTCGTTGGTGAGAGTTGTTCTCCAAATATCTTTCTTGAGCTTTCGACAGGTTCTCACAATGATCATCCTCGAAGCTCATACCAGTTCGACCTTCAGATATTGCTTTGCAATGTTCTGGAGACTTAGGGTCGCACAAGCCTCGTGCGAAGCACTTTGTATCTTTTGAGATGTTATAATACATCTCCCACCCTAATTTCAAAGCTTCGTCAATATAGGTCTGTTCAACCTCAGAAAGTTTCTCTACAGGACATCTATCCATAACTTCAAACGAAAAGCTATCTTCTCCGTACTTATCCCAAGCATATTGCAGATGACGATTAGAATGTTTTTTCTTGGAAAGGTCATTCCGATGCTGTTGCCAACGAACCCTAATATTGTTAGAGCTTCCAACATACCTTTTTGTGGACTTCAAATTTACGATTTGATAAATACCTGATTTCATGTCTTATCCTTGGAATCTTCCCCAACTTTACGGGCCTCCTGAAACTTTTGCCCGATCTTAGGAAGTATAGCGGCTAAAGGAAGAAGCTTCTTCGAGAAGTTATAGGATAAAAGCACGTAGAACGAGGTGATCAACGTCTCTGGCACTGCGACGGATGCAAGCCACATGTAAACCAGAATACCGAACATGACCCACGCCATGACACGGCCCATGCTTAGCTGACGCTCTTCCAGTAGGAAGGCGAGCCAGTTGATTTTTTTGGGAGTTGGTGTGGGTAATTCTGACATAATAGTGTCCTCGGTTAGACGTGTTTAGAGCGACCTATATTCCCTGCTATACTAAAGAATTACCTCGACTTCCCTTACCCCCTATTGTTTTATTATGACGCAAAGTATGGAATAACTCCAACAGCCTCCCAAGGATCTTACATGTGTATCATTGCCTCAGTACCAGGGCCTAACGGACCCATCCTGTTGAAGAACAGGGACCGGAATTATGATGTAAATCTGAAGCTGACGACACGCAATGGTACTCTGGTTCTATTGGACACGCTGACCTACTGGCTAGAAGGGTGTAACGAGCAAGGCATTTGCATCGTAAATTCCGCTTTGATGGTGGGCAGGGACGAAAAAGAGAAGAAAAAGTCCAAAGAAGGGGCTAAATCCCGCGATGGCATCAGGATTCTCCGCGCGCTCATGTGTGACGGTATAGAAGCCTGTCTTGACTCCCTCTTGGGATACAATAAAGGGATCAAGGGACACACGTTCATAGCAACCAAAGACCGTCTTTGGTGCCTGGAAACAACCTCCAAACACGAGCCTATCCTTAAGGAGCTTGACCCCAACAAGCTTCACGTCCGCACTAACCACGGTGTGTACCACGCCGACGCAGGATATGAAGAGGGTGAGGACAGGAAATCCTCTCTCATCCGTCTTGAGACCGCGAAGTCCGTCTTGAAAAATTGCGAGACGCCTGAAGATGTTCTGAACGCTATCAACCGCAGGTTCTTGGAAAAAGAAAGCCCTTACAACATGGTAAGGGCTACGGATAAAATGCGTACCAGTTCACAACTCGTGATGGAACCTGGGACAAGCAAGGTTTGCATCAACTTGATCGGTCAATTCACTGAGGAGTTCTCGGACACTCGAAAAGACACGTCGAGCTTCGAGGTCAAGGTCACGAAAGACCTCAAGCCAGAGAAAGAGTAAGGTCTCCGGCACGAAACGTGAACGTATCTCCCGCCGCTACTGTCCTCACAGTAGTCAACGCTGCGTGGTAGAGGAGGTTTCCTCCCACAGAAGCGTCAAGGATTGCAGCGTGGGTCACCACCCCAAATCCCCCCGTTGCAGGCCCAAACACCACATCCGATACATTAGACGAAGCGCCCGCCGCTACAGCCGCAAGAGGTACAACTCGACGGCTGTACGTGGCGTCTGCAACTTCTGTGCCTGAAAGATCGTCTCCCACCACAGTTGTGAACAGTGCAGCGTACACCTCCTGTGCGGTAGACAGGACACCTGTAGCTGTGGCAGACACGGAAAGCCTCAAACCAACGTAGGACGCGTCCTGATCGATTCTAAGGGTTTCCACCCCGTCAACGTCTTGAAGACGCGTAGTCGTCAAATCCGGGGCACCTACAAGCGCGGTAGCTAAACCATCAAGGATCTCAACGTCCGTGTTGCCTACAACAGCAGGATACGCGTAGTCGACCTCATTGATACGAATCGTGTATGTCGCCGTGTCGTCTACGGTCGTCACCCGAATCAAGGTGGGAACCTGATAGGAGCCCTGTCCCAGAGCTACCTCCAGTAGACGTGACTCCAAAAAGTCTGATAAGGCTGCCATAGGTCAATCCTTTTCCAAGCGGGTCAGTGTAGATAGGGCCTGCCTGAGTTGCCCGCGTAGCTCTTCCCTCACCTCTTCGGATGAGTTCGTCATGCGGTCTCTTAGTAAGGCTACCTTGAGCTTCAGACCTTTGACGCGCTGCGTCAAAGGAAGGTCGTCAGTGGTAATGATATGAATCATGTGTTATCCTCAAGGGCAAATGATGGGGGTGACGTTCTCGGCGGGGACTGACCCACGGTTCACCGCGAAGCCAACAGAAGAGGGCTCCCTGGACTCGCCTCTAAGAGGACGGCCTTGAATCCTGTACCTGTCCGCAGCCGAGTAACCTTCGCCGGTACCTGCAACCTGCAACTGAATCACAGGCTGTATGGTCTCACGTGTCTGGTCAGTTGATCCGGTCAAAGGCTCAAGAGACGCCTCAACGCCGAACGCTGAACCTGTGAGGATGAGCATCTGTAGCTCACCCCCATAGTTGAACTCCAATTCGTTGGAGGTCACGACTTCTTTTGCAGTGCGTACTAGCATGGCGAGGCCAAACGTGGCGCCCCCGTGAATCTGGTAGCGCTTGCGGAACGTGTCCACCAACTCATTCGTAAGAGTGGTGAGTTCAAGAGACGTGATCGCACCCTGGCGATTGAGTTCAGTCAACCGCGTGTATTCAGTCGCGAACCCGCGCAAGAAGGGGTAGTCTTTGTAGAGACGATCAGTCCCCAGCAAGACGGCTCCTCCAGGGTTGGCCCCGCTGGCCGCTGTCACGACACCTCCGCGATACGTACGGTACAGGTCTGGCGTACCCGAGAACGAAATGCTCCCCGAGTTTCCTCCCGACGTACCATCCGAAAGCAGTAGAACTCCCTCGCCAAAGGGCTTTGACAGAGCGACGTTATCACGGTAGTCACCTATATAGCCTTCATCCGTCATGGGTGCGTGCATCTTGAAGCGCGTCTGCTCGCCATAGAACCCCTCTCCAATGAAGAGGTGGTCCGAGGCAAGGATTCCCGCAGGAAGACGTTCCGTCATACCGTTGAGCACATCCGAGACAGGGGATTGGGTAGCGGCTCCGGGCTCAAGAGCACGGGTCTTCGCAGAACGAACCTCCGAAGGCAGGTTGAACGGGAAGCCTTCCTGGGAAACGTAACCCACATCGGTGTATGACCCTGGAACAAAGCTACCCGATACGCGACCCGTACCAATCGAGGTAAGGAACGGCAGTGAGGCCAGAACCTCCAGCTTGGCAGGGTTCTCAATACGAGCCTCGCGAGCGTCAAGAGGGACGGCAAGGTTAGCCAACACCGACTGACGGTCCGCCTGTCCCTTGGGCGTGTAGTCCCCAAAGGAAATCGAAGCAGCATCCGAAGTGGATACGGGCATGGTCCCGTTCACGTTACCCTGGTAGGGAACGCGAGTAGAGACGTTGAAGAAGGTGTCTACCTGTGCGGCAGGACCGTTCAACAGCATGGGGGTAACCCCATCGTTGGTAGAGGTTCCGGCAATCGTGTGGAACTGCACCTTGTCTGCAAGCCAATCATTGAACATGAACCCACCGAACTCGAAGACAAGCCCTGCAATGGAGAGGTCCGTGTTGAGGATGTCCAGATCAATGGCATCCTCGGGGATCACAAACGTGTTGTTCTCCGTGATGATAAGGGACCTTCTCAAGACATCAAGCCTCAAGAGGTTCTGGCCAGCATAAGCAACCTTCTTGACGCGGTAGTTTGAACCCACCGTGTACTCGCTCCCATTGGAATAGTAACTCTCACGGTTGTAGATTCCGAAGAGACGTGCTATACCGAAGTTGGGAGGAAGCTCAATACCTCTCACACCGCCACGGTCATACAGGCGACACACGAGAGCGTTCTCGGCGGGGCCTCCGATACCGACGGTGGACAGGCTAGTGTACGTGTTGTAGGCGGCGGGAAGTGCCGTGTTGACGGGATCGAACACGCCAACGATTCTGTTATTCGTCAAGTTGATGTTGACTCGCGAGCTTCCCTGTAGTACAGGCAGTACAAAGTTGAGGCCCGAGGGTACGATTCCTCCTGTCCCCTGAATCAAAGGCAGATCGATTCGACCCGCTGGAGGCAAGACCTCCGAGGGGATAAAGACGCAAGCGTCGCCGTCTCCAAGCTGAAAATCAAGGCCCGTTGAGGTGCCTGGAGAAGCGTAAGAAGATACGCCGTCAATGGCATCGTCAATAATGTCGGCATTCAGGTAGAAGTCCGCTTCACGAAGGGGCTGGAAGAGCAAGGTCTTCGAGCCCTTGTCTACGTAGGACTCCGCCCACGTATCCTCAATGCTGGTGCGAGCGTCATTGCCTCGGAAGCGAGGCGCTGAACGATCGTGAGGGAACGAAGCCATAGGGGCTGTGGGGTAGAGCTTCACAGTCTCCACAACCGACGAAGCCTTGTTGGCGAAGGTGTTCTCGCGTACATACGCGGTCGACCCGCCCGGCTCAAGGCGTGTGTACAAGGGGATCTCTGGTACGCGTCCAAGACCCTGGTTAGGGTGGTACAGGACATCGAAGTTCAGGTACAGGGCCTTCTCAAAGAAGGTCTGAGGTCCCAGGACGATGATCACGTCCTCGTCATTCTCCGTACACGCTTCGAGCCTGATGCGCCATGTGCATGTTCGAGTCGACGCGGCACCAAAAGCGGCCACGGCTCCTGTAGAGTCTTGAAGCTGTAGCCCGGTCCCTCCGTCGTCTCCAACAATCTTGAACGCGCCCTTGAATGGCAACGAGAACAGATCGTCTTCAATCACGATGTAAGCACCCAGGTCCGTCAAGTATTCAGACAGGGGGGCTCCTGTAGGACCGGCAGCGCTGAAGTTGACCGTGGCGGCGCCAGCCGTTACGATATCAATCTGGTCACCGCTGAACGTGATGTCCGCTCCGATACCAAGCTGGTAGAGGCTGCTGATCCCCTCGGGAACTTGCCCCAGGACCACAAGACCTCTCCCAGCACCGGCACCGATACCTCCATCGGAGTACGTAAGCGTGTCACGGGTTCCGAAAGATACCTCGACAGGGTTATGCGCCATGCCTGCATACTCAAGAGGATGCACAAAGCGTACCTTCTGATCGTCGGCTGTCTTGAATGAATTCTGTAGCGGAGACAGGTTCAGACGAAGGTTGTCACCCTCTTCCCAGGCTGCGGGGAGGGAGTTGGTCCTGTAGACGCTTGAACTCGCAGGGTTGAACGCGTAACTTGAAGACGTAATCGCCCCGGTGTCTTGAGGGACAATAGCGAGGTTGTTAGGCTGCAAGACGCTCGCATCCGAGAAGACCTTACGGAACCCGTCTGGGCCATCGCGCTCAATGGCGTAGTTTGCGGGAGGCGCGCTCTGTGAGAAGTAATCCACCTGGAAGTGTCGAGTTCCCTTGACGTCTCCAGTTGATATCTTCCATTGAGTGCGCAACTCACCCTTCAAGAGCTTGAGTAGGTTCTGCTCCAGTAGCCCGTCGTGGTCGAATCCGGTCAGGTTGACAGCGTGTCGAAGATCATAGACATCCGCCTCGACGATCTGGTCCGAGTAAAGAGAAAGGGGGTGGCCCGTAACGTGCAAGACAGACGTAGCCATTTCATGACGAGAGGCGTGAGTCCCCTTCGCTCCTCTTCCCGAAGCGCTCACCGTGATCGTGGTGCCGATCCAAGAGTCATACAAGATGACCTCTCTTCCGATTTGAATCTGCCCGCTGGTCTCGGGGAACGTCGTGTTCGTGCGTGACGCGCTCACTGCAAGAGAAAGGTCCGTAGCGTCCACGTCAGCGGTCAGAGTCACATCTGCGAGCATACTGGCCTGTGACCTGTCTGTAACGGCAGGGGCGCGATTTACGGCCCCGCTCTGTTGGGATACGTCCCATGCTTCGGAGCTACGGCGGAACACAAGACACATTGGGATGGCGTAGACGTACCCATCGACCGTGTTCAAGTCGCTCTGCGTCAAGACATTCGTACCGTCGGGAGAGACGGTGTTTGCCACGCCCGCGCGCCACAACCCAGGGTCGCCCAGTTCCTCGCCCATGTTGGCGTACTGGTAAGACGCGCTGACGTTGGCAGTCGGGTCACTCAAAGGACCTTGAGCCCTGATCGCAGGGTTGAAGCCGTAAGGGAACCCCTCGGGATTGACCGCATCTACAACGCGAATTCGGTACTGTAGCTGGTGTCGCTCAGACGTTTCGAGGCCGTATCGAGGGTCAAGGATTTGATTGACGAGGTTCGTCCCACCAAACTCGACGTTACCAAAGCGGTAAATCTGGTCTTCTGCGGGCTTATTGACCGAGCCGTCAGGCGAAAGCTGGGACGTCCACACTTCGAGGAAGACGAAGTTGACATCCGTTGAGGAGGTCGACGCCAGGGGTGGAGAGAGCTTGATCGCGTTCCTTAGATCCGTAGACAGGGTACCTGCAACAGGAACAACCCACCCGTTGACCAGGGCCGTGGGAAGGTCGTTCACCGTCTCAACATCCGAACGTCCAAGCCAAAACAAATTCGACGCCAGGGGGTTGAATTCGTAATCGCTCATGGGATCGTAAGCATTCATCACCCACCCAGACGGGATATTAGCGCGCAGCAAATCGCGGCGCGCCTCTTCCATTACGTCGTGGAGAAGGTTGAATTCTTCGGCAATAGGAGGCGTGCGCGCTTGAAAGATGACACTTGTGAAGGCGCGATCTTTGCCGTTGAGGTGGCGTCCAACGCCTGTGCCAAAAATACTGCTCATGTCTACGTCCTCGGATTGGGATCAATAAAGTAACGTGAACCCGCCGATGTAGTATCGGCTCGTGTTCAGGGGAGAGGTAAACTCAAGTCTAACTGAGTCCCCTGACGGTAAGGTTGTGGGTTCGTCATTAAACACGCTTACGAACGGATTACCCGGATCGGTGGAAATAGAAGCCGTGATCACATCGGGAATCGCTTCTTGATGGTACAGAAGGTTGAAGCCTTCATCACCTGTCCGGGTCACCTGATACACGTCCCACAAAAGCTTGAACCTCGAAGCGGGTCCAGGCAGAACCAGGGCAACGGTTCTGAGTGAAGCGGCGGCCAAAGCAGACCCTCGCACCCAGTAAATACCGCTACCTACAGCAAAGCCCGCCGAATTGGCCGTGTCCCATACGGAGGCGTCTGTGAGGTCGTCAAATAAAACCGAACTGAACTCGGGATTGTTCGCGAGAATACCCTGTGACTTCTGCCTCAAGAGGTCTCCGTATTCAAATACGGGTGGGTTGTCGGTGGCGTCTTTTGGGTCGATATCCACGTCCACGGGGACAGAGACGACTCTAAAACCATTGACAGGGACACCGGCAAGGTCTGTATAAGCAGCCTTGACTTTATTGGACGAATCAACTAGGTAAAACACTACGGTCTCCTTTCACTGGGTGAAGCCATTATTGGTCTCTCTAAGCGTAATAGATCCCGCCAGATTAAAGAACTCCGTCGCACCGCCCGAGAACCCACGTGCATGGTTGAATGAGATAGTCACATCCCCGAAGTTATCGGCGTCTACGCTGTTGGTCCCAATAGAACAGTTCTCGGTACCTGAAACGGAATACTTATCGAACACGTTATGGCTAATATATACGTTGGCTACATTGTCAGCGCTCGCCGTACCGAAATCCGCATTAAGCAGAATACCACGAGTCGTCACGGTGCTATCTGTGGTATTCACGAAGCGGTTGTTGCTGATGACCGTGCTCTTGCCTGCCTCATTAGCCTTGGACACGTAGATGCCTGAACCACTGCTCACCTCCAAGATTCCATTCTCAATCACAATATCGCTGTCCATTGCGTTCTCGCCGCTAATCAAGGCACCATTATCTCCTTGAAGACGGATGCCTATCTTGGTCGTGAGTCCTGAACTTACGCTCGTGTTGACAATCTTGAAGTCTCTCAAGCTGACATCCGAATCCGTGATGTCTACGGTTACGTTCGCGGCACTCGTCAAAGAGAAATCGCTGACGAATACTTGAGTTACTTGGTCTATCGTAAGGGGGGAGTTGGTCGTTGCGGTGTCGATATAGAAACCGTCAATCAAGAACACACCTTCGGTAGTCTGAGCTGCCAAGCCCAGTTCAAGACGTACAGCTAAGGTCACTTGAGAAAGTGATACACGCACGTCTGTTACCGAGGATAGAGCCGGTGGCGAGATAGACAAAGCGAACGCGTCTATTTGACTCACGTTGACGTTGACGTTATTCGCCAAAAGGAATCCCGTAGAGAATCCAGTTGAAGCGAGCCTGTTAAAGTTCAACCCCTGGACGCTTGCATAGCCTTCGTCATTCAGAATGATAAGGAAGATTCCCGTGGCGTCTGCGTTGCCCAAGTGAGTACAGTTCTCGACAATCAAACGGTCAATAGACCTGATACGAACGTCCCCATCGAATTGACAGTTACGTATCACAACTTGACGCTGCAAAGCATCGTTGTCAAACGTCGCACTGTACAAGTTGAAATTAAAGGTTGCCGTACCGTTCAAGACTACGTTATCAAAGATGGCCACGCCGTTATTTACGGCGTTACCTGCCATAAGAGACACAGCTACCGTTTCCCCTGCGTCAAGATTAAACGTGATATCAGAGAACTCTACGTTAGAGCTAGACCCTGCGTCAAGGTTCGACCTGAAGATAGGGTCTCCAAACGGCACCGTTTCGGACGGGACGCCAGAAACCGTGACAGTATGTCCATTACCAAGAAACAGCAAGTTCGCGGGAAGGGTGATAGGGGCACCATCATAGACGGCGGCCTGTACCGGAGCGTAATCATCGGTGTTGGTCTGGATGAGGTCCAGTGTCACATCCTCCAAGAGTTCAATGACAGGGCGAGAGGAGGCCGTGTGGCCTATCTTCTTCGCAAGCTCCAGGGCTCCTGCCAAGGTAGCTACTCTACCTTCGGCGCCCACGGTGATGTTTGTGAGCACCTCTGTCTTAGCCAGGAAGTCACGAACGTCCACCGTGTAATTTAAGGCTGGGCCTGCGTCGACTTGGGCAATGTAGAGAGGTACATCGTTAACGGTGATGTTGACAAACGGGGTATCATCCCCCGGTAGCTGTTGGACCGTACCCAACGTACCTGCAATGACGTCAAAGTAAACACCGAGACGACGATCTGCCGTCAAAGACAAACGAGACTCATCGGCAATACGTACAACGCCCTGTGGGGTAGAGACCGAGCCGGGAGAAAGCGAGATGAAAGCCTGTCCGCCTTCAATCGAAGTCTCCAGAAGTTCAAACCCTTCCAAGACATACGAAGATGCTACAGGAGTTCCCAGGCGTGAACCGTTGACGCGGATGCCTGCACCATCAAAGAACAGTTCACGTTCACGCAGTACATAGCGTAGTACGTTTTGTACCTGACGATCATGCCCAAAGCTAAGCTTCAGGTCGTCCGTCACTCCGTCCGTGATGGGGAATAGGGCCGCATCATCCGTAGTGATCGTGAGACTGCGAGAGGCTTCAAAGACAAATACGTAGTCCGTACCATCCGAGTAATAGGAGAGGTCGTAATCTTCACCTCTCACCAAAGTCCCTGGAAGCTGGTTTACGATATCTGCAATGACCTCGGGCATAGAACGTTGCCCGTCTGTAACGGTAATGCCTGTTGCAGGTGAGCTTGCAGCTACCGCATCTGCCGCATCATCGATCAAGGTAATGCTGAAGTCAATCCCATTTATAGAGCCTGCCAGGATGTCTGCCGGCGCCACTGAGAAGAACAGGGAGGCTTGTACACGGGCAAGCTGTCTGACTGTACTGACCCTGAAGTCGGGCTTGTTTGAACTTGTCAAGTCACTCCCCGAGTCATTCGAAATGTCGGGGATAAAGGTGATCTGTGCGGCGTCGTCGGGGTCTGACCCGCCTCTTCCGTTGTAGGCAATTGCCCCTACCTGAACAACACCATCCTCTTCGGACCTCTTCTGGAAGACCGTGAGAGGGCCGCCCTCGTGAGACAAATTGCTCTCAAGGAAGTACAGCGCCTCGTTACGTCCACCGTATTCAATGGGAGGGTCGGCAACGGCGGTCTCGTTATTGGGGTAGTAGTAGTATTCCCCGAGCCCCGTATTATCATCACCTAGACTTACTTTCCAGCCTGTTCGCCCCGTGACAGGCGAGTTCTCTTGAGTCGTGGCAGGGATGCGACCGATGCCCGCGCGTGTCCCCCCTCGAATAAGAGCCGACACGGCTACAGGGGGAACCAATCGGTTGTACGCTGCGAATACGGCATACAAGCGAGGGTAGCCCTGTGGGTCAAGGTAAGAGTTAGGGTTGAGCGTGCTTCCTGTCGCGATAGGGTGGGAGAGGTGGAAGATACCTTCACGGTAGTCTACCAGAATCTCTTGCCCTTCTAACTCATCTGCGTCCAAGATAACAGTAGAGAACTCCGCCACGCCATTTGTAGGAAGGTCACGATCACCCCCCGCTGTAGCAGGGATGAGTGCCGGAGAGAATCCAATGTTCTCGGCTGGAGTCGCATCAATAAACGCACCCAAGATAGAACGGTTGCTATCCGTAGCACGTGGCGGGTACAAACGCCTGACGCGAATCCAATCAAGGAAAGGTGAGTCGTACAGGGGTGGAACAACAGTACCAAACGCATCAGTTCCCACGGACTGAGCCGGATTTGCAAGAAGCTCACCCACTGTGTACAGTGTCTGGATAGTCGCAGCACCCGGAACCATGCTGTCAACCTCAAAGGGATGCAAAGGCGAGGCAAGGATATTGTCTATGCCAGGGGCAGGGCCTACAAGGTCCACATAAAAGATGCGAGACTGTACCAGAAAGTAATCGCCCACGGCCAACTCACCGGTGGGAGCGGATACCGCAAGCCTTTCCGAAGCAAAACCCTCAATTGTGGCGCCCACTACCGAGGTTTTCGTCAAGGCAGATCCGAAGGTGACGTCGAAGAACTCTTCTGTCCAAGAAAACACGGGCCAGTCTTCAGGCAACACAGCGGCATACGCCGTCACAGTGCCGTCCGAGGCGGGTAGAGGTAGCAAGCGTGGCGGATAGAAGCCGTAGTGACTCCACCTGTACGAAGCTCCCCCGTCTGCTACGTCATACGTAGCCGTGACGAGATCAATCTCATTGGAGCTTGACGCTGTGACGGTCGATGTGCGAAGGTTACCCTTAGCCGCAGGGTTTGTAAAGTTTGAGGTGTCGTGCGTGGTCAGAAACGTGTTGGCGAGAACGGTACCGTGTGGCGACAAGACGAAGTTAGAGTTGAAGTTCAGACCTTGAGGGTCTTCAAACGTACCCGTAGCCGTCAAGTCAAGGTCGTCACCCTCTGAGTACAAGTCAGCGCCGAAAATCAACGCAGGCTCCACCCAACGCCTGAACCTGCTAGGACGCGTTAAAAGACTCAACGTAGACACGTTAGAGTACGCGTGAGGCGTGGACGGTACGAACCTCGCATCCTTCATAGGAGGCAAGTTCAACGCCTGTGCGAGGGATTGAGGCGCCGCATAGTCCAACGTACTGTTGGACTGATAGGGCTCTTGTTCCGGTCCCAACTTGGAGTCCGTTGCGATCTTTCCCTGGAGGCTTTTCTTTACGATTTCGTCAATCTTGGACATATTGGGTTCTCACTTAGGCAGGTAGCAGTTCGACTTTATAAAGGACAACGGACGTGCCCGCCAATCCCGTCCACGTAATCCCCATGCGTACGGGGTAATACCCTTCGGGCGACAATTCAGGAGCGTCGTCGAGTAGGAAGCCCACGATAACGCTGTTAGGGCTCTCAATTTCAAAACCGGTCAGGGCTCCGCCTTGACCGTAAGGTCTACCCAGGTCGAAGTTCGGTGCGGTCAAAGGATCTGTGTTGATCTCAATCCTCAAGCCCTCTGGGTGTCCGTAACCGTTGGCGGCGTTATTCAACGTCCCATCCCATCGGAAATCCTCGAAGATGTCTCCCGAGACGGGGAGCCCCACGATCCTGAACTTACCTTCCCTGTAGGGGCCTCCCATATCAAAGGAGCGGTAGTAGGTCGCAGCACCGGCAAATGCCGAATAGTCCGAGGTTGACGGGGGTAAGTACCCTGTAGTATAATCAGTTTGAGGATAACCAAGCTCACCACCTTCTGCGAGAGCAAGGTTAGCTCCGACAGATAGGCAACGGACTTGGGCTTCCCCTGCACTCAAATCTACGGTAGAGTCGAACGTTGATCCTGTACCATCAGGTTCCATTAAAACATTCCCGGCCTGAAGCCTTACCGCCTCATCTTTGAACGTCTCTATGGTCAGACGGTCCACAGGAACCGCGCCGCGCGTGTCAAACGTGAGGCCGTTGATCAACAGAATATCTGGGGTGGTGCTCGCGAAGAGCGTCACGTTCCCGAAGGGGTCTGAGGCTACCAACTGAGGGTCAAACTCTACAGCTTTGATTGCCGTAAGAGCAATAGGTCCTGCAAACGCTGCGGGCTGTCCGATGGCGGGGTTGCCTCCGTCATAGACCGTGTACAAAATATCCTCTTGATTGTCAGTCTGTCCGGGCTGTTGCCTGATTGAGATACCTCTCTCCAAGAAAGAGTTGTCAAATAAATCCGAGACGTTAAAGGATGTCTCGAAGATGTCTGCCGAAGGGTCATAGACGTCCACGCCGCTGACAGCTTTGCTTCCCGCTGTGGGTGAGGATGCTGGGGTAAAGATAAAGCTGTTAATGGTAGCGCCCGTAGCTGAATCCGCATCAACGTAGACAGGTAGAGCGCTCCCTGTTGGGACGGCAGATGATCCATAACGACGGCCAGTCGTCTTGGCTTCGTAGTCTCTAAGGGTCCTGTAATGAATCACCTCATACGTCTCGACAGTACCGCCGCCCTGTGTTACAGTGACAGAGAACGTGGCGATCTGTTGGGCGGGGAAGTCCTGTGGGAAATCTTCGTAAGTTCCCCCGTAAGCCGCGCTCACAGGAAGGCGATCTGAAAGATTTAACTGAGGAAGGGCGCTGAGGGTCGCTACGGGGTTCGCCCCTGCAACGTAGTCCGTCTGCCCCAGGTCCCTGGTAGGGGTCGAAGCATCTTCCGGGTCACCTTCGACAAAGATCACACCTACATCAAGGGCTGCTACTTCAACACCGCCTGCCTCCAAGACAAGGATACCGCGATCGGCAGGGAACACCGTCCCTTGAATCGTCACATCTCCTGCCCCCACAAGAGGGTGCAGAAACGCGGGGGTCGCTCCGCCGTCGTCATAGAATCCCTGGACCGCTACAGGAGTGGTGTCCACAGCGCCTGTATTCAAGGGGTTCGATGTCTCACCAATCTGGTTAGGCAGAGGCGTGGGAGCCTGTAGAGCCGACTGATTGATATGCTCTTGAACGTTGTCTCCCGACAGCGCAAGAGGCGTCTGGTTGGACACCTCGGAAGCTCGGGTTTCTCCTCCCGACACGCTGCTCTGAAAGGTCACCGAAGTGATGGCGACGGAACCTCGCCCTGCAAGTCCTGCACCGACGCGGATATCTGTAGGATTTTTCTTGGATGGCATCAGGTCCTCACTTGATCAGGGGATTTGACTTGAGACGGTAAATCGCAGCCGCGCTCAGGTTCGGCGTAAAGGATACTCGGTTCTCTTCTACCGAGAAGTTCGTCGGTAGTAATGAAGAGTAATCGTAGTATTGTGAGAGCACTACAAGAACTGCGCTTCCCTCCGGGCCAAAGTCTGTGTCTCTGGTAAGGCGGGCTACAAAAGGAATGAACGCTTTGTGCTCGACGGGACCCGAGAGTGACTGGGCGATCGCTGTGGGGATGTAAGACCCTTCAGCTACAGCGGTGTAGTGGTCAATGAATTCCAGTGTCTGAGAGCCGATCACGTTCACGGGGTCTTGTAGCGTGATATTCGTGGCGGCGGCCATAGGCACGAACGTGTGAAGTTCAAGCATACCCACATCAGCGTCGAAGTCGTCTACCGAGATAGGGCCGGGTGCGTTGAGTTCAGCTTCCTTCTGGAAGGTCGCCCCCGCTGTGGCACACACAGGGATTTGCTGTGAGGCACCTTCATAGGGGAACGGCGTGGTCACGGAGCCTGAAGAAGCCGTCACCGTGTACACCTTATCAGAGATGTACAAGGGCTGTAGCTCCAGGCTCAAGTTGACCAGATCCGCTGGGTTGTTTAGAAGCTCAAAGGGAATCGCTTGAATCGCGGGAGCGAGGTAGTACAAGGTCAACTCTGGCCCAGTCCGAGGAATGGGGAGGTTGGGCGTGTAATCAACCGTCGCGGCGAAACCGCCCGAGGCTTCTGCGGGGTCAAAGGTCAACGTCTTCCTGTCCGCGCTGATCGCAGTGACCGTCTTGGCGTTCCCGTTCACTACCAGGGTGAAATCGGGGGCTGGAGTCGTCGGATCTGCCACGTAAGCCGTCTCAGGCAGTTCCACCGTGTCCGTAGCCGTAGAGAACGTTGAGAGGCTTCTGACGGCATCTGAACGGTATTTAAGCAGCACTTCACGGTGGGGGCCTTCTTCGTAGACCGCCGTGAGGAAAGGCGCTATGTTATCTCGCCCTGTCTGGTCATCCGTGAAGTTGGCAGTGAACAGTGCGTTGAATGAAGACGGGTTATGAATCAGGATGTCATAATTAGGAGCGGGCTCGTTTACAAGCGAGGTGAGTCCCGATCCCGAAGGGTAGGACACCTCATACTCAACCCAAACGTCAGACGAGTTCCCTGCCAAGGGAGGGTCTTCAAGAGTAATCGTGACGGTTCCAGTTCCCAAGCCTTCCACAGTAAAGTTCGCGAAGGCAGGCAGTCCCACGGTTCCCGAGTTGTCATTGAGGCGGACTGACAGGACATCTTGAATGACGGTCCCCAGGGGCTGTTCGTCTTCAATGTTCGTGGCTACAAAGTCCAACTCCAACGTATCAGCGGCTACCCAGGTGCCTCCGCCCGAGAACGTTGCTGCGTCATACTCGACTGTAAATCTTTCGAGGTGTGGTCGGTCCGTGAACACGGTGCAGAAGCCATCGGCGTTTCTGATCGTATTACCCGAGGATTTGTCTGGGGACGCGGAAGGCAGGATATCATCCGCCTTGAGGTAGCGCGAGCCGAAGCTCTCGTTGTTACCTCCGACGTAGTAGTCCGTGTAAGAAGACTGACCCACAAAGGACCTTAACCTGTTATCGAGCAACAAGGCAAAGCTTTGCCTCATGTGTGCCGCCCAATCACGATCGTTAGGCGCTACGCTTGCGCGGAGGTCCTGTACATCATCCAAGACGATTTGATCCGAATAGAAGCCATCGGGCCTATCCGAAGGTGTCGCAGTCCCTACCCCCGTGATCCCTCCGTTACCGTTGGTCAGGTGATTGAACGCCGTGGAGTTGCGCCTGAATACAATCGCTACAGGGATAGAGTAGAGGAATCCGTCTACGGTGCCTGCGATAGCGTTGGGCTGTCCCAATACGTCGCCCGCAACCCAGAGTCCCTGGTCCGTGGCAGACTTGGCAAACGTGGCCCCTACTACAGGAGCTACGTTAGGACCTTGTCCCAGAATGTTCACGTCGTCATATCCCAGACGGGTAGCGGTGTCATTGAGCCTTACAGTACGTAGCGCGTACTGAATCTGCACGCGACGGGTTGTCTCCACGGTCGCTCCAATAGGAGTGTCGCGGAAGTCTTCGTCAATCCATGTGGCCGCGTCACTGAGCACGTTACCGTGTCTGTAGACCTGCGTGGCAGAGGGCTTGTTGTCTGTGGCAGGTTCAGCTTCCACCAAAGCTCTCCAGACTTCAAGGTATACGAAGTCCGTTGCCACAGTTCCCAGGCTAGCCGGTGGTGCATCCAAAGTCAAGAGGTTTGTCTGTACTACTGCCGAACCTGTGTACTCCACGGGGATCACCCAGCCGTTGACATGCGCTAGAAGTTCCCCGTCAAACCCGAAGGTGTTCGGGGTCGTGCCGAACTGATAATTCGTCAGACCCTCCTCCAAGAAGTCTCCCGTGAGAAACCCTGAAGGCATCAGGCTTTTCAAAGCTTGCGCGCGCGCTGAGCCTTGAATCTCTTGGTTCAGGTTAAGTTCGGCATTAGATACGGGAGCGTCCTGTCGGTAGACCACTGTTTCGAAAGACGTGCCTTCAGGGTCGAGATAGGTCGAGTTGAGCCCGAGATTTTTATCAGTCATAGTTCTACCCGTAAAGGAAGTGGAAAGCCAAAGGGAACTTGCGCATCAGTTAAAAAGTCAGGCGCCACGTTATTGAGAGGGTTGCCGACGCAGGTTTGTTTATGACGGGGAAGGTGAGGTAGTTACACAGGGTGTCTTGGTCCCTCACATCCTCTGTCTCATCAAAGACGCCGTTCGCAGGAGTGACAGGGCTGGTCGTCAAGAGGTCATCCGACACATCGCCTCCTACCAAGCCCATCTCTACCAGAGTACCTACAGCTTCGGAAGCCAGGAACGTGGTCGTGAAGTCCACGATGTTCGTAGGGACAGCCGAGGCGGCACCACCCGAATCAATGAAGCTTGTCGTCACGAACGTCTTGCGTGCAATCTCTGCGTACAAAGATCTCTGAGTCGCTGTAGCAGCGGGGGGTGACTGGAGGTCCCAGCCCACATCACCAGTACCCATCGCGAGAGCAAAAATACCGTGAGCGGGCTCAATCGAATCCTTGGCAAGACGCGCCAGGAGGATCGAAAGGTCTTGCGTGACCACGTTCATGATGTGACCCTCTTCAATGAGCGCGCCTGTGTAGGCGTCGTGCATCTTGTAGAAAATCTCACCCTTGGGGCCGCTGTAAACCTCGCACTCTTGCTGCGATACGCCTATGAGAAGCTTGTCGCTCAGGTAAGTGCGTAGTCTGTCGACCAGCACTCGGGCTGTCTGTCGAATCTTTCCGTACATAAGGTCACCTTGTGTTGTGTTCAAGATCAAAGGACACTAAAAGATCATGGGAAATTGACAGACACAGTATAGTCAATGTCAACCGGAGTTTCTGTCAGGGTGTCAAGCAAACTGGAGGCTTCATCCAAGGTCGAACCCGAGCTATCCAACACGAACCCACCCAGGAACGTAAGGACCGCAAAAGGAGCATTGACTAGAGCCTCATCTGTGACCGGGCCATAAGCATCTTCGTGGAAATCCACGCACGATACGACGACATCAGCTTCGGAGAAGGGCTCCAGTTGGTCCTCTGCGGTGTCCAACGTCGAGGTCGCCCGGTCAAGATAGAAGGGCTGGTCATAGGACCCAAACCCGTCAGGAGCCTGATCAGGGACGGTGTAGACGTCGGCGTAACCGTCCAAGGTAAGATCCCTGAAGCCAAGGTCATCGCACGCAGGTGACAAGTGAGCCTGGAGGGTGCCTCCAAGGTCGACTTGCTCCAAATCAAGCACGTTGAAGAAGGCGTCCTGTGCAAACGTATAGGAGATACGTAAGCGTCCATCTTCATAGGTAAAATCGATCTCACTGTCGGCCAAATCCTCAAAATCATTTGCGTTGGCGACGAGTTCTTCGACTTGCTCCAAGACCTTCTGTTGCGACAACTCGAAAGGAGGTGTACCTTCGTTTAGCCTGAGTACGGTCTCTTGCTTACTGAGGTACTGTTTGCTGTACGGAGGCTTAACCAGAAAACGTACCAGCACATCAGAACGAAGGTTGTCTTGAGGATTATCTAGAGTCAGTGTCTGCGTCAATTCCGAGAAGGAGAACGTGTAGGGAGTCACCCCATCCGGCGAGGATACACCCAGTACCTTGCGAACATTGTAGCCCTTGGAAGGGAAGATGAGCGTCGTCGAGGTATCCGTAGACAGCACCACCTCTTCCGAGGTCGTGTCAAACAGGGGCTCTGCGCTCGTGATAGGGAACGCGGCATTGAACACAGAGTGCTCAAGAGCAAGCTGCAAGTCGCGGTCATTGGCGACGTTGTAACGAACGTAGTCCCAGACGCTTTCGGCCAGTGAGGTAGGATCAAGAGACCCGAACCTGACGTACCCCAGGTCCGTGTTAAGTTCCAGGGCCGATGTCTTGAACGGTAGCTCACTGTATTGCTTCTCGAAAACAGGGTCTACGGCACCGTTGAGGAACACCTGCGTCTTGCCTGCCGGGTTCCGAGTCAACCGGATGTCCAAGAATGTTCCCAGGAACTCGGCGTCTACCACTTCATATGAGGTAGGATCGTTGAGGTCTCCGCCCGTATAGAACCCTAGCTGCCTCGTGGCGTACTGAGTTGAGTGGGAGAGGAAATAATCTACCGCGAAGGTGACCTCCTCTTCCAGCAAGTCCAACCGGACCTCATGCTCTGTCGCAACGGAGTCCTGTAAGTCAGCCGTGGTGACCGATCCCAGGAACACCCCGTCCACGAAGAGTGAGACCACATCCAGTGAGCGAACCAAGCGATAGCCGTGGAACTCCCCGTCGTTCCAGGCAAAGGCAAACCCTAGAGGGTCACCCAACCCGTCGGCAAGAACCACGCCGTTCTTATTGGTGAACACGACTCCTGTGAGGGTGACGTCATCCATAAAGGAAACGAACACCTCAAATTCGGTGTCGTCAACACCCATAAGAACCGGAATTCGTCCCATTCCGTCGGTCGCAAACGTATCAAACCTTAGCCTTGTGGCCAACACGTAATTCGTGTATACATTGGAGGCGCTGACCAAGGGGAAGGTGTCTGTTGCAGAAGCAAAAGGACCGTCAGGCTTGGACAGGATCTGGTGGTGGTCCACATGAGACGTCACAACGTCATCAAATCCTGTGGTGTCCCAACCTTCAGAAGCGAAGTCTTGTGTGCCCGAGAACGAGGTCTCGTACTGCACGACCACGCCGGACGAGGCTACTGCCGCGATGATACCTTCGGTGGCAAGTGAGTTGGCGTCCTGATCAATCATCCCTTCCGTTACCTGAAAGGTTGCATAGTCTGTAGTCGACGTGACGGCAGGATCTGCGAAGAGTCCCAAGGTCACTTCACGCAGGTCATCCGCAAGCGTAATCGTCGCGGGGATTGAACCTCCCACCCAGGAGTCCACACGAACGCGTGCTTCGAGATCCGCCTTGGCTTTTTGCGTGAGCAGAGGTTCGATGCGTCCATAGCTCAATGACCCCTGATCGATCCTCCCAGCCTGTTCAAGATTCAGGAAGTCGCCATCAACGATCTGGAAGCTACCTTGGTCATCAAGAAGCGACCAGGGAGACACAGGGTCCTCGTCAGGTAGCACCGCGAAGTCTCCGTTTGTGGAGACGCGAGGTGCTGTTTGAGACGCAGACACGGGCTGTATGCTGTACCTGAAGAAGTCCCATCCGCTCTTGGAGGTGGCTATTTTGGACGTGCCCCCGAAGAAGACGACGTTCTCTTCCAAGAGGTCATACATCTCTTCTTGTTGGGGTAAGTCCTCATCGGTCACCGAAATCAACGGTGCGGGGTTACCTTGCGTGAACACTCGGGTCGTGTTCTCGGACTTGAAGACACGGTAAGACGTGAGGGCCGTGTAATCTACCGTCCTGAAGCATTGTACGGCTCCAGGTGGGCTTGTAATCTCTGTCGTGAACACAACATCGAACAGGGTGGGGTCGACCGTCTGAGGCTCAATTGAGGCGATCTCGAAGACGGCACCGTTAATGAACACCTCATCGCCTACGAACAGGCCGGGCTCAAACGGGAACACGACACGATCGTTGAATGAGGTAAGACCTTCCAGCCTGGGAGTCACGATACCTTCCAAGCCAAGGTAAGACCTCCAGTTGGTCTCATCTCCCCCGGCACCCAACATGCCTACGATGCGAACCGAGCCTACCTCCAAGAATGAAATGTTGTACAGGAGGCTATCGGAGGCCCACCCCGCTGAAATGCCTGTGTAGTCCCCGTCTTTGGTGTACTCGAATACCTTGGTGCGGAAATTCAAGGTGAAGATGTAATCGAACGTGAAGTCACGATCTCTACGGTAGAAAAGAGCTTCCGGGTCGACTACATTGGTTCCCGTAGACAGGTCCTCTACCAGAAACAATCCCTCTTCAAAAGAAGCCGCTCCAGGGGCGCTGCCTACGACCTCCCATCCCTGGGAAGTCGGCAGGACATCCCCCTCGAAGTTCAAGGTTTCGGGCGTGAGTTCTCTTCTAAGAGGGGCTATCGTGAGAGAATGAGCGGGCTCGTTGAACAGAAGAGACGTGGGGTCGTTAAAAGCGGCAGAATAAAGGGCATCAAACGCCGTGTAGGTATAGCCGTTCCACTGGGGTTGAGGCGTGACAGGTTCCGGTCCAAACACCGAGGTGAGCGGGAAAGGTCCTGCATAAGAACTGGAAGAGTCTACCTGATTGAAGACGTACCCGAAGTTGTTAAATTCTGCCATAGGTAGGCAGGGATTTGGCGTGTAGAAGTAGTCTACCTCTACAGTTGACCCAGGCTGAATGCTTTGGGTCAAGATAATGATCCCTAACGTGGGCTCAATGTAACAGACTTGCCTCTCGGCGCCTTCGACCCTCACCGTGACATCTTCTATTCCGGCAAGCTGCGCGTCTCCGTAACCTTTGGTTATAGGACCGTGCTCAGTCTGTAGGATACCAATCCTACAGTCGGGGTTGATCAACAGCAAGGGGTTAAAGACGATACCCTTTGTTGCCAGAGAGTTACCGTCGAGGTTCTGCCACACCCCCCTCTTCAAGAGAGGCAGGAACGTGCCCGCCTCTTCGCTCAACTCACAAACGCCCATCTCACCGACAAGGTACAGATCCTCGATAGGGACGGCCTCACCCAGAGGGGTGATTCCCGAACTGACAACTGAGTTGCCTGTCGGGTTGACTGCTCTACCTAACGTGATTTTTGAGAGGGCACTGGCGCTCATAAGTTAGCTCATTGCTTGGCGACTTGGTAGGTCACAAGGCGATTGTTTGCGTCATACGTTGAGGATATGACGTAGGTAGCCAACACGTTCGTATTGGCGTTCAGGTCCACGGCAGAGGGGTAGATAGCAATCACACCTGAGATCAGGTTGTTATTTGCGTCATACGTCTGCCCAGTGACACGATAATTCTCTTGAGATAGACCAAGGCTCCGCTTCAAATCAACTCCCAGGTCAGAGATCGAAGTTGTCCCGTCTCCGAGCACATCCCACAAGCCCACATCAACGGGAGGGGTAAGGTTTCCTGCCCCGTTTACGAAGTCTGAACGTCTTGAGACCTCTTCGGGGATGCGTGTATCAAAGTCGCCTCTAAGAGCCGCCAGTGAGTCCGTACCCGAGACGAAGCCAGCGCCTTGTATATCGTCGACGTTCGTTTCGATGTTACCAAGTGATGTGGCGAATCCCCCTACCGTAGCTTGCGTGGCCGTGACCACAGCATCAATAGCCGCCAAGTCTGAAGAATTCGTGGCACTCTGTGACAAGGTATCTGTTGTCGTGGTGTCAATTTCGTTGAAGGCCACATTAAAGACAGTAGCCCTGATCAGGTAGGTATCAAAAGTCCCGCCTGAGAAATGGGCGATCAGTTCCCCAAGGGTGTTGGTCACGGCGCTCGAAAAAGAGGCGGAATATACCCCTGGCATGTTAACTGCATCAATCTCGGTGAAGTTAAGCCCTGTCAAAGGGTACGCAACCGCAGGCCCACCATTCTTTGAGGTGTAGGCTGTGACGTCTGCAAAAGTCAAGCCAGTCACGGGCGCTCCGCTCGAAGTAAAGAGGAGCGACGCCGAGGCGGGTTGGTCTTTAACGAATGTCAGGGACATAGGGATCTCCAGGCGAAATCAAGGGTCAAGGCGTACGCTGTAATTGGTCAACCGAGCAGACCCATCGTAGGACGCCAACATGGTGTACGTGGCGATCGCGTTCTGAGTCAAAATCAAATCATCACGACTAGGGTAAAGCGTCACGGTGCTCTGGGTAAGGTTACCGTTGGCATCGTAAACATGGCCCGTAATGGTGAAGTTCTCCTGAGACAGCCCCAGAGCCTTCGTCACGTTTGCTGCGATGGCCGTAAGGCTGGCTTCGAGTGTGGTGCGAACCTGAACCAGTGAATCCGTAGCCGTGTCAAACCCTGCCCCTTGTATATCAGTCAAGGCAGTCTCGACAGTGGACAGGTCCACAGGAGTGAACACGGGTTCAACCTCCACACGCACTAACACAGCTTCGGTGTTAGGCCCCACAAGAGCGGGGAAAAGGAACACGATCTCCCCC
>Ga0136555_1000052_pt1 | contig 43059 bp, 49 predicted proteins | sample AntRauTorckE5432_FD_104927 | JGI IMG/M metagenome (GOLD analysis project Ga0136555, IMG submission 104927) | Saline lake microbial communities from Rauer Islands, Antarctica - Metagenome Torckler E5 #432 | ecosystem: Environmental > Aquatic > Non-marine Saline and Alkaline > Saline | place...
AAACACATTAACAAGGCTATCAAACATGTCCGTAAAGAAGTTATATCAACATTGAATTGGGAATCTAGTATATATGTAAGAGTAAAGGAAAGCAATATGCGTGATATACGCTTCATGATCGTGGGCCCCCGTGACACACCATATCAAAACGGTTTGTTTTTATTTAACATGAAAATACCTGGAGCATATCCCGCTGTGCCACCCAAAGTCCTTTTAATGAACACGCGAAATTTGCGACTTAATCCTAATTTATACAATTGTGGCAAGGTATGTCTTAGTTTATTGGGAACATGGGCCGGTCCATCATGGCAATCTAATAACAACTTAATGGATGTTATGTTTGCTATACAATCTTTTATCATGAACATGCATCCTATTCAAAATGAACCAGGATACGAACAGACGTCTAAATCTTTATCCGTTATGTATAATACTGTGTTGCGTCTGGGAGTTATTAAAGCCGGTATGATTTACATGTTGAAACATCCTCCAGTTTATTTTGAAGATGCAATCCGCGATCACTTTCTAATTAAACGTGACGAAATATTAGCAGAACTTAGCGTTTGGGTAAAGGATGCTCAAAAATTAGATATAGCACTTGTTAGCACTTTGCCGGGTGTTGAACACTTTACTACAAGCGCTGCTGGTGTTAGAATGGACCAATTCAAAGAAGCCTTCGTGGCAGCTGCTAGTGAATTAACAGAGTTATTATTGATGTTAACGTAAATAATCACTTAACAATTACAAGACTGAAATGTCTTCATGTTGTATTAGTTAAGACTTCTTAATATAGGAAAAGGCCTTTACGCAAAAATTTACATATTTATCAATAGGTAAATCATATGAAGATAAAGAACTTCCACCACACACCATACGCCTGATTCCGTCATGGCTACGTCATATAACACAATATGGATATATATTTTCTTTGAGTACAGAGTCTATAAAACAGCTGGGTGGGTTCATGATACACTGTTCCTCTTTGGATATTAAGTAATCGGTGCAGTCAACAGATGCATAATTAACATGGTCTAGAACAAATATACGGTGTTCATTTACAAATTTGACTTCTTTGCAATAATATACCATGGTATCGTCACTAATACCGTCAAGCACATAGTTTCTCGTCATATCGGATACAATGATGCTGCCGTTGAACAACTTGTTATTTGATACAGGTTTAACAAAATAAGGATATTGTATAATTAAAAGTTCACCAACAGTAATTTTATGTATGTCTCTGTGGTAAAATCTCTGTAGACAGTCAGGGTAAGTTTCAATAATGTCGTTCTTCAACAATGAGGCTACGACATTACTGTCGCAAAATAAACATTCAACATTATCGAGAGATAACTCAGGTACATCATCGCCATTAATGACTGTGTATTTATACTCATGCGCTTCATCAAGACATTCATATAATTCTTCATCTTCGGATTCGTTCCAAGTATCTTGAATATAAATCATAATATTTTACCAATGTGATCAATTTAATTTGTTTCTGTATCGGAACCTGTGCTAGAATTAGAACTTTCGCTCTGTTCTTTATCATTATTTATTTTAATTCTACATCCATCGCGAACCTCGCTACTATGTGCTCCTCCTGCTCCCCCGTCATTACTATCATCCAATTCTTCTGATTCCTCTATCGATTCAGAGGATACAATATTCGCTCCCATTACTTCTAATTCAGGTAGCTGGTGCAAAATCTTAGCCTCTGTATTAAGTTCCGATAACTCTAATAAAATAGTATCGGGTATACGTTCAACATGATGATGTATGTCTCCTTTGGAGTTGTAATACGCTTCTCCTAGATATTGTTCTTTCTCGTCGTAATGATAGATATGCATCAATGTGCCTTTCTTATATTTAATAATTGCCCATAATGTGTTGTATTCATTATTTTTGTAGATTTTTTCATTGTCTAAGTCACCGTTTTGATAATTTAAGCGTTTATAGATATTGCCTCCTTCATAATATTTTATGATAACACCAGAATAATTGTCACCTGCGAAATTTTGCACAGTGTTCAGTACGCAATTTTTATAGGGATAGACAAGCAGACCGATTTTTGCATCATAATCGTAATTATCTATATTGAAAAATTTGCCCTTGGCGATTTTGATTTCTGACATTTTATCGGAATCGGAATCGTCATTAACGAAAATAGTAGCGGAATCATAATGAGTATCCTCATCTAGCGAGGTAATGCTTTTAAATTGGCCACAATTAATAAAAAACTTCTGGAAAAAAGGCAATTTAAAATGTTCAGGTTTACGCTGCAAGTCAATAATATCTGTGTTACCAATTATAGTAACCGTAATCATTACAGGCAGTTTTTTGTTATCGTCTGTTTGTCCCAATGTATACACTTCATAACTTTTACTTTTGGATTTCATTATTCTATGATTAGTTTCACTTTTACTTATTAAAACTGATAGTGATCTATTTAGTATATGGATGACAATCTCTGGTACGAGAGGTATCGACCAAAATCGTTAGATGACATCATAATATCCAAAGCCAAGAAAATAGCTGTCAAGGAATGGTTTGAAAAATATCAGGCCGGTGATACAGCGCAATGCGCTATGTTGTTTATAGGTCCGCCCGGATTGGGTAAAACCTCACTTGCTCATATTATTTTAAAAGAATATGGATATACCGTGAAAGAATTCAACGCCAGCGACATACGTAGCAAAAGTTTAATAACTGAAAATCTAGATGGTCTGATTAATATGACAAGCGTCAAATCATTAGGCGTGATTAAAAACAAACCAGCCATCATAATGGACGAAGTAGATGGTATGTTCAAAGGTGATCGAGGAGGTGTTGATGCGTTGCTGTCGTTTATATCTATACCAAGTAAGAGAAAGCGTAAGAATTTTGTGAATCATAACCGTAGTGTTCCAGTTATATGTATTTGTAATGTAGGTAACGTCAAAAAAGAAACTATAAATAACCTTAAAAAGGAATGTTTTACAATTGAATTCACATTACCATCTTCTGGCGAGATAATGACGGTACTTGATAAAGTTGCATGTCACGAGGATATGGACATATCTGATGAAGCTAAAGATCAAATCATAGAATATGCACAAACAGACTTTCGTCGTTTAATATGTTTGTTGGAGTTCATAGATAACATATACGGTAAAGTTTGTATAGGTATGGACCAAATGAAGAAATGTTTTTCCATAATGTGTCTAAAAGAGCAGGACCTATATGTTACCGACGCTGTCAAGAAAATGATAAACGAGAAATTGGATCCATACCGCATACAAGCCATATATAATAGTGATAAAAGTAAGACGCCGATGGTCATACATCAGAATTATTTACGGGCCATAGCAGGGCAAGGAAAACAAAAGGTCGAAGAGAAACTAGCAGACTCTATTAGCATTATGGAAAGTCTCATAGTTTCCGATGAAGTGGAAAAAATTATGTATAACACTCAAAACTGGGGCTTGCAACCCGTACAATCTTTAACATGCGCACATATACCTAGCCATTATATTAATCGTAAGGCCAAGCAGCACATCATAGAAACCAAGTGGGCTGGAATTCTTTCCGTTAATTCACAAGCTCAAAATCTGTGGAAAAATGTGCATCAGGAGCTTAATCAAATGTGTTCAAATAAAACTTACAGTGTAACGGACCTACAGCATCTAATAGAAGTAATATTTCACTACTTGATCACGGCACAAATAGAACCTGCAATGATGAGAATATCCAACTATGATCTATGTCCGGAATTTCATGATCATGATAAAAAGTCTGGTAAAGATCGTAAAAAAGCACTTACTATCATAGATAAATTAGGTAAATACATTAAAATTAGCCCATATTATGTTAAATGGGACAAGTTCCTACAGAAGAATAAGAATAATAAAGATCTTGATGCCAAGATCTATGATGCCTACATCAAACATGAAAGGCGTTTGCAGAGTAAGATGACCGATGAATTAAGAATCAGGATGATGGGCGCTCCCCGTAAATTTTCCAGACCATCAACATCAACATCAAACAAGGACAAACGTATCAATGTCAAAGTAAGCCCCAAAATTCCAATTCCAGTTTTAATTCCAAATCCAGCTGTTCCTAAGACAGCTAAACAACAAAAAGAGCAGGTCAAAAAAAGAAAGGTGACCGTAGTGTTAAAAAAATAACACGATAATATATATGTTCGCAGAGATGTTGATTAAGAGACTGCCATTATTGATACATGTCTTTGGTATTTCGTTGGCAGCTTATTTGGCTAGAACCAAGGATTTTCGGTCATTTGATTTTAACCTTGTCATGATGTCGGCATTGACTATTTTTAGTACTATCAGTGTCCTAACAAGTTATGCCCCTGTCATAAAAGATGCAGCGTATCAAGGGATGGGTTATGGTATTGGTTTAAATATGGTAGGTGGAGGTAAGAATTCAAAGCCTATATGCGAGGATTGTAAAAACCCATACAGTAACGATGAAATTGCAAAAACCGTCAGGAAAGCAGCAGCGCCTTTGAATTTAAATTTGAATTTGTTTCGCGAACCCAAAGCGGAAGACATTAACTCCAATTTACCATCAGGGCCCGGTCATAATATTATCAAGCAACCAAAAGAGGTTAATGTGAAAAAAGTAACCGAACCAGGCAGTCTATGTACTTTGCTGGAGAAAGCAGGGTATAATCCTCAATGGACACATGAAGACATTACCACTATGTATGCAACACCGGAAGGCAAAAAATTATTGCAGGCTATCGACAAGAAAGTAAGAAAGAAAACAGGTATACCTGTACTCACAGTTAAAAATCTAAACCAATGTTACCCCCATTTTTATCAAAGTTACAGTTGCCAAAAATCTAATTCAAGTGTTAATCCTAGTGTTAATCCTAATCCTAATGCTAAATCCATACCGAACGAACAACCGGAGGATTTAGAATTGGCTACCAGTTGTCACTGGCCATCACTAGTCAAGGAATTGAATGATGATATAACCGTGCAATTCAATAAACAAATTGCGTCTGCCGAGGCTGAAAGCACTAAACAAAAGTTATTGTCCACATTGCAATATTTGCGCAATCGTTCCGAATTAGAAGTTAAAAACCTTATCAATTTGTTTCAAAGCAAAAGTAGCAATTCCTGGTCTAAATTCTATGTTGAAAATAAGATCAAAGAGCCAAAAGGCTATCACATTAAGGGTACTTCGTATTATATACCGTGGTCATTGTTGCATAAATATACATTGTGCTTCGGAATTAATGAACAATAAACTTCATTATGAAATAAGCTAGTGCGGCAAACAACAAGAACATAGGCAGAAAGATATGAGACGCGGGTGTAGGTTTAAATGTAACTGTTCGGTACTCAGTGTCTGATCCTGCAGGATCAGATTGCTGAATCATAGTTTTAGTTTTGGATGACAGTTGGATCCCCTTGGGAGGTGCAATGCATTCATCAAGGTCTTTGACCATGTAATGGTTTACGTCTGACAACTGGTATCCTAGCTTGTGATAATATCCGCGAACCCCGACTCCACTAATTACTGAAACATAGTTGCATTGACACAAAATTGCTTGATACTCAGCTGCATGCATCAATAGTTTACCAAAACCTTGGCCCTGGCCCCCAGAGTGTTGCTGTGCCTTGACATCGGTAACTCCCTTCAGGCGTCCATAAACATGAAGTTCGCGAATAAGGGCAGGTCTGGAATATTTACCTCCTTTGACATCGGGTAGCATTCCTGTACGTGTACGTGTGTTAGGTATCCTAAGACGCACATGTCCAATTGTGTAACTGTCGTAGATATCACGCCATTCACAGTGCTGCTCACAGATTTCCTTTTTCTGGTATTCCAATGAAATATAGTACTCGTCGCCATCAGCATTAGCGTATCGTGTGGTAACGAGTTTAAGCCTACCGTCATAGATGTCGGAAATTAGTGTATTTTTAATTTCGCGACTGCGGATTTCGTATGGATGAAGTTCTTTCTTCTTAAGACGCTGTAGAATGAACTGATTCTCATTGGTTCGAATTGTTGAACTCACGAATCCCAGTGTTTTGTTGTCAGTGGTAGTTTCGACCAATTGTTCACTTGCTTTAGATACACGATCTTCACTAAAATCTCGCTGGACTCGAACACATCGTGTCCACGGCGGTATCATCATCATAGCTTGGTCAGAAACCTTGCGGAAAGTTTCAGGGTCGCTCTCAGAATAAGGGTACCATACAAGATTCTCTACTTTGTTGTTACAATATTGCATGAGTTCCCTGTACGTGTAATTGTCACTGGTCATCATTTCATGAATAGTAGACTTTTCAACTTCACTTATATAACTGTTCTGGGCGTTGTTGTGCCATTTGCGAATCATTGTAAATGGAAGGTTGAGACAGTAGTATAGTTTACAATAATCAGCCTGGTGACTGTTTCCCTGGAAAACAGTAGTAAGATATTCCATGTCAGATTCGGGCGTAGAACCAGGCAAGTCAATCATCAAGTGTAGATCAACCTTAAAACCATTGTTTACGCACCGTTTGATAGCCAATTCACTCTTCCCGTGATCTCGGCTGTTGATTTGCAATACTTTCTTACTCAAGTGCTGAATACCTAGCTGAATTCGAGTACATCCATATTCACGCATTTTAGCAATAGACTTCATTGAAATTTGGTCTGGTCGAGTTTCAATACTGAGCCCAACACATCTGGCACATTTTACAGATTCGTTGTCATGTTGATAACCTGAAATCGGAGCCACAGGGTACGCTTTTCCTAGTTCGCTTATAACTTCATCCCATACAGGAATATCGCGCAACGAACCGCGCAAACCTCCATTTTGGATCCATGTATGGATAAGTCCTGCATACGGACCTTGAAAACGACGGGAGAAATAATGAAATGTATTGAGTGCTCGCCAACCCTCTGACATATAATTATCAAGATACTCTTCAGGATATGAATGAAATGTACCACCGATAATAATCCATTCAATCTTGTCTATCACATGACCGAGAGTCTCTAGTTCAATCAACCGGTGTATCATAAGCCGATAAGGATCAAAATCTTCCCGCAGACCTGCCTTAAACACACCTTCATTGGAAAGGTACGAGCGGGAAATATCATGCTTTCCCCCAAATTCAATTCTTTCATTAGGGCAAAAATGGCAGTCATACTTGCAACTATTCTTTAGACCGGATAGTCCTGTAGTTACTTCCAAAATGCCGGATCCTCCTCGTGAACCCAAATTAGTAGTAATTGTATCGAAAAGCCCATTAGGTTCTAGTTGATCGCGGTTAACATACTCAACATAACAATGATTGACCAAACTCTTCTTAGGGAAGCCAGAGACGTTGTGCTTTTTGATAAGTTTTTTGCATTCGTTATTGTACAGAATGTGAATATCGAGCGCCGGAACAATGTGTTGACTTTTGTTAAGAGCAATTACGCTCTGATCAAATGCATTGCATAGTTCCGTAATAAACTCTAGTGACAATTCCAATTCCGATTCCGATTTAGATTCCGATTCGTATTCCACCTTGATATGCTTAGGCTTAGGTTTGGGTTTAATGTCTGTCATCTACTATTCGGTGACTGTCAATTTTAGATAATGTAAAAATGATTCACAGCAATATTCAATGACAGACACATTTTCATGGTATAGTAAAAAACTACCAAATGTGGGGGACATTGTGATGTTCACTACAAGATACACTAACGACAAAGCATATTATGTGACGCTGGACGAGTACCAGGATCGCGAAGCTTTTTTATCTTTTTCTGAATTGTCCAAAAAGAGAATTCGGAAAAACCCCTCCTCTTTTTTGAAGAAAGAGAGCAAGAACTGTGCAATTGTCTCAGATGTTGGGGATAATATAATTTCACTGTCGCTCATATCTGTATCAAAGGATCAGAAAAAGCAACATTCCGAATTATATGGATTAAATAGCAAATTGTTTGGATTGTGCCGTAGGTTGGCACACATTCAGTTTCAGGAGAAAGAATGGTATGATGTTTTGCGGAATGCCATGGAAAAGAGTTTGGAACTTGGATACGACCATCCGTATGCAACAATATCTGACCGTTCAACACTTAAAAATATTGAAAATCTGCCAGCATGTTATGTTGATTGCATTCTAGAAAATCATGCTAAGATGTTTGGTATGAAGCCATTTTCTATCAAGAAGCGAATAATGTTGATTACGTTTCAACCGGACGGCAATCAGGTCGCCAAGGACGAAATTTGTCGCATTTCACACGAACTTAAAAGTGAAGAAGATAACTATACTGATGAACAACTGTATCAAGACCAGAGTAAAATTAACATCTGTGTAAATCCGGTGGCACTGCCAGTGTGTGAATTTTCAATTACAGCCTATCAGGACGCTCTATGCAAACAAGTTTCCGATGAACTCATGCTCAAACTGAAACAAAGTAAGTTTGACATTGTCGAAAAGGTAAACTAGTCCTAGTCCTAGTCCTTGTTCTTCATATTTTTATACTATACTGCTTTGTGCTTCGGAATTTAAATCCAAATCCAAATCTAAATCTAAATCTAATACGGAGTAGTCGTCATCGGTGTCGTCTATATCTGTATTTACTGTATGAGGTATAGTAATTGTGAACACGGTACCTGTGTTATATGTGCTGTCATACGTTATATTACCATTCATCTTTTCGCAAATTAATTTGCAGTAGTACAAACCCAATCCTGAACCTGATACATCTTTCGCAGTATTTGCTCTAGAATACGGTTTAAATAACTTATCTTTCACATTATTATCAATGCCAATACCGGAGTCTTTAATTTGAAATATTATGTTGTTGTCCTTTTTATCAATAACTAGTTTGATTGTTCCGGGTGTGTTAGGTTTTGAATATTTTACTGCATTATCTAATACGTTGAGCAATACCTCTGTTAATCTGTTTTTGTCAGCGATCAATAGTGCATCTTTGTCGCATACATATTCAGTGTCGTATTCAACATAACCATTTTCCTCTATTTTACTTTGAATTATAGTATTTACCATAATAACCAGTTGTTCTAGACTAAACTGAGTATTTTGAAATGCCGTTAATTCACTGACTTGTTTTCCCTCAATTAACATTTTCATCCCTTTGACTCTGTCTATAATATATACCATTAAATTGCACTGGCTTTCGCATAGAATCAACTTATCCATAAGATAACTATTGCTAACATCGCTAACTTTTAACTTACGTATCAAAAACGCTATGGAACCAATCATAGCGTTCAACGGATTACGCAGTTCGTGATTAATAAAATTTAACATTTCCTTGTATGTTAAATTTTTCATTGCTTCCAAGCGGTAGTTGTAAAAAATATAGCCCGTTACAACAACTATATCAATAAGAAATGACATTATAATGAAAGATATTAAGATAACTATGGGTAAATCAGATACAACCGTATCCGTATAACTTTCCTTGTAGCGAAACACATACAGAAGTGGATATTCACGAATTGTGTAAACATGAAAATCCTCTGTAATAGACTGTAACTCTTGGTATGTAGATATAACATTACTGGTTGGTTCGCGATATATTAAAGCATCTTCTAGATCAACGACACTATCTATTATCCTATCATCGTAAATAAATAACTCAAGTGATTTTCTGTCAAATTGTTGACGCTCTATTATGGAGTCAACAATCTCAGAAAAAACAACAAGGTTCTGTATTGCGCCTATTGGCGTGCCAACTGCACATTTCACAAAATACTGTAAATAAATTCCGTAATCAGTTGCGCTATTTGCTCTAGCTAATCTTAATCTAGTACTAAAGCTCGGTTGTGTTGGCGCATTTAATATGGTCAAGAAAGCTTGTGAATTGGTGTAAAAATCGCCACCCATAGGAGCCAATGTAAAGGGTGGCTCTGAAAGGGCGAATGGGTAATAAAAGGGCCTCGTTGGAGCGTCCGCTATATTAAATACCCCATCTTCAAAATTTATGTCTCTTATTGTAAAATTGCCGTAAATATCGTTGTAAAAATCTTCGAACTCTGTTCTAACCGTATCATTAATATATGGAATCCATCTTTGCGATTGCACATTTATAATAGACAGATCATTTCGTATTATATCACGAAATTCATTAGGTGTTAAATAACGTTTGATTTGTCTGAAAGTTCCTGCTTTTTTAGACAGATCATGCACAAAATTTTTAGAGTTAGTGTTAATGTTATCAAATAAGGTTGTATTAGTTCTGTCTAATAAATCTTTCTTGTCTGAACGTTCCTGATCCAGAAATTCATTGTACACAATTACAGTAACCGTGATTTCTACTGCAATGATAAATAATAGAGATAATAGAAACGACCGGTGACCTTTAAATCTATTCATATTCCTTCTAATTAATGTTCAAATTTAATTTAATGTTTTAATGCTTTAATGTTTTAAATGTACAGATGGAATATGTCCTCCATGTACCATTGCCGCTCTAGTTCCAAGTGCCATATGGAAAAATGAATCCATGAAACAATACATATGTGTTTCATATGTTCAGACCCTGCGCCAACATCGTATGTTATGTTGTTATATACAGACAATTGCTGCACTTTAGGCTATGTTCGGGAAAGTACATATCAACAGCGTGTGGAATTTGTATCATTATGTCCAACCTGCATCCTGATTCTTAGAGATACAGATCGGGTCATTTATGAGAATGAACAGCAATTTATTACAACTATGAGAGACTTGTAGAAGGATTAAGTGTTTAAATGTTTAACTTGGTTTTTACTTTTTTGACAATGCTTTCGATAGAATTAAATTTATATGGCTTTCCCATCATAATATTTATTTGCGCGTCCCTGCACTGTTGCTTATGTTCATTATCTACATAACCTGTCGTGGCCACTATAATGCCTTTGTAACCGTTTTCGCGGGCTTTTTTAGCGAATTCTATGCCGGACATCTTGGGCATTTTAAGATCTAACCATATAATTCTATATGTTTTATCACTGATACATTCCAGGGCCTCCAAACCATTAGATGCATGTTCGGTTGTTGTGTCCAGTAACGATAAATAATTGGATAACACTTCCCTGTTCAATGAATTATCATCAACAACTAAATCGGTCATATATAGTATACAAAGTATTTATTTTATTTTAGGAGTGCATGCTTAAATTATTTTTAGGGGGCGCACAATAATTCACTTGACGGCCCTAATCCTAATCTTTGGTTTGACAGGCCGTGTCATAACAGGCTTGATAGGACGTATGGATTGTTGTCCTGTGCGCGTTTCCTCGATATCTTCCTTGACAGGCCGTGTCATAACAGGCTTGATAGGACGTATGGATTGTTGTCCTGTGCGCGTTTCCTCGATATCTTCCTTGACAGGGAGTCGTTCCTTGATTTGCAACTGGTCCACAATAATGTTTTGTTTGCGTCCGACCAAGCCATAGATCCAGCGTTCGTTGGGTTGTTGCAAAAAATGAACTTGGAGTGGATGATCTAGACCATAACGATGAACACGATCTATTGCTTGGCTTATCTTGGCGGGATTCCAGGCAGGGTCCACACAGAAGACGTGGTCAGCCTTAGTTAGGTTGATTCCTACACCAGCGGCATCATATGTGCATACGATGGTGCCTCCATCTGTCTGAAAGCGGTCGATATGTTCATATCGTTCTGTCATACACATATCACCATTGACTGTAAGCTTAGTACCCAAGAATACCATCAACTCACGAAGGGCTTGCTTGAAGCTCACGAAAACAAGCTTGTTGCCTTTCGCCTCCTTGATGATATCCCATTTTTCGGTGTTGAGGCTTGATTGAACACGATCCTCTGTGATTTGAGAAAGAGTGTAGTCGGTTTTGTACTCTTTCACCAAATGGTTTTTCACTCGGTGCTTGATGTACTCTATCTTGGGCAGGTCCAGCACTTCGCTCTTGATGGTTGTCAATACCGTACAGTCTTCATCCTTGAGAGAAAGAAGACTACGCAGGTCCGATTTGTAGTTAACAATGGGCGTTCCTGTGAGTAGCCAGGTATACGTAGTTTGTTCTGATAATGTACATAAATGTCCATAGATATTGGTCTTTTTGTTGCGGGCGACATGCGCTTCATCTACAACAAGGATGTCAACTTCCTCATCCCTGAAACGTCCTATGATGCTAAAAGGTATTAGGTTAAGACATCCCTGTCGAACTCTGTGTTTCGGCTTGGTGATGTAGTTGACGCGAAAAAATGATCCGAAATGTTTCGTGATTTCTTGTCTGAAATTAGTCTGGATACTGTTAGGCATCGTTACGATAGTAGTAGTTTTCGGATTCTCTTGGTACTTTTGATGTAGTGTTAAGAGAACCGTTAGTGACTTGCCAGTTCCCATATCCATGAGAAGCAGGCCTAGTGGACTATTGGCTAGCCTTTCGGCGTTGGTAGATTGATATTCACGGGGTGTGGTCAACATATCTAAGATTCCCTCATGGATCAATTTCGGGGCTTGAAACAGGGTCTCCAATATAATCATTGGTTAAATGGTTCACGAGCGACGAGCGTAAATTGGTTAATTGGAGTTGGACCACGGTTTAGTAGCATTCTCACAGCTATGGCATTTAGTTCCGTGAGCTACTTGAGGCATCTGGCGTTCGCAACTAAAACACTTAGTTCCGTGAGCTACTTGAGGCATCTGGCGCTCGCAACTAAAGCACTTTGTCGAACGAAAACCTTCCAGTCCTAAATCTAAACCGTCTTGTGTCTGGTACCAGCTTATAAAAGCAAGAAGACCTACAACAGCAACTATAACAATGACGGACTTTGGTAGCGATTTAATGAAATTATAGTTCATATATCTTTGAACATAAAAATTAATACATATAATGAGATTTCTTATGTTAGGTTTTGGCGGTCTTGGAGGAGATATAGCCGAAGAAGAACACTTACTAAACAACGATGACATATGGAAAGGTACCTACCATGGAAAAACACATAAGACTGGATGGTTGGATGTAGTTAATTTTATAGGCATGAAACCAGTGTTCTGTTCAACATTGACCACAGTGCCAGGCTGGACATCAGTACTGACCGGCCATGATCCTTCACGTCATCATATGTTGAAAGGTAACCATAAGTATGCTTCTAAAAGAAGAAGGGTCGGGTTATGTAGTTTCTTAAGAACGGCGAAACTATTGGGTAAAACTACTGCAACTATTGGTTCGCGTGGGTTTGTGGCTAATCCAGATGCTAGCGATAAAGATTCTTCTGCTGTAGGTGCGGAAGACCCGTACCCGAACGCTAGTTATTGCCATGGCTGGGATGCTGACACAATCAACGAGACACATCGTTTTTATATTGACGGTAAAAATAAGTCATATATGGGTATAGACAAGGCTACAGAGCAGCAACTTTATGAAGTTATAGAACATTCATCGAAAGTAGATTGTATTGCGGTGGTATTTAATGGGCAAGAACAGACAGATAACTACCGTAGGTATATCCGCGAAGAACAAAGTAGACGCATTGATAGAATCTTAGAAAAATTAACTAAAACCGGTGATGAATGGATAGTTTGTTTAACATCTGATCACGACAGTCGCGGAAACAATATTGTTCCTGTTTTTTGCACCGGTATTAATACTGATGTAGTCAAAAATAACGACTACTTTCAAAATATTCAGTTAGATAACCACAAAATTTGTTGCAATATATCTAACTGGACTATGTGGCAGAAACTGAAACACTAGTATTTAGTATTATGTCCTTTAAATGTATAACAAGAGATGCGCCCAGTGTACTACAACAAAAAGGTATTGACAAATGTGTCAGTTGTAGGGACCGAGACGATTTTGTAATGTTTTGGAAAACTGGAAAGAACCGAGCAGAACTATGTGTCAGCAACCGCGACAATAAAGAGTTATATGCGCATACAGAACGTGTTATGAATGCTAATAATATTGCTAATGCTGACATAACATTGTGTGCTAAAATGAATGAATATCCAGGACATTACAGCTCCTTAGGATTTCAATCTACATATTCCGGCACTACCACCAAAGCTTTATAACGTTTGTTTTACGCTTTTATAGTCTTAGGCGAATTACAGCTAACCAGTCCGGGTTTGTCTAACGGACTTACATTTTTACAGTGGTCATAGATTATTGTAATATTCATGTGCTTTTTGTACTTTGATTTCTTTTTCAGGTTCAGTGCCATTTTGTAAATTATGCCAGTCTTCCGCAATGTTTTTAAATCTATCCCTTCAGGATTACTCATAATCAAATGAGCAGAAGGCACATCCTTGATATGAAACCACACATCAAGGTCATAGGCCTCTTGTATTAACTTTGTATTGTCGGCAGCAGTCTTTCCTATATTATAATTATAATCATCATTCATTACCTTAGACTATTTGTCATTTTTCCTTTTCCATTCTTAACGCTTGTGTGGTTCTATATAGGGATAACCTAAAATATCAAAAATCTCTTTTTCGCTGCTGACATGAATTTGTTCTCCCGTAACGCGAGAGAACAAACCTAAGTTGCTTAGTTTATAACCGTGATTATTGGCATGAAAACGTACACGGACATTGAATGGACCGCTACCCGTAAAATGGACCAGGGCTGGGTAGAATTCCTTTTCTTTGGTGAGTAATAGATCTATCCGGCAATGACGACCTTCGAATTCGCAAATGCCGTTATATTTATCGTATGCCCCTGCAAGACGTGCCTTAAGGAAGCCAATATCAGTAAGGTGTTTATATAGCGGTTGTAAATTATGGCCTTCCTTTTGGCGAACTAACACATCAATGTCGCCTGATGTGAGACGCTTTCTTCTGTAACTACCGCAGATAACGTAGTCATAGTTGTCAGGAATGTTTTCCTTGAGATAAGCATCTACGCGCTTAATAAAGGAATGAGGTATGCGCTGTATAATTTCATCATGGTAACGCAACGCAATGTGTGTGCTTTGATTAATTTTAACTTTAATTGTTTCATTCTCTATTGCTTCCCTTAACTCAGATAAACATGTGATACCTCTGCTTACCAGTTCACCTACTTTTACCTGTCCTAGACCATACACTTGAAGTAATTCCAAGATACCTTTACATTGTGTATCTTGGAGTTCTTTTAACGTACCAGTGCTCAAGATTTCAGTAATTCGTCTCTTGATACCCTCACCTATACCGCTAGTTCTAGCAAATTGCGATGCTTTAGTGACTTGCGTATCCATTGCCTCGATATGATCTTTGGCTTTTTTAATGTTACGCAAGCGAAAGATATGTTTACGGTCACCTTCAATCACATGTTGTATTTTAATATGATCTATTAACAAACTTAGCACTTTAATAATATGTGCATTATCAATGGGCTTTCTAGGCCTGATTTTGACTTGCGTGCATGGCATATTATTATTTGCCGATGATCAATTTAAACCTTACTTTAAAACTTTAAACTTAATTATTTATTGTTGTTGACGAGCAGCGGACAACCAGCTGGATTTTGTAGAGCAGATAATGTTCGCTGTATGTCTCTATCGCACCATAAATACACGTCCATAGCTTTATCAGCATTATGCTGCACACCAGAATTCATGATTAAAAATTCAACGTTGCGTAAGTCTATTTCATGTCCATTATCCCCTGAAGGATGCATATTGAGGGCAAAAATAGGATCTTGTGAGGAGTCAGGGCCGACGATCGTGAGCTTAAAATCATCTTCATCTAATGATGACATTAGTTCTTTTTTGGCCATAGATGGATTAACAGCTAAATATGAAAGATAGAAAGGATTGCGTTTGGCAATATCACAAATGATATTAAACATAATGTCGCCACTTTTCAATGTTGCTGCTTTAACTTCTGCACCTGTGTATGATTTGAAATACTGTCTAGAGGGTGGTGGTCGTGGGTTAAGGACTAGTTGAGGTCTAGTTGTGGTCGATGTTGCAGGTGTTGCAGGTGTTGCAGGTGTTGCAGGTGTTGCAGGTGTTGCAGATGCTGATGTCATTGCTGGTGTCGATGTCGATGTTGATGCTGATGTTGATGCTGATGCTGATGCTCTAGGAGCCGTTACAACTTGGGGAGCGCGCATTAATACGATAACGCTGCATCCATCATACTCACAATCAGCTAGCGTTCGTTCCCAATTATCAGTGAAACACTTGCCTTTCATGATGATTTTAGACACAACGCGTTCTCCTGTTTCCGGTTCAGAGTTTATTAAGTCTAAAAGATTTTGTAATGTAATTGTTTCGTATGTTCCTTCAAATTCAAAGTTCCAATTCATATTGTTCACTGTTTTCACAGAAATTGTAACTGACATAGATAACCAAATATGTCAGTTAGTTTTAAGTAGGAATTGTTGATGGCTGTCCAGATGCATCATCAACAGGCAACAATGGACTGGCTGTTTTGTTAAATGCTGGTCGGTAACAGTCGTATACTGTGGATGGTAGATCGGTATCGGTCGGTATCAGTATAGGGTTAAGTTCTTCCGTTTCTTCTTTCTTGTTGGAACTATGTGATACCAAGTGAGGTTTCTTGCTTCTAGGTCTCATTGGTGGTTTAGGTTTAACAGATTTGAGTGACATTTTAGTCCCCTGGTTGACAGATTGCATTTGCATCGGTTGAAATTGTTGCATCGGTTGAAATTGTTGCATCGGTTGAAATGATTGAAATGGTTGAAATTGGAATGGGAATTGGAATTGTTGGTTAGGTGCAGAGTATGCCTGATAATTATAGTGTTGAAGAGGTAAACCAGTTACTGGGTTAATTCTGGTATGAACTGGCGTCTGTTCAAACGTGGGTGTTCTGTGGTCCGATGGGTTAAATCTACTGTATAAATTTGTTATGTAAAATGGAAGAACGTGATGCGACAACAGATTCGCTAGATTCTTGTTATGTTTTACTTTACGATCGTTACGGATTTTTATCAAATCACCTATGGCAAATGAACGGTCTACACACACCTTGGCCAGGAAATAATAGTTTTCCGTCATGATGTTATTTATTGACAACTCATGTTTAGGGTCCAACAGAACATCGTGCAAATTACTTAAAAAACGGCTGACGCACTCCCAGTATAAGTTTAAATTGTTCGAATCCGAATCAGAGTTTGATTCCAGGTTTATTCTAAGAGGATTTGTTTCACAGTAATATTTATAGATGTCATCAGGCAAGCGCGCACCATATACTGTATGTAATTTTGTTTGTGTATGGTTGTTCATTAATCTTTGGCAAGAAAATCATTTTTCGGTTTAAAATTGATACACTTATTTTAAGTACATGGCCCTAGTCGGACATCATATGACTTTACAATTACCCTCTGAATTACCGGTGAGTAATGCTCTTATTTTACTGCATCGAAGTAATGGCGATGCTATGCAGATTTGCCTGGGCGAAATGACAAATCCCAGTGACATATTGAAAATTGGTAGCAACGACAGCAAAAAAGTTCTTAAGATCAGGAAAAAATATGGCAAATATGTTATCGTTCACGGCAAATACATCTATAATTTTTGCCACATCAACAAAGTGACATATCAACAAGCCCTGTTCAACGAGTTAGAACAGTCGAATAAGATAAACGCCGATGTAGTTATTCATCAAGGAAAAAACGTCAATAAATACGAACCAGCTAAAGCCCGACAGGTGTATGCGGATAATATTAGAATGGTAATAACTAAAATGCAAGCCGCCAGTTTGACTAACCGAATAATACTCGAAAATTCATCTCATCAGGGTACCGAAATAGGATACACCTTAACCGAGCTACATCAGATCTGGGAATTATTTACACCCGAAGAACGTCAATATTTAGGATTTTGTATAGACACATGTCATATTTTTGTGGCCGGTGAGTTGGATGTTAGACAACCTATGGATGTTGCGGAATGGTTTAAACGTTTTGATCGACTCATCGGTAAAGAACATTTGAAAGTGGTTCATTTAAATGATAGTTCGCCTGATTTCAATGCTCGCAATGACCATCACGCCGGCTTGGGTAAGGGTCATATCGGATTAGTTGGGTTAAAATCAGTAGTTGACATATGTGTAAAATGGTCTGTACCCATGATCGCAGAAACACCTAGTCAAAGTATGGAGGAAGAAATAGTTATAGTGCAAGATTGGCTGTGCTAATAATTACTCTGTTCGATGTCTTGACGATAACGTTCACGACGAGCTGTCAACAGTGACTTCCTTATGGGTACACGAATCGATCATATGTAGCTTGATATTCGAATGAATCGGTCATTAAAATAACGTTTTAAGTTTTAATATTGGTACGTTACGGTGATAATAGATGTATAACTGTAACTCAATTGGACGTTATCCGTCGCTACGGAGATAATATTGATATGGCCTGCATAAGATTCCATCCAATTTGCAGCTCTGTCGGCCACAACTGTTGCGGCTCTCTCTGGCGATATCTCTGATGTGTAACTAAACATCTGTATGCTTGTCTTTGGATAGTTGTTGTATACTTTAACTTTAGCTTTAGCTTTTGGTCTTCGTGTTTGAAACATCCTGGGTCTCTCTGGTTCCGCTGAATAAAATTCACATGACGGCATGTGTCGATGATGGGACATTAAAAATAAATTCTAATTCAATTTCCTTTTTAAAGTGAAATTGAAATTGAACATTTTGAACAAATAATTCATTCCCTCATTGTTGTTTCTATCAATAAATATATTTACCGCAACATCATACAATGCTGAATTCTATGAATGGGTATATAAAATTTAAACTGATCAACGATTGTGAATGAATTCATACTGGAAACTAACGCACATACTTTGTAATGGGTATCCTTGATATATTTAAATTAAGACAATATCATGGAATGACCGAAGCTGATCATGTGTTATTTCATATACTAACACCGATCTGTTATTTTCGTTATATTGTAAAGGAAATGAATATCAATCTAGCGGATGTTCACGACCCGGTAGAATATTACTTGGAACATCTACCGGAAATGAGAATGCCTATTACCTATTGGGTTTCATATTTTGATGAGTTACCTGACGGCCTGGTATATTTATCTGGTAATATCAACCAGATACATACTAAAAGCGATCATTACCAATGTCAATCCGACATAGATCATCCTGTCCTCTCTGACCAAAGTATCGATCAAGCTCCTGACTCCGGTTACATGTCCTGTAGCTAAATCAGTTAGAATATCAACAAATGTTTGAGACCACTTCATGAGTATTTGTTTGAGTGACATATTAATCAGTAACAGTCCCTCAGTGTGCTCTTTCTGATTATAATTTGATTTTTCAGCGTAATATCTTAGTTGTTCCCCCTCACCTTTTAAAACTCGTTGTTCATATGCTAAATTTTCTGCATGTGTGAGTGACATATAATATATAACGGGATTTATTATTTATTTCTCATAGTGATGGAGGCGCCGTGAGCAGACTGTATAAGTTCCCGGTAAAACGTAGTATCCAATTTTTGTAGATTACCTTTGTAATAGACGTAGTATATCTTAGTTCCCCTTAACTTGGCCACCGATACAATAGCATTAAGGTCTGTAAAATCAAAATTCAATGTTTCGTCAGACTCCACAACGGCTACAGTTTTCCATAGGCTACGGTTATCTATGCGATTAATAATATTCTGTGCTTCTGGTACGTTTGTGGCTATTTGGCGAACCATACTGTCTGTAATCTTGCAATATGCTTCCATATCATGATGCGCATCACATAGATAAGTTTCTGTCCCTGGTATGTATTGCTCGCCACACAATGTAATAACTTCCGTCATCATAAGATCAACGCACTTAACCACACGATGTTGGTACACGCGTCGATGTAAATCATCACGAGACTGCCACATGACCTCAATTATCTCGCCTGCCTTAGGCTGATATTCTAAATAAAAACGAGTTTTGCCATCAACTCCTGTTACTTTATCGATATAGTAAAAGTTAATTAAGCGAGTTGGCTCGAACGTTGTTTTAACTCCCGTATAATGACTGTCTCTTTTAAGATAATCAAACTTGTCCACATCAATACCCGTTCTCTTATTAGACAGAACTTCATAATAAAAAGGATGTGTTTCATCCCATTCGCTCCATGTGATACGGGTATATTTTTCCGGAGTAGCTTTTTTGCTTCCAAAAATAAGCTTACCGACAGTTGAAACATCGTTATCATTAAATATCTCACTGAGATCAGGGTATTTTTCACACATCATAGCAAAAATTTCGTAACTAGCATGTTCGTGACAAAAGTCAGATCCTGGCTCAAATATCGGTACTACATAATTATCATAAAGATGACTGCACGCACAGTGACCTATATCATGTACTAATCCAGCTACACCCAACAATAAAACTTGGCGATCTGTTAACATTGATGGATTGTCCTGTTGCATAGTTTTCCCGAATTCAAGGCATAAGTGAGATACTCCAATACAATGAGTAAAACGTGTATGTTCGGCACCTACGTAAACGTAACACGTGTTACCGGTTTGTTTAATATTTCTAAGCCTTTGATATTCTGGCTTGTCTATGATTTTCCAGATAGTTTTAGGCAAATAAAAACTATCATGAACTGGGTCATGTGTCATAACTTGATTTTTAGGCGGATTAATCCACTCATGCACTGATTGTTCTAATGTATCCAGAGATGCTTCCGAATCTTCCATTATAGTTTATAACTGATCAATTTACATTTAATATTAATTCACCATATCCGCTGAATCTATCACTAATTGTCGTTGCTTAGCTATATCGATCTTCCTTTTCCGTTCTTGTAACATTTTCGACGATATACCTAAGTTACCCTTAGAATCATTGTCTTCGTCGATTTCTTCTATTCTTATTTTTGTTGCTTTGAGTTTCCCAATAGCAGACAATAGATCACCTGGTTGTATAGATGACAATAAGCTGGCAGCACTGGGCTTAGTCTTGGGCTTAGATGTTGATCTATAAGAATAAGAATTAGAATTAGAATTAGAACTATTCATTGGTGGTGGTGGTGGTCTATAATTAGAATAACTGGGAGGAGGTGGTGGCGGAAGTGGGGCTTCGTAGCTACCCACATCATTAAGCAAGCAATATTCCAAAAAGACATTAACACTTTCACTAACTACCGCTTGATGTGCGTACCATACTGGTCGAATACCCTCCGAATTATAATACAAATACGACATTCCAATGATCTGATCAGAGTAAAAACCATACCTTATGCTTTCAGGTTCCAGTTTATCTCCCGATGAACTATCATTAATCTTAGTTAAGGGTTCAGGAGATTGCCCCTTGTTATTATTTGTTATAACTTTCAATTGCATATATCCATTATCAGAACTGTTGTTATATGTTTGCTTGCTTGCGGCTTTTTTAATGGATGAGAAGTATTTGGCTGTACCAGAAGGTGAATATTTCCATATCTTACATGTTTGACGGTATATGTGGTTTAATTTGCGATCTAACTTACGAACAAATGTAAAAAACTCCCCAATCTCATCATCAATATCGCTGTTATAGCTACTAATACAGTAACCATAACCGGATTTAAATTGCTTGCAGCTATATTTGATTTTTAATCTTGGTGTTTTGAATACAGGTTTAAATGGTTTTCCTTGTTCTGGTTTATACCAAATTTCACTAGTGTATTTAGGTTTTCCCTTATCATCATTACCAATATGTTGTGGATGTTTAATCACCAACCTATCAAGATCAATATCAGTGATGGATATTAATTGCCAACTCATTAATATTAAAAGTAAAATTTGTTCAAGCTCAATCATCTTCACAATTATATTTTTCTCTCATCTCTTGGGCTTCTTTTTGAATTACACTGCGCAAATCCTGATTGGCATATTTGCTATGTTTTGCAGTTTCCAAAGTAAAACAGGCATCTGGTTTACAATTAACTGGAAATTCCTTTTTGCCATTCCATGGTTTGCCGGGCACCAGGCGTAAACCAGAACTGTTGGCAATACTATAGCAGTGTTCGAGTGTTTCATTCGTTTTGGGTATTTCTACCACATTGAACATCATTTCGGTGTATGTTACCATATATATATTAAATAATTCGTTAAGCTCTGTATTAGGTGGAAAACAGGTATGTTCGAGTTCGGTGGTGAAAGTTAAGCATCCAGGACGATAAATGTAGCCTACTATGTAAATATATCCTTGTTTGGCGGTAATAATCTCCATGTCAATAATATTTATAGATTAGTATATATGAGTAATTTAAATCTGGCAATTATTGCTATTCTTATTTTAACAGTGTATTATCTTTTAAAAGACACCGACATCATCACACAAATAGGCGGTGATATGTTACCGGTAACACTATCGGAAGGTCCTTCGCCCTACACTAGGCAATATAATGAACTAAACAATGTTGATAACGTACTTAATCGTCGACTCTATCCAGTTGACAAAAATACTGCCAGACAACATGCAGCAAACACATGGGAGAATGTTGATGGTTCATCTAGGATGCATATGGAATTTATCAAACCCGATAAGCATTATTTAGATTTTAAAGATATCGATGCCGATTTAGTCAGTCCCGACACCAGAGCCTTGGTTGAATCTAAACAACATTATTTCTTGGATGAGGCTAAAATTATCGACTGTTACGGTAAAAAGTTCTATTGGGACTGGCGTTATCCCAAAGAACCGTTGCCTATTGAATTTGCTCATGACCCAGAAAAATTTGTCAAGGAAAATCCCAATCTTTATCCAAGTTACATCGTTCGTTCCCGTAACTTTAGCCAATTAGAGAACTAATAATTGAGCATGATTATTCCTAATATATTCGCGTGATATGCGGTCAGCTTGGCGTGTTGGTTCTGGTTCACGAACCTTTAGCAATGGTTTAATGACCATCGCGCATTCAACGATACTGATCTTATGCCCAGGAGAAATGTAAACTGGGTTTAAATTAGTTTTTGTTCTCATGGCCCAACCATACACAGTTCCGCTAGTGCCCTTGACTATCATTTCGTCAACCTTGTTTTCATCCATGAGCGCACGTATTTCTTTTTTGTTCATACCGTCGAATTGGTGTAAGTTTTTGCCACAGCCAACAGTGACCTGATCTACAATTACGCCGAAATGTGAGCTTAATCCCAAGTGGATGCAATATCCCGTTACCATCTAGCATAACGAACGCTATTTTATCTTGTTTGTCCAAATGGCTCCCCATTAAGTTTTGATACACCATGATATAGCTATCTAATTCGCGAAAGGCCAAGAATCCTGCTATGTAAGGATGTGTTAGTTTGACAACTTTGGTTTCTTGATCAATTAGTTCACATGTGTCATATTTTAACATTACAGCTGTACATACCGCTGTATTTGGGTTTTCTTTGACAAATGAAATATCTAAACCAATCACATATGGCTTAGTTTTACTCTTTAAGCCTTGTGTAACTGTGCTAAAAACAGGAATATTTAACTTTTGAACTTTTTTCCAACGTTCCAGAGCGCTCATCTGATATAATATGTATGACAGTCAATTTAATATGTACTTTGAAAATTGACCATGTACGCAACTATAATTGCAATGAAACAGTATGAATACGCTGAGGATATACTGAAAATAATAGGTTTTAAACATTTGGCAGACTATGAAACAATGGTATCATATGATGAGATTGATCAAGATGCACTGGATGCGGTAAACGATAAAATGTTAAGTTTTAAACAACGATTTAAGCTCCGTGATTTTAATCTAGCACGTTATAAATACATAATACCCAGTTGTGCGCAGCTTATAAGTTTTATTCGTAAGGTTCTGTCGAAATTAGACATACCTCATGAGGTATTTAGACATAATGGTAAAAACGTTATGCGTTTAAAACCAGAAAACAAAATGTTAAAAGTACACAAAGTCAAGAAGTGTCGACAGGTAGTCAACTATTGAGATTGAAAAATTCCACATATAAGCAGGTTCCGGTAAAGCAAACGTCAATGTCCAAAATTATGTCTGAACATGCAAGCAAAACATCAATTAAGGAAAAAGTTGTGAATTTTTACGGTTCATTAGAATTGAACGATATGGATACATTAGACGTTATAACTAAACTGGAGTGTTCCGCTCCATTTGTTTTAACCGTTAACGGACATACGGTTAACCGATCTGCTGAAGTATTGGAACTCTGTTTGCCAATTTGTTTATTGCCATATAGTGCATGTAGGATAGTAACTGGAAAAGATGAAACTCTTCATAAGTTGACTTTAACGTCCGTTGGTTTAAATAAACTCCGAATTAAACATGATGATTACAAAATAATTCTTGATGATGTTGTAATGAAAGATTGGGTGGTATATAGCGGTTGTTGTCATCCACAACTAGACAGTAGTCTGAAACAAGCGGGAAAGGGGAATAACCGTAAGGTCTGTGATATGGTTATCCGTGAAATGAACATATTGGGCACAAAGTACCAGATTGGAGCAAAATGTAACTGTGGTGGTTATGTTGATGAATTTAATCTAGTGGTATCCATGTTAGTATCACATCCAAAGATCCTTGATGGTGGCTTACATGAGGAGCAGAGGAATTTCACAATGTCGCATGCAATACAACAATCAGATGGTTCTTATACGGTTTTTTATACTAGTCCATTAAATGGTTTAGATATAATACACTATATTTCAGGTGTTCCTGAAGAAGTTGACAATGAAGTATATCTCAAATTTAAATCTGGCAAAACAAAAATAGCCAATGGCGAAATCATTAATTTCCCACATATTGCCGTACCAACTGGTGTACAATTAGTTCTAAGGAATATTCCATCAGATAAATTATATTCTTACAAATCTCTGATGTTGACGGTTTTCTACATATTATTCCAACATGAACAACGCGAAAAGCTAAGAGACTATGACATAAAGAATTGGATGTAACATTATAAATCTAATATGTAAAATGATGATCTTAATGCTTAGTGTCCTAAAACTACTTAGAGACAACGTGTTAGATAGGTTATGAAGTGCCCGAGCACTTCAATTGCACGAATTTAAAATTCAATGCAAGATAATATCCCCATGGTCAATTGGATAAGACGCCGTGTTGACTCCACGGAGGTTCCAGGTTCGATTCCTGGTAGCTCCATCTCGGGTTCATGGTGTAACGGGAGCACAACAGACTGAAGATCTGTGAGAAGAGGTTCGATTCCTCTTGTACCCATCTGAAATATGCCGTCATTGTCCCCAGTGGTAGGGGTACCTCACTGCTAATGAGGTGAGCTTGGCTCTTCTAGGTTCGAATCCTGGTGACGGCGTAAATTGCCACCATAGTTAAATGGTAGAATAATACTCTTGTAAAGTATTGACCCAGGTTCGATTCCTGGTGGTGGCTTGCTTCTGTAGTTTAATGGCAGAATAACGCTCTCGTAAAGCGTTGGTTCAGGTTCGATTCCTGATGGAAGCAAGCGTTTAAAGCTCTTTTGGTGTAGAGGTAACATGGCTCGTTGCCAACGAGTCGCCCCGGGTTCAATTCCCGGAAAGAGCATATTGCCGTTATTGTCCCCAGTGGTAGGGGTACCCGATTGCTAATCGGGTGAGTTTTACTCTTCTAGGTTCGAATCCTAGTGGCGGCGTGGTGTTGTGGTGAAATGGTATCATATGTTGACTCCAACGACATGTTTCAGGTTCGATCCCTGGTGACGCCGGGGGCTATGGTGAAATGGTATCGCGCTTCTTTTGCAGAGAAGAGATTCCAGGTTCGATTCCTGGTAGCTCCACAATTAAGTTGTTATCACACCAACGGAAAGGTGTGCTCGCATGTTTGGCGAGGATTTATTCTTCCAGGTTCGAATCCTGGTAACAACACAGCTGTTATTGTCCCCAGTGGTAGGGGTGCCTGTCTCGAAAACAGGTGAGCTAGTCTCTTCTAGGTTCGAATCCTAGTAACAGCGCCATGTCCCCATGGTCCAGCGGTTACGACGCTGCTTTTACACAGCAGAGATCCCAGGTTCGACTCCTGGTGGGGATATAATATTAATGTACTGTGGTCCCATAGTTTATCGGTTAGAACATTCGTTTTATAAGCGAAAAGGCTGGGTTCGATTCCCAGTGGGACTTTATTGCTCTTGTAGTGTAATGGATAACACATCAGCCTCCTAAGTTAGGGTTCGATTCCCTGCAAGAGTTTAAATTAATTTAATTCCCATGGTCCAGTGGTTAAGACGCTGCTTTCACACAGCAGAAATCCCAGGTTCGAGTCCTGGTGGGAATATTGTTCGAGTGGTGTAATGGTAACATAAGTGCCTTCCAAGCACTTGCCCCGGGTTCGAATATCTCTTTTTTACTTTGGTACAATGACCAAAGTAAAAATCATGCTTGTTTTATATTGTAAATTAGAATTCAAATAAATTATAGTCATCATTTGATCCAAAATCCAATATATTGTCGATTGGATCTGGGCTGCCAGTGATACTTTGAATCTGTGGCATAAACATGATGTTCAACATAGTAGATACATAACTTATAGGGTCATAATTTCTACCATTAGCTATTCGTTGCCTTACCATTATAGCAAAATTCTCCTGATCTGTACTGGAGTCAAATAGTTTTTGAATAAGAATACATAAATGATAACGGAACATTTCCTCATTACCTTGACAATAATGGTATTGGATCCAGTTAAGAGTTTGATAATGAGTTTTAGTCTCATTATAGTAACATACCAATTGATTCATCAAATCATAAAGAGTCTCCAGTGGTGCTTCTTTTAGGAACTTCATATCTAAAATTTCTGAAATTGCATTAATCGTATTTTGTGGCGTAGTGTAAACGTGTTGCACATCGGTAACTTCTAATGGTACATAGTCGCATTGTTTGGTGCTACGATAAAATTTTCGAAGAATGTAATACTTTTGATAAAGAGAAAAAGGTTTTCCGTTGTAGGGATTAGATAATGTACCACCGATAGTTGTGCACATATATTGTACCAATTCTCTTACATCAAACCAGTAAAGCCAATTTTTGTGCCATATTGTAATAATACAAGAGCGAGGTATTGATAGTAAAGACTGACCGTACAGAGTCATTTTATCGGGTGATGGTGGTCCAATAATATTAAACTTGTCATGAACTTTATTGCGCATGACAAGTCTCTTTAATGTTCTTTTGATAATGTTTGCATAAAAAGTCTTTAATTGTGGATTCAAGGTGATCCTTGTATGCCTGAGGTCCATTTATTTATTTTTGATTTCAATTTCATTTCCAATTTAATTTACTTTTAAAATTGAATCCATGATCTAAACAAGTAATGGACCAGTCTTACAGAATGGAAAATCAATTTAGAAGTCAGGATGTAATAAATTTTTGTCGTATGTTGAAATCATCACCATCAATTAAATTAAATTCGTTTTTCACAGATCGTCTACTACCCGAGAATCCAAACCACGATACATCGGTAGACCTAGAAGCCAAGGGAACGATAGATTCCATACTTGAACAATATCCTCGATATGACAATATATTAGCATTGAACATGGCAAATGCTACCAGAGTTGGAGGCGGATGGCTTACAGGTGCCGAAGCACAGGAAGAATATCTATTCCGTAGAACTGATCTTCATAAAACGTTACGGGACAAACTATATCCCATGATGGAAGACGAAGTTATTTACAGTCCCAGTGTGCGAGTATTATTTGATGATGAATACAGTGTAATTGATCCAGAACACACCGTCGCGTTTGTATCCGTTGCAGCAGTAAGGGATCCACGCATCACACGGGACGGAGAATTGACTGAATATGATTGGACTGAAATGTACTACAAGGTCCGTTTGATTTTCCATATCGCTGCCATGAACAAACATGATTGCTTGATATTGGGAGCCTTGGGCTGCGGTGCATTCCATAACCCTCCAAATGTAATTGCAACGATATTTGCTGAAATGTGCAGTGAGTATGCAGGTCACTTTAAGAAAGTAGTGTTTGCTATCAAGAGTGTCCGCGGAGACGTCAATTGCCAAATCTTTCAGCAGGTGTTTCTAGAGACCTTCCGGTCAGATGATGAAGAAAAAACCTAAGTAATAATATATGAACACTAATTCGGAAAGGGAATTAAAAGAACCACGACCTGACAACAATTGGGCTATTATCGGACAAGAACCTGATATGATGCTTTACACAGTTTCCGATGCTTTGCAAAAAGTTCTAGACAAAGCCGATGCAGAAGATATAATAGAAATGTCCCCAAGAGAAATTACGATGTGGTTACAACACTTTGCTTATGTTATATCTGAACAATATACATTGTCAACAGAACAGTTATTAACTACACATAACCGTTGGTTAACAACAGTTGAATATCACAGCAGCATTACTAATGAACGATTCAAAGCATTCGAAGAATACATTAACAAGAAAAACATAAGCAACTGGAAACTTACCGAATTCTTGAATTATGTTGTTAATTATTTCGCCATAGACGAGTTATCCGTTGTGGAAATCAATGACACCGCGTGAATTATTTGTTCCTGAACTTGCGACTGTGTATCGTTTATAGCAAATTGAACTGGGCCATATTGCGACTGTGTATCGTTTATAGCAAATTGAACTGGGCCATATTGCGATTGCATCACATATGATGCAGACAACCAGTCTTTCCAGAAATGAAAGACTGGTGTTCCGTCGTGCGTTATGGACTCATATCCATTGCTACCAACATTGCAGACATTAATAAAACCTTGTCCCGGACATGACAGATCATTAATAGCCGTAGCACCACGATACGCATTAGATATGTGTCCAGAATGTAACATTATCCCATATTCTTTGATATCCAGCACCTTTGGCTGGAGCCATAAAAATCGGTTGTTACTAGTTTGAGCAATTGTAGTATCTGTTACGGGGTATAATGGTCTATGTGTGTGACTACCATCATTATTAGTTGGTTTTTCTATCACATAGACTATCTTGCCTGACTCCACTATCGGTTGTGGTTTTTTAATAGTTATGGCTTTGCCATGATCGCGAAGATGCAGTGGTCCGTTGAAATAACCAAGAATACGACTTAATGTTTTCGGTTGATTGATTCGCAACATTATTTTTTTCTTTTATTCATTTTTTATAATGTCTATAAATTGTAAATTGAAAGCGCATAACATCATAATGAGCAAGTCAAACTCTATGTGTACAGTAACTTACCCCAAAACAAAAGCTAATGGTCAGGTACATATTTTATGCCAACCTGAATCGGTTAACGCCTATCGTATGGGGAAAATAAGCCTGAACAAGTGTTTACTCACTTCAGATATTTATAGCAACCCAACCAAAGGTGATCTGGTACAACAAAGTGTTATTGATCAGTTGTTTCCTAATTGTTCTTCACGTGACGAAGTACTGCAAAATGGCGAGTTTCCATTGACTACACACGAAATGAGGGAAATTAAGGAACAATGTTTTAGAAGCTTAGTTGGTTATATCGTAAAAAATTACAGCAACGTTAACGGCAATAGTTATAGCCCGTCAATCGTAGAAGAAGTGCTCAAGACATGCAAGGTCAATGTAGACGTCAAACAATCCGCCATAACTAATTTCAATACCGCTAAGAAAAAGATACAAGGCAAAATAGTACTGAAGCCCAGACCAAGCGATCTCGAGATTGTTCAGGATGTTTCCTGGGCCAATTACTACAAAGTTAAGGCCGATATTAAGTCACTGCGTGTGAAAATCATAATGGAACAGATGACGGACACAGGTTACACATTAACATTACAGGTTCCTGCCGATAGTATGGATCGCCTGAATCATCTACTAGATTCCTTGAATTAACTTAAAACTCAAGCACAATAATTCTTAAATAAATTTGATCGACATGTGGATCCACAACAATATGTTGTTAAGTACGATGGAAAGATGGTTCCCGTCTCGCCCCTGGATAGAATCTTGTTAAAAAAAGGTGGTTTCACTCCTAATTATTGTCTTTATGATTATCTTGAAGGTAATTTACACAATAGATTCAGCGGTCTACAGTTTTACAAGGATGTTAAAGACAATGCAAAGAACAAAGTATACCCCACAACGGATCACCTTATAACATCGGTAGAAACTGAAACTGGCGTCACTCTCCTATATGTATCATTGGACAATTCAGTCCGCGCTAACAAAGCTGATCACTCGATGCCATATGCAAAGTCATTAACAATATTATAGACGAACTAGAGAATGTGGTAGTGTTCTTCTCAGAAGCATGCCGACCATCATTCTCTTATGATTCGGATGGCTCGGAAATAAACACCCATTTGTGGGTGGATATGAGGACAACCATTTCCAAGAACTGCAACCTGGAATTTCTTACTGAAAAGAGAAACAATGAAGATCCGAGCGATATGTCATTTGGTGTAGCGGTATTCCACAGGACAACACCCGGTCAAGTTAAAAGTTACTACGGCAATAGTATTTTGGATGAAGGTTACGGATCGGTTGCAGTAGGTGTTAAGTTTATGGACGACAGTATCTACTGGGGTATTCACTTTCCGATAGATTTCAAAAATCATGGTAAAGATAATTATGGATACAAAGCAATAACTGGTCTCCAGACGCTGATGGATACATACACCGGTTCTGTTTGCGCTTTTGGTGATTTTAATACAATTCCTGGTCACATACTTGATGCTATTGAATTGGGTGTTCGGACAGATGACTATTCTCTCATATCTAACAGTGACACCTTTTTCGGTGCTTATTATGATACAATACCTGCAATAGATGAATGGACCGAATTGAAAAGTGAACCTAGTATTTTAAATTGATTTGCCCGAAGTAAGGTAATAATGCATCGCAACAAGAAAAAGCGTCGTCAAATTAAAAAGAAAAATCATAAGTATTCCCGTTACAATGGTAGACGCGGTCATTCATGGTCATGTGCTACTGGAGGTTCTGGTACTATCATAAGATGTGGTCATTGTTTGAGACAAGCAGGGAAAACAAGAAACCCTCCCTAAGATACAATTTCCAATACCTAGTACAAAAAATGATCCTTTGTTATTCATAATGACTGCTACACTCCCTGAAAAGAAAAAGATATCATATCTTCTGCTTGATCCCGGGTACACGGGACGCATACCAAAATACATTAAGCAAATTATCAAAAGCTTAATGGTCGGATGAAGAAAATAAGAAAGAATTGATTGATTCTTATGCCATTAGCCCAGAAATACAACGTATCATAACACATGTGTACAAAACGGATATGGAATTCGATGGTGAACATAATTATGCTTGTCTCGAGGACCTGTTGTGTACTAACATTGGTTTAATTGACGCATATTTTCAGTCAGGTGAGTACGAGGACAAGTATTGTAAGGACAAGGATGAAAATACGGTGTTTCCTGAATATTACAATATCATAGGGGAAGATGTATCTGAAAAAATACCTGAAGATGTCAAACTTCAAACTTCTCGTGAATAAGGATGGTAGACCATTTTACGGCATGGTTATACTTAACAATGCAGACGACAAAACACACCTATTTGATCTCAAGTCTCTGGACTTTTGTGGGTTCTTTAGCTTGCAGGACACAGAAGTATATATGCGAAGCAACGGTGATATAATTCAAGTTAACATATATGACACTGAAAGTGGGTAATTATTAAATTATGTGTTCCCGTAATGGATAGTGTTCATTACGGAAAAGTAAGGAGATTGCAAATCTCCGTATTGCTTCTTTCCTTGGCAAAATCCAGTGCCATAATGCCCTCAGCGTTTTTACTTTTTGGGTCCATATTGAGCTTCAGTAACCGAATAATTTTGAGTGTCACCTTCAGGTCACGTTCTTTGTATTTGTTGTTGCATATTGTATGTAATGTTGTCATTGTCTCATATTTACTATTGTTTATAAGAACTGTTGGATCGGCCCCAGCTTTCAATAATTTCTCACATGCTACGTAATTACCAGTAACCGATGCTATGGCTAACAAATTTATAGTGGAATGTCCTTCAGTTGTAAAAATAGCATTCAACTGTTCGCCACAACGAATATGTCTCATTAAAAACAAGAATTCCTTTTGCTTACCATATGTTAACGTAAATCTAAGGGCTTCGAGCAACGACATACATATTTGTTTGTCCATTATGACATGATAATGAGACACTGTAGCTTTGCGACATATAATACGTTCAAGGCCTTTGATGGAGCTAATACCGAAACGTTTAATAAAATACGTCAGAATTTCTGTATTCTTAGAAAATATGCCATCCAGATATTTGCCTAACTTTAAAGGTCTTTTCCAAAGTTCGCACACCAATTGTATGGTGTCTATTTGCTTGGTTCTGAGTGCGGTGTCAATAAGATCTTCTTTATTACGCTTGACTTCATTTAGGTCATATATACTTAAACCTTTTTGATGTAACCATGATATACAGGAATGTGCGTTCCATAATACTGAATAATACAGGGCGTTACGACCCCAAATGTCTCTCTTGGTAATATCGCATTTTTTGAGTAATGCGATACTGTCTTGTTTGCATGCATTAATTATTCTTGACGGCATATATCTTAATTTTCACAAGTTTACCTATTCTTTTAATAATGCTGTTATTTCTAGTAGAATCTGTGTATTTATGCAGTACTTTGTTAATGATGCATACTTCCGCATTAGGTAGATGATTCAATATATTCGGAGTTAAGCGAGGGTTGTCGCTATCAATCACAATCACGCGTAGTTCTTTCATATGGTGAAAATCATCGTCAACGAGTATGTTATTGTATACATGTAAATATTGCAATTCTTTCATGTGTTTAACCGTTTTATTATCCAGCAACTCGTCTGGTTGATCGCTGCGATGTGACAAAATCTGAAGTTCTTTTAGGTAATTAAGATGATAAAAAACATCACCTGTCAATTGATTAATCGAATTGATGGTTAATGATTTGACATATGGCAGATTGACAAGGGTAGAATTATTGATATTGGCACATTGTGGTAAAATAAGTTTTTCTGTTCTACAGCAACGACATAAATTGTGGGGGTTTACAGTTAATAAATTAGAATACACGCGTTTAATCCAGGGCAAAACTTCATATTTTCCATCTTCGATCATTTCAACCAATTTGATCACTTCCGGGAAGTCCAAGTTATTCAGTTGATTAGCCATCTTTTTATAATGCGATTCCCCAGTTACAGGATCATTCATCCTACTTAATGGTAATATTTTTTTCATTTTCCACTTTGCTACATATTATGTATAGTACTCAGCTCGTGCTTAGTTAACTTAAGTAACGGCACATTATCGAGAATGTCGTCCAGATGCACAATTTTACGTGTACCAACAATGTGTACAATATTAGGATACTGTAATCTCATCCATGCCAAAACTAGGACTTGTGGTGAAACACCTTTAGCGTCTGCCATATTTTTCAATGCAGGGAAATCGACAGACAAGTCTTTTTTGCCCGCTCTTGATTGTGTTCCACCTAGCGTTCCGTGTGGCATAAATAGTATATTATGCTCATGACAGTACTGCAATATCTCATTTTTGTTTGATTTGGCCGCCTTTTTTCTTACTCGTTTCTTACTGGCAGCTTTGTCATACAGACTAAATGAATTCTGAACCGCAGAAATGGGTATGATATTACGTGCAATGTCCAAATGCGCAGTACTACAGTTGCACAAGCCTACATTTTCAATGATGTTATCATCCATAAGTTGTTTTATAGTCTGGCATACTTCTATAAATTCTGCTGGGTCATCTACATCATAACCATCTGTATGGTGCAGTGACCATAACTTGATTGGTTTGTTACCTAACGCATTGTATGAATCCATAACGGCTTGCGTAAAGTCATGCATATCTTTAAAATGTCTGGGTCTCCAGCCTCTGGTGCTGTTGTTAATTCGTTTCATTCCCATTTTGGTACCAACTACGACTTCGTCAACCAGTGAACCGCCATTGTACTTGTCTATGGCTTCGGTCAACACTTCCTCCATGTAATGCATATCTTTAGGACCTGCACCATATGTATCAGCCGTGTCAAAAAATCTAACTCCTCTAGAAAGAGCATGATGAATCAATGCAATAGTGTCCTCTTTTTCAGGTCTCCCACCAGGAGCATATGTTACACCCAACGGTAATGTACCCATTCCCAATGGTGATATTTTATACTTGCCTAGTTTAAGTTCCGGTCCCAAGGAACTGGACTTCACGGGCTTGATTAACTTCACGGGTTTAACGGGCTTGATATGTACTTTGGCGGTTTCCCCCTGTACATTTTTGCATGTTTGGTGTAAGCCACAAAAATCTGAGTTTGGTTTTGCATTATATGAACATTGTTTGCCTATATTGGCTCCACTTCCTAGTATACAAATGCATTTTGCCATATATAATTACGTATTGATCAAATTACAAATTACTGATTTGTCTCAAAGTATGTTGTCTGGCTTGCCGCGTAAATTCATCCTTATCTGCTGGTTCCATGCATATTCTTTCTTCCCAGCAAGGCATATGTAACAATGTGATAATTTCATCTACTACGCTTGTTATCCTTTTCTCGGGCGACCATGCCTTAAGTAATGATAAACAAGCTTTACCGTTCTCTATATTAGGATGCATAATAGGAGTAATCATGAGTGGAACGGGGGGCTTAAAGGGGTAACCATTCATGGGTATGGTAATTTCAATGTCATAAGACATCCCCTCATATATAGTGTTCGTGGGGCCTAGTATGGTGGCAAGCCACACTGACATGTCTCCATCTGTTTTAGGCCCAAGTTTATATGGCAAGGATTTATTTTCCCTAATTTGCTTGAGTTCACGATTCAATCGTTTCATAGACATACTTAATTTATAATTTACTTTGTATTAAATTAAATGCATTTTAACGCTTGAATTATACTATCTATAATTTCAGGGCATTGCTCTGTAAAGGATACAATAACTTGTGTCATATATTTCTTTGTTTTCCAGCTGCGTATGATACTTACGTAAGCACCATACTCCGTATTGTCCTGCATTTTAAGATAGTTGAGTATGGCTTCCTGTTCTAATATTGATGTGACAAGGTCAGTCCCCACAAGGTTGCATGCATTAACATATATTTTAACAACATGTGCCAATGATTTCAGGTTCTGTTGTATTTTGCTCAGTTTGTCAAATAAAATAACATTATCTTTTGAATTTGCGACAATGTCATCTAAGTTAAATTTTTTCAATACTGTTAAAGCGTCAACGGAGCAGTCCGATAACTTGTCATTTATCAGAGAAACCTTAATTTTGCCAAGTTCCTGAGCAAAATGAACTGATACGTCTGCAGGTATATCATTATTGATTTTGATTGACATTACAAAGTTAATGTCAATCAATTTAAAAGATAATATATATATATTTATAAAACTATTATCGCATCCAAGATGGTCTGTGCGCTCCGGGATACACAATATCTGTGGTTTTTTTGGGCTTTAATTCGGCATTATAAATCATTATATTACCATTTCCATAGACTGACTCTTGTTCAGATGCTATTAATCTTGCGGTAGCCATATCCTGCGTTACTCCGCAAATGACATGGTTGCCAGGTATTGACATATTTACAGCTTTGTAACCTTTTTCCTTTTCTTCTGGGTGAAATCCAACTACGACATAACAGACTCGCATATATGACTTATATGACAGATCACTTTCTACTTTCCTACTTACAACCATTATATTTAACAGGCCGTGTTAATGACTGTATCTGAAAAATTAAATAATGATCATGACCGTTAAAATTATACACATTTCCGTAAGGATCATAAAAGGTAATTTCCAATTTACGTAGACGTTTCAATGGTTCAGAAAAATAATACACATATGTATCGCTATCTACCGTGTCACCTTCTTTGATTAATGTATAGCTACTTCCGGTGGTGTCTAATGGTATCACAGCAAATGCGCCGTCTAGAGCATTTGTATTACCTTCGCATCTTTCGTATCCGCGTATTTTGATACTAACGTATCGATTGGGTTGCAACATAAAATTGCGTGGAAGAACGTCCAGAACACCATTAGCAAATTCATTACCTCTAATCGCTGATTCAGTATCTAGTGTAGAATAATCATCTAATCCATCTAGACCTACAATATCGTCAGCATTCTGCGACTGACCGACGAAGAACCTTATTACAGTGGTAGGTGTCAACTGGAATCTCTGTGTAGAAGCATTGTATGTAAAATTGGCTTCTCCTATGTTGTTCAGTTCAGCCAGCAACGTGGTGGGTTGATCCAAATCATTATCATATGGGTAATTACCAGGTGGTATTTCTAAGATTACAGCAGGTGTTTTGTCTGTACCATTTAACGAGTAATAGATTTTGTTGTTGTTTGCCGTAATAGCATATCCTGAATTGGGAAGTCTGGCTGAAACCAATTCTAAGCTCACTACATCATGATACGGTTTACCAAGTTCAAACACATAATGACCCGCATCTGTATAATTTACAGTGTTACGTTTTCTGCTGTCTACAATCAATGTAGCTGGCACTGTGTCGTTAGGAGATACCGATTGCGTTGATGTAATTCCAATATCATGTCTGTCAACACTGCCGTAGATAGGATGCTGGTGTTGTTGTTGTTGTATCATAGGCATATAGGCTTGTCCATAGGGAGCATAGGGTGAACCTGACATATATAACTTAACATGAATTGTTTTTATGTACGTTTACCATGTCTTGATTTATGTTTATGTACCCTATGTTTCTTTGGCATCTCGGGACTGGGGCGGCATTGCTTTATATTAGACTGATTATTGCTATATTTCCGTGAACTTCCCAGTGACATAATCTTGAATATCAACAAATGATCATAACCATTGAAATCATATAAATTACCATACCAATCACGGAAACTAATACGTAATTTATTTAACTTCTGTGGCTGTGTGAAATAATGTGTTTTGTCATCATTTTGGATAGTATCTCCATCTTTCAATAAGCCAAAGTTAGGCGATACGGTATCTAATGGAATCAAACAAAAGGCTCCGTCTAAGGCTTGATTATTACTATCACATCTTTCTAGATTATGAATATGCATACTTATGGTTCCCTCCATTTCAATATTGACGACATTACCTCCCGTAGTACTATTTGCCGCACTTTGTAAATTGGTAGGTCGGTACCCTATAACTTGAGCTATAGACTGAGGCTGGTGTTCAAAATAAATGTTAGTTTTCTGTAGAACACCGTCATCATCTCTAAACCTAGTGGATTGTTCACTGCCTTGAAAATATAACGTGTATGGAATATTAGAGCTCATTGTAATTTTATTTGTTAAAGTACTGTGAACAACGGAAAAATCACCCCCTGCAAATCTAACGTCCACCGCTGTCTCTATTACAACTAACAAATCATCCAAGGTATATAAACCAGGTGTTATCTCAATAGGAACTGGTACAGGATCATCTAGTCCAGGTTGAATAGCATTTACGTTTATGTATAATTTATTATTGTTAGTTGTGATATTATAGTTACCATTGGGTACATCAGCATAAACTAATTCAATACTTATTGCGTCGCGATAAGCTTGTGGTAATGATATAGTGTAGTCTGAACTAGTGCTAGCATATTTATTATCTCTATTCATACAGTCAATAGCAACAATGTTGGGGACCAAATCATAAGCACATTCCTTAGTGTTCATAGTATTTGAACTGAAACCAATATCATAACGTGTATCCGAACGAGGTATCATGTTATCATATGCATAATTTACATTAGCCATTAATATAACAAAGAATGTAGATTTTAATTAAGTAATTCAGCGTTGAATTACAAAATACAGCATAATATAATTATTAATATGAGTATGATTCCACAGCAGCAAGGATATGGACAATTGCAATATCCTATGGGAGGAATGAATGGAATGAACGGAATGAACGGGATGAACGGGATGAATCCTAACCAAATGGCTTCTGGTGCGGGTCTACCATTTCAACAGATTGATAGTCGCAATCAAGGCGGCGCTATGGGCGGTAGCTCAGATATGTTATTACAACAACGGATAAATGAAAGAAACAACTTAGATGTTGCTTCAGGCGGTAAACCAAACATGCCGCAAATGATGCCACAGCAACAGCAACAAATGATGTATCCACAACAGCAACAACAGCAACAAATGATGTATCCACAACAGCAACAGCAACAACAAATGATGAATCCGCAAATGATGCAACAACCGCAAATGATGCAACAGCAACAACCAGGTCAATTACCACTGCCCGTATTACCATTAAAACCAGGCATGGCCAACGCACATCCTGCCCTTGTTCAGAAATTTTTAACCATGAATCCATTAGGTCAGCAGCAGTGGGCACGTCAAAATCCAGTAATGTATGCACAAATATATCAGGCCATTCAACAACAAAACCAACAGTCATATATAAGACAGCAACAGCAGCAACAACAGCAACAACCACAAGGGGGTAGAAGAAGGAGACGTTATTCCAATTCGGAGAGCAGTGGACTGTCCGTTAGTGAATCTTCTGAAAACGAATCCAATTCTAACTCTAATTCTGATACTGACACGAACTACCATTCATCTGACGAAGAAGGCGAACTTAACAAGAAAAGTAAAAAATCAAGCAAAAGGAAAACCAGAAAACGAAAAATGGGCAAAGACGTTGAGATCGACAGCCAGATGACAGAGGAACGAGGATATCACAAGAATATACGCAACAGCCGAGGAATTGTCTTTTTACCAATAGATTTCCGCAGTAATTTATGTGAAATGGATGGAAATGTAAAATACATCGTTAATTTCCCAAGTAGACACAATGTTTACGGTATACAATTAGAATCGTGCATCATGGGATGTGTTGATGCTCTTGAAAACGAGCCATACATTTACTTGGTTATCGATGAAATAGAGGGAGATTATTGTATTACAGGCGACAGAGATTTACCAGTGTTTGGTAAATTAGTACAGGATAAGAATGTGAATAATTTTATCTATTACAAGACCGAGAATTGTATTAAAAAATTCCGCACCCCTCAAAGACTCAATCAGCTTACAATATCATTTCTCCGTTATGATCAACAACCAATACCTTTGGGTAAAATACATATCAAAGAACTAAGGAAAAGTCGAGGTGGTGGTCATATTAAAATTATTACTAAAACACCTCATCATCTGCAAGTTGGTGACAAAGTTAATATTAGTCACAGAGACACTGACTGTATCACCGTCGATTGCGTAGAAGTATTGGATATACCCAATGGTGAGACGGCTAGGCTGGATAAACCCATGTGTCCTTTAAATGGTGTCGGTAGCCATCAACCGATCTCTATGGAAAAGATTGGATTAAAATGCACGTTGACTTTCAAGATCATAACAAATTGATAGCGTTTAAATAGTAATGAGCTTAAATGATGAGCAACAACGTTGTTTTGAAGAATTTAAAACAGGTCAGTCGTTGGTTATAACTGGGCCTGCAGGTTGCGGTAAAAGTTACCTAATTGGTAAAATCAAGGAATATTGCCACGATAATATGATTAATGTGGCAATAACAGCGCTGACTGGAGCAGCCGCCAGTTTAATTGGCGGCGTTACACTTCATGGTTGGGGTGGTATAGGATTAGCTAAAGGAAGTGCTAAAGAAATATATCAAGGCATGTCGCGATACAGGAGAGAAAACATCAAAAAATGGTATGATACTAAAGTCCTTGTTGTTGATGAAATATCCATGATGGACGCCAGTTTATTTAACAAATTACACTTGCTAGCACAAATTATAAGGAAAGATAATGAAAACTTATTCGGTGGAATGCAGGTGGTATTATGTGGTGATTTCGCACAGTTAAAACCGATACCGGAAAAAGGTTGCCCGGTTAAATTTGCATTCGAGTCATGTATTTGGAAAAGATGTCTAACTGAACATACGTTTTACCTTAATGAAATTATACGGCAGAGTGATCCTGTATTTCAGGAACTTCTTCGTAGAATTAGACTTGGTGAATATACAGCAAAGGATAGAGAATTATTGAATTCGAGATTGATCACTGATTTATCAGATGCGGATGTTACTGTAGATATGCAAGACGGTACTGAACAAACTATTCAGGCTACTTTATTGTATCCAAAAAGAAAGGATGTGGCACGCAATAATGATATGAAACTCGGCAAATTACTAAAAGAAAAGGTCCGGAGCAAGACATTTACGGCAGAGGATACAGTAATAGCTAGGAAATCTCGAATGCTTGTTAGTATGACTGAAAAACATATCAAAGTAATTAATAGTTGCACTAATGCCATAGATAAATTAGTTTTGTGTGTTGGTGCACAGGTTATGCTGGTCAAGAATTTGGATCAGGAAAAGCAATTAGTAAATGGATCACGGGGTGTAGTTACAGATATAGATGGGTATGGTCTGCCTGTGGTTTTATTCGATAACGGCGAAGAGATGACGATGCAATATGAACGATTTGAAACAGAATCAGGTGACAGTATTTATACACGCAAGCAAATTCCGTTGATCTTAGGATGGGCTCTCACTATTCATAAATGTCAGGGTACAAGTTTATCCAGTGTTATTACTGATTTAACGGAAGTATTTGATGAAGCACAAGTGTATGTTACTCTGAGTCGCGCTAGGTCGATAGAGGGTCTTTTTATAGTGAACTTAAACTATAGTAAAATCAAATGTAACGCACGTGTCAAAAAATATTACAAGGCACTGGAAGAAAGGCTACTTATTAAATAATTGAACACAGATATATCATATTATGCCTTCGATATCCAGTAAACAAAAACATAATGCCACTTTATGCAACATAATAGGTCTTATTATGTTGATTCCATACATATGTGTATTTATATACGGTGTAATTAGGCTACTTCAAGATTCTTCCCCCATCACCGATTCACAATAACTCTCATAATCCGTTGCCGTCAACTGACCGCAGTCCAGATGATACATTTGCGTGTCTAATTTTTCCATAAAGTTCAAACTATGAGTTATAGTTACGATAGCACCTTTGTAATCAGCTAAAGCCTCTGCTAAGATGTCGATAGTCTCAGTATCTAAATGATTCGTAGGTTCATCCAACAACATAACATGCGGATTACTTAAAATCGTGTCTAGCAGAGCAACCCTTGCCTTTTGACCCCCAGACAACGTAGATATTGGTTTAACATGTGATTTACCCGGAACGCCAATCTTTCCCAAGTATTCCCGCACCTGTTCTTCCTTCATATTTGTCTTAGAATGAAGGTATGACATGGGAGACTCAGTATCAGGTAAAATATCACCAGTATGTTGATGGTAATATCCTACGCGAAGTTTTTGGTTCCGATAAACCTCACCACACCCTGATTCAACTTTGATATCACCATACAATAACTTGAACAATGTTGATTTACCAACACCGTTAGATCCTACAATAGTAATACGGTCACCTAGCACAACGTTGAAATCTAAATCCTGGAACAATGGTTCCTTACCATATCCAAACGTTACACTCTTTAACTCGAGCACCCTTTCCCATTCTTTAGAGTTTAGTTCAAGTTCGGGCAAGTCTATTCTGGCCGGTTTGATATGAGGTGGTCTGGGAACTTCGTTTTTCTTGATCCATTCTGCCAATACTGCCTTGCCCTTACCTTTTTTCTTTTGGTCACGCAGAGATTTGGAGTATTTGTCCCATTTCTTTTGCATAGTTTTGACTTCCTTTTCGCGTGTATTTATAAATCGGAGATAACGGCATTTGTAATAATAGAGTTTGTAGTTTTCCAACAGTATGATATTCTCACAGACTTGCTGGACGAATTCTGTGTCGTGCGATACCACAATCAAGCTCTTTTTCCATGATGATAGATAGTTCATCAACCAAATTACTCCGTTGATATCCAGATGATTGGTAGGTTCATCCAGTAATAGTAATGGTGGTTCAATAAATAATGCCGATGCTAGGCTTATTCTCATGCGCCAACCACCTGAAAAGCTGTTAACTGGGAGATTTTCTTGCTCCAAACTAAACCCCAGACCGTGGAGAATACGGTGCAATGTGGACTCTATTCTTTGATATCCGTTGCATTCCCATTCCTGATATAATTCGTCAAGTAAATCCATGTCAATATCTATATCTATATCTAAATCTGGATTTTCCATTTGGTCTATCTTATTCTTCATATCCCATACTTTTTTGTTAGTTGATAGGATGTGTTCGAACACTGTGTTTTGCGTATCAAGAATTTCTTGCGACACATAATAACATTGTTCAGGCTTAAATTTTGTTAGGAGGTCCAGCATCAGTGTGGATTTTCCAACACCATTTTTCCCTACCAGTGCATATTTACTATTTTCCGCAACGACTAATTTTGTATCACTTAGCAATTTCTTACCAGCAATAGCTAAGTTATAATTTTCAATTGACAGATTAATGTTACTCATATATGTTTTTAGCATGGTTCAATTTAGTTTTAACTTTTTACTTTTTAAAATTGAACCACACGCATTTTTTTATGATGTTTATCCCCAATGGAATTTTAGACACTAAAAAAGCTTATATCGAGACAGGTACAATCGGGGACGAAGAATGTGTTAGAAAAAGGGTAAAAGCTAGTGAATATAATTATACAGTAATATGTTCAAATGAATGTCGGAATTCTGTGAAACTCATATGTACAAGTAATAAGAACTGTAATTACTTGTACATGCATAAATACGAACATGATTTGTACAAATACGTTGTGGACACAGATTCCTTAACCAACAACGATTATGCGACACAATCCGATGTTGAACAGTGCCAAAAGTATTTGATCCAATTGTGTACAGGACTCCTGGATATTCACAAATTAAATTTAGTGCATGGCGACGTCAAGTTAGAAAATTGTCTTATCGACAATTCCAATACCTTGGATCTCTGTGATTTCGAATATACCAGTACTAATAACCATCCGAACATATATGGACGTGGCACACATAGCTACAGAGCGCCAGAAACTTGGTCACCTTACTCTATTATAGGAAACTCTAGCGATATTTATAGTGTTGGTGTGGTATGGTACGCTATGTTAACGGGTTGTTTCCCATGGGATAGGAGCACAGTTGAATGCGATACATATGCACAGTTTAGAAACAATAATATTTTACTACACGAAGCAAAGTTATCAGCAAATTGTGTTAAAATGCTGAAACGTATTTTGAGCCATATTCC
>Ga0136555_1000053_pt1 | contig 42718 bp, 48 predicted proteins | sample AntRauTorckE5432_FD_104927 | JGI IMG/M metagenome (GOLD analysis project Ga0136555, IMG submission 104927) | Saline lake microbial communities from Rauer Islands, Antarctica - Metagenome Torckler E5 #432 | ecosystem: Environmental > Aquatic > Non-marine Saline and Alkaline > Saline | place...
CTTTTGTTCACGTAAACTGGCTCGTTAGGGTAAAACACAAAATAGGTTTTATAGACATAGTGGCTATTGCAAATATAAGGTTAGAGTATATGATTAGGTAAAAACACACAGAATGCAAGAAAATCATGGAGAATGATATGAAACTACCTGGCTTACCTGCTACTCGTGCTAAACAGGTAGAAAAGAACAAAATACGGCAATTTGAGGATGAAACAGCACAAAGTTCTGAGGTTCTTATTGTAGACAGAACGAAACTGAGTGTAAAGGATGGTTATCCAAATTTTGTTAGAACTAAAAAACAAATAGATTATTATCAAGAAATGTATGAAACAACAGTTTGTAACGGCACCATATTAAAAAGTGTTGATTTATATGGTTTGGGAATACTTGCTATTAATCTTGCGCTCATTGACGAATGCAACCTTTCTATATTCAATGACGGTCTGAACATGGAGTACAAAGGTGATCGTAAAATGATCTCAAAGAGAAACCCTGCATTAGATGTATTAAAAGATGCTCAAACTGCCGTAAGGTTCTATCTTAAAGAATTTAATATGACACCTGCAAGTCGTAGTAGGATACTTGACCCAAGTGGTCCAATGGGCAAACAGGATGATGGATTTGAAGAGATATAATTATGAAAAGATCAAGGTTAGAAAGAACAGATAAGTTTCATAGTAGAAACAGAAAATCACGTGTTAATACTCGCGGTAAAATACCTGCTGCACCTAACGGACCAGGACAAAGGATAATTAACTCTAACCCACCGAAACCAATAGGGCCAGAAAATCAAAACATAAAAGCCATAAGCATAAACACAGACGTATTATATGTTTTGTTAGTCTCATTGTTGGTTTACTTTTTATTCAAGTTCGGTTGTCAATTGGTAAGTTCATAAATGGCAGCTAAAACAATAAGTCAATATGCCTATCCTGATCTCGTAGTAGGGGATCAAGACTATAGATGGTGCCACCGGTATGCACACGATGTTGTCAATGGTGCAATAATAGCCGGTAAATGGATTCGACTTGCTTGTAAGCGTCACTTAGATGACTTAGAACGAAATGATGTTCACTTCGACATTGTTTCTGCGAAGTCGGTTGTTAAATGGTTCAAATTCGTGCCTATTACCGATGGTGTCAATGTAGGTAAACCAACCATACTGTTACCATGGCAAATATGGGTTGTGTGCTGCCTTATGGCTTGGAAGAACACTGCAACCGGATTTAGGAAGTATAAATCAGCTTATGTACAAGTCGGCCGTAAAAATGGTAAGTCAACATTAGCCGGTGGGTTAACTCTTTACATGATGTATAAGGCACCGTTCAAACCAAGGACGTATAGTGTCGCTACGAAGAAGGACCAGGCAAAAGAATTATGGTCTGCAGCACATACGATGGTTAAACTATCTCCGCGTTTAAAACAACAATTCTTAGCTAGAACCAACGACATATTAATGCCAGCTAAGGAAGGGTACTTCAAACCTTTAGCCAGCGACAGTGACAGTTTAGACGGGCTAAATCCTACGATGGTAAATTTAGACGAATGCCATGCAATTAAAAAGCGAAACTTATATGATGTAATGGTGTCTGCTTTCGGCGCCCAAGATGAAGGGTTGATGTTAACCATCACCACTGCAGGGACAATATTAGACGGTCTTTGTACGACTTTAAATAGTAATGGTAAACAAGTACTTGAATTAGGTCTTGAGCAAGATTCTTATTTTTATGCCATATATGAAATTGACACAGATGATAAGAAAGATTGGCAAAAAGAGAAAGTTTGGTACAAAGCCAACCCCGGCTTAGGTTATCAACCCAGATTAACCTACATGCACGAACAATCATTAGAATCAGGCATGTCTAGTGAGCAAAAGATAAACTTCCTGACCAAACACTTGAACATATTTGTTTCTGGCTATGATAAATGGTTAGAAATGGATGAAGTTTATAAATGCAAGTTTGATAAGACTTATTCAGATTATGCTGGTAGAAAGTGTTACGTTGGTATCGATAGGTCAAAGAACGATGATTTAACATCCATGTGCATGATGTTCCCTAATGATTTATTTACTGCTAGTGATGGTTCAGAAACAAAAGAAGGTGGTGTCGATTGTTTCTACATAAACTTGCTACCAAGAGCAACAGTCGAAAAATCCACTGACTTGTTAAAGAAAACATACATGAAAGCGATAGAAAATGGTAACTTACAATTGGTTGATAGTGCCACTATATTAAATCGTCATATTGATAGTATCGTAGAATGGGCCATAACGAACTTTGATGTTGAAATGATAGGTTACGATCCGTGGCATATGTCTGAGTTAGCAATTGAATGGGAGGATAAACAATACCCTGTCGTTGCAGTGTCACAAGGTACAGGAAATATGTCAGAACCGGCTAAAAAATTAGAGGGATTGATTAAAGAGTCAACCTTCCGCTATAATGACTTTTTATTTGAGTTTGCGGCCCAGTGTGCAATGTCAAAAATAACTGACCAGAACAACATGAAGATCGTGAAAGATTCGGCAAAAACTGATAAAATCGATCCAATAATTGCGACAATAATTGCATTGTCATGCGCTACATTGCAAAAACCTGTTGACGAAAATCCATACGATAAACGGGGTTTGATATGCGTCTAATACCAAATTGGCTGCGAAGTGAAAAAACAGCATTGCAATCGCAGATTAAAGATTTGACAAACCAAGTGGAAAAGTCAAAAGCATTTGAAGAACAGTTTGCGGATCTCATAAGACCTAAAACGTTTGCTGGTGAAAATGTCACTGTTGATCGTGCGATGGGGTATGATGTTGTTTATTCTTGCATACGTGATAAGTCAGAATCAATCGGACAAATACCTGTCGTATTAAAACGCAATGGTGTAAGGATTGACGAAAACAAGCGTGAACATAAAATATTTGCAGTAAAACCAAACGATTATATGACTATGCAAGACTTTGTTGAATTTTATGTAACTTCGATGGAGACTTTAGGTAATTTTTATGCACTACCTATTCGCAATCAGTTTGGTAATGTCGCTGAGATAATTCCTTTTCGGTATCAAAGAAATGTAATAACAGAGTTTGATACCAATGGTAACGTTTATCATACATACGTTACTAACGATGGTAGACCAGGCATGAGATTCGCTGGTGATGATATAATTCACATAAAATTAAACAGTTTGAATGGTTTAAAAGGTTTATCGCCGATAACCACAAATGCAATGTCATTAGGTGTAGGTCTAGCGCAAGAAACTTATCTTGGTTCGTTGATGCAAAACTCTGCCATGCCAAGGGGAATACTCTACACAGATTCAGTATTTAAAGAAGAAAGTAGCGTTGAGAGGTTGCGTGGCCAATGGAAAGAAAGTTTCGGTGGTGCAAAAAATGCAGGTAATACACCACTGTTAGAAAACGGAACAAAGTATTTAGGTATTGGTTTATCTCCTGCAGACAGTGAGTTGATCGAACAGAGAGTATTCAGCAAAGTAGGTATTTGCGCTATATTTCGCGTACCACCCCATAGAGTAGGTGTACTTGAAGCCGCTAAGTACACAACCCTCGAAGATAACAACAGAGCGTACCTTAGAGACTCTTTAATACCGTTGATAACCAAACTTGAAGCTGCAATGAATATTGTCGCTGACGGCAAGTTTAAGTGGTCTATGGACGTTACGAAATATGCTCGCGGTGATAGATTATCTCAAGTTGAAGCATTATCAAAAGAGTTCTCAACCGGTGCTATTAGCATGGGTGAAATGCGTGAAGATTTAGGTCGTGATAGAATTGAAGGTGATGATGTTCACGCAATAGATACAAACAACTTTACGTTTGGTAGACTAACAGATATAGAGAAGTTGCAAGAACAAAATCGATTACTTGCTCAACAAGGTAACAACCAAGACGAACCTAGTGATCCTGAACCAAAGCCAGAGGATGTACCAAATGAATAAATTAAACATGGATTGCCAAATCAAAACGGTCAGTGGTACCAGAAAGTTTACCGCTTATGGTAACGTCAAAAATGTTGAGGATCTAGCAGGGGATGTAGCCCTTGATGGTTGTTATGCTGAGTCGATAAAGATCCATAAACAAAAAGGCACCGCACCTATTCTGTTTTGGGGTCACAAGCACGATAGTTTACCGATTGGTGGTATCGACACCTTTGAAGAAGATTCAAAAGGGTTTTTAATTGAGGGTGATTTTGCACCTACCACAATGGGTAAAGATATTGAGATATTAGCCGAACGCGGTGATATAAAAATGCTCAGTATGGGTTATAACGTACTTGATGAAATGTATGATGCTAAGAAAAACGTAAATTATTTAAAATCGGTCCATGTAAAAGAAGTTTCGTTTGTAAACTTCGCATGTAACGAAGATTCCGTTATGGTTTCTATAAAGTCACAAATGGCAGAAGGTATATTACCGTCTGTACGTGAAATAGAAAGATTATTGCGTGATGGTGGTATGAGTAGAAAACAGGCAATGGCTATTTGCAGTGCTTACAAACCTAAAACTGAAAAAGCAAAATTTGACCTAGCTGAATTACAAAGATATACTTTGTTCAAATAATAGTGGGACACTATTAAACATTGTTGGGATAACGATGATTCGAAATCATAACTTAACTTTATTTAATAGGAGTCCATCATGGACGAAGAATTAAAAGCCTTGCTACTAAAAGCACAAGAAAACCTTGATGCTACGCAAGCAAAATACACCTTACTACTTGCCAAACAAACCGATGCTGAAACCAAAGGTGAAGAAATTGCCACACAGTTTGCTACGCAAGCTACTACTCATGCTGAAGCTATGGATGAAATGAAGAATGTTGTTGCTGATCTTAATTTAAAGATTAAGTCACAACGTATTCCTGGTACGAAGTTGACCAAAGGTGATATGGATGTTGCTATTCAAAAGTCACTTGGTTCGTTCATGCGTAATGGTACTATCGATAAAACTAAATCTGTTGAAGAATTTAGAATCCACATGGTTGATGGTGTTAAAAATGCACTAAACTTGACTGAAACTAGTTTCGGCTTGGAATCAGTTGATGAAGTTTTATCGGCTGCAATCATAGAACGTGCGCGTGAGTCTTACCCAATTGTAGGTCAAGTTGGTGTACGTAATATGCCGCGAGTATTGCGTGAAGAAGTGTTAATTTCATTTCCTTCTGTGCAAAAAGGGTTGGAAAGTGTCGCTGGAACAGATATTGCCGAAACTGATGTTCAAGCGTATGGTGAAGTGTTAAATCACATTGCCAAACTTAATGCTAAACCACGTATTACAGATGAAGCAATGATGGGTAGTGACTTAGACTTGTATGGTCAGTTAATGCGATTACTTGACGAAGAAATGGGCCGTTACATTGGTTTACAAATATTGTTTGGTGATGGTAGTTCAAAGGCCATGCGCGGAATACTATCTAGTAATCGTATTAACATTACAAACGGTACGGGTGAATCATTTAAACCTACGTTTGGTAACGGTTCGCGTGATCTAGACTTTTACCCTGTCATTGGTACTGGTGTTTCAGGTGATGTACCAGCAACAGACAAAGAGTTAGTTGACTGGTTGATTGACTTCACAACAGCGTTACCAAGTAAGTATCTTAATGGCGCTAAGTGGGAGTTTAATCGTAAGTTTATGAACCGTATTATGAAGGTTCGTGATGCTGATGACCGTCCTATCTTTGCTGCAGGTTATATGGGTGAGACATTATCTTTACTTGGGTATCCAATTGTACTTGATGATGACATGCCTAATTATACGGTTGCCAATGCACCATTTTTGATTTTTGGTAAAATCAATGAAGCATTCTTTATGTCACCAGGTGCCATTGATAAGTTCTTACCAGATCCTTATTCTGTAGATGGTTGTACAGTAATGAAAATCGACAAAGAATTTTACGAGATCGTTGGTAAAAATGATGCTATTATCATAGGTGCTGCGACTACCGCTGGCCCTGCGTAATAAGTTTATTAGTTAATTATAAGGGGTACTGGTAAAACAGTTGCCCCTTTTTTATTGGAAGATTTACAATGTTTAGTAAAATAGTAGATAGGATAAACCCGCTTACCGTCATAACAGTTGATGAAGCAAAAGACCATCTAAACATTGTCGATTTTTACGATGATGATAGTTATATTGAGTCATTAATTTTAGCTGCTAGTGATATTGCAGAGAAATATACAAAACGTCTTTACAGTAGTTGCAGAATAAAAATACAAGTCGATCCAGTGGCTTCAAGTTTCTTCTTGCCTTACAACCCAATTCAAAGTATTGAAACAGTATTATCAGGTGAAACTGTTATCACTCACTCTTTTAACAGCTTTTCTGAGCGAATGACTATCAGTAAAATACCCAAGGATGCTGATCCTGTTATAGTGACTTATATTGCTGGCTACGTGACACCACCTGAGATAGTAAAACATGCTTGTAAGATTATTGTCGCTGATCTTTATAACGTAAGAGAGAGTCATGTGGACGTTAAAATGACAACTGTTATGTTTAATGCACTGAGGATATTGAACTAATGCAAGCAGGTAGAAAAAGACATGTCGCTTATATTCTAGCTATACCAAAAGAGTTAGATCAGTTTGGTAAACAAAAACCACCTGAAAAAGTATTTAAGCTAAGATGTAATGTTCAAATAATTAGTGGTACTGAGATCATAAAAGCTGGATTTGCAATAACTAGTGAATATATCAGCGTGTTGTGTAACTTTGATAAAAGAGTCAGTCAAAACAATTTGTTTGAGTGGAAAGATGGTACCTACAATGTAGATATGGTTAAACCGGATGACAAAGAAAAAGATATGATCATAACCGGTAGCAGGGAGTTCTAATGGCTGTAAGCATAACAATTCAAGGCATGGAAGAAATAAACTCACAATTAAATGTGTTTGAGCAAGATGTTGCTGAAATGGGTAGATTAGCGATAAAGCAATCAATGGCTCAAGTTGAAGCTGCAGCTAAGTCTAACGCTCGGTCTATGTTGACTATGAACTATTCAAACGACAAATTAATAAATCTTATTTCTTCTACTGCAGTAATTGGCAAAGACGGTCAACCGGCTGGCAGTGTAGGTGTATTTACTAACATGCCTGGCGTTGATATAGCTAACCAATATAAACCCTCACCATTGGTCGCTTTCTGGCTACAGGGTGGTGTACAGAAACACTCACTATCATCTGGTTCTAGGACCGCTACGCGAGAAACATTTAGGTCAAGAGCTAGGGATTCAAAAGGTCAAGACAGAGAACCGATGCACCCTGGTATTTCACCTAAACCATTCTTAGACAATGCGTGGTCATCAAATGCAGCAAGTATTACTGACATAATTATTGAACAATTAAATAAGGTTGGTTAACCGTGAAATTAATAGCTTTACAAAGACTTTTGTTAGCGTTAAGACCTGTTAATGCTTACTTAGATAATGTGCCTGAAAATGCAACATTACCTGCAGTCAGTTACAAGCATTTGAATCATAATTTCACTACGCTGTTAGACGGTAGTAAAACAGGTAAGTCAGATAGGTGGGAATTGAAAATAGTAACAGTAGATGACGCTGATATTGAAATGCTTGTAAATCAGCTAGAAACGTTACATAATTCATCTAATAGTGATTACCAGCGTATATTTGTTACAGTTGGTAGCATTGGTACAAAAGTGAAAGATCAACCCTTTAGATCGACCACTGTTAACATTCAAACATACGAGGTATAAATCATGTCACTTGAAGCAATATTAGCCGCTGGTACAATCGTTAGCTTTAGCTTAGATATAGAAACCCCAACTTACACACCGATCCCAGGGGTTATATCTGTTGGTGCGTTAGGTATAACTAGTGAAGCAAAAGCAAAAACTACTTTAGCTGATCGACAAGTTAAGTACGGTTCTGGTCTGCGTGATGCGCCAGATAAATCGGTAAAAGGTCAACTGTTTAGTTCTTCTACTGAGCAAAAAGCGTTTATAACTGCATGTAAAGCTGAAAAAGAAATGCTAATAAAAGTAGAGTTTCCCGACAAACCTGATGCCGATGCTGCAGGTACCGGCACAATTGGTACATTCTTATTCAAGTCACTCGGTTATGAAATTGATGATCCTAGCGGTGAAGAGTTTATGATGTTCACTGTACCTGGTAAACAAAACTCAATAGTTGACTTCACAGATCCAGTTACGGCATAAGGTAATTTATGAAGGAATTAAGGATTGAAATACAAGATGAAGATGCTAAACAAAAGCCGCTAATCTACATCATAAAGAGAATGAACGTTGCAGCAAGTAACAGACGTTTTCAACTGTATGATAAAGAGCTTTCAAAAGAACTTATAGATTCGATTAAGAATCAGAGGTTGTTTGCGTCTAGCTTAGTTACAGTACTTTGCGGTGAAGATGGTGTCTTGCTTTACCCTGCACCTGTGGATGGTTCAGACGATGATGCAGTAGATAAGTTGTTTGATGATATGTTTGACGACATTTACTCAATACTTGCAAAATCGTTTGGTGAAATAAACCCACCGGCACCAGGCTTGAAAGCAAAAAAAAAGAAATATTAAGCAGTCCCGTATTACTTCTTGTAAAACAGATTGCAATGAAAACATTAAGACCCGTATTTGAGATAGAAGAGTGGCCCGAATCAGAGTTAGAATGGTGGGCTGCTTTCTTCTCTATTGACCAGAATAAAGATAAACCAATTATAAAGTATCGCAAATCTACTGTTAGCGTTGTACAATCAATTAGCGATCTAAAAGAGGTATTGCGATAATGTCTGATCAATTAAAAACCCTAGTTTATACTGTCAAGATGAATGTCGATGGTGCTGTTAAAGGTGCTAAAACAATGAGTCTAACCATGCTCGGTATGGGTGACGCTGCTGATGGTACAAACTCTGACATGGATCGTCTTGCCAAGACAATGACGGGTAAATACGGGGTATCTGTAAAAGCTGTTGTCGATAATACTAAATCTGCTCAAGCAGAAATGAAACGTTTAAATCGTGAAAGTATAAGATCAGAAAAAGCATTTAGAGCAGTAAGTAACCAATATAAACAACTTGCTCAAGGTGCTAAACTCGGCTCAGAAGAGATAGAGATCTTGAACGCTCAAATGCGTTTGGGTGCCAGTGCTACAGACGCTCAGAAGAATAAAGTTCGTGAACTTGTAACAGCCTTCCAATTGCAACGTAAAGAAATGACCAAGACCCAAGGATCTATGCGGGGGTTACGTGGTCAAATGTCAAACGTTGGTTTCCAGCTACAGGATATTGCAGTTCAGGCTCAGATGGGTACCGCGGCGTTTGTCATACTAGGACAACAGGGTTCACAGTTAGCGGGTGGTTTTGGACCCAAGGGTGCCTTGATTGGTGCTGGTATCGCTATCGGCGCAATGCTGTTAAATGTCTTAGTACCTTCTTTGGTTGACTCTGGCGAAAAAGTAAAAGAGTTAAGAGAAGAACTAGAAAGGCTTAAAAAAGAAACGGGTTTAACCGCCCTGCAAGCTCAAGTTTTAACAGACGGTAGAAACAAAGCAATTGAAGTAGCAAACAAAGAAATAAAAGCGATTGATAAACGGATAAAATCAGCAAAGGAAAATGTAGAAACTGAAAAAAACAAGGAGGCTATACAAAGAAGAACAACTGAAAGTCTAAGTAAAGATTCTGGTATGAGAAAACTTCATAATAGACTTTTAGCTGAAGCCGAAAAAAGAACGAAAGATGCTATTGTAGATTTACGTTCAGAAAAAGAGTCAAGAGAATCACAACTAAGAATAATCAAAGATTCAAACGTTGCAATCAAAGAGTACGGTGAAACCGTTGGTGATGTAGGATCAGACAAGTTAAACGATTGGACAGAATCAAATAAAAAACTAGTAGATTCATTAAAGGATCAAGTTGATGCTCTCGGTAAGTCAAAGTCTCAACTGCTAGAAACAGAACGTGCCCTAAAACTAAAATTAGCAGTAGAACGGAGAGCAAGCTATCAACAAATGATTGACATTGCTAATGATTATGAAACATTAATCCTCGCCGAACGTCAACTTGAAGCTACACAAGCACAAACAAAAGCTGATGCTGATGCCGCTAAAGCTGCTGCTAAATTAGCAAAAGAAAAAGCTGCTGCTAACAAAGAGTTGGCAGGTTTACTAAAAGAATATGAGAGTCAAATAAATGAAGTGGCAGCAATTGAAGAACGTTTGGATGGTGAAAGTCTAACAAGACTTGCCATGAAGTATACTGCAGAACGCAATATGTTGATAAAGCATGGTAAAGATTTAACCGCATTAGATGAAGAGTACGAAAAAAATAAGCGTAGAATACAAGCAACAGGTATAGAACGATACATGATAGCAGTAGAGGATCAACTGCAAACATTTGATGAAGTCGTTGAAGCTAGTCTAACCAACTTTACTAAGTCTTTTGGTCAAGCGTTTTCTGGTGCAATATTGGAGTCTGACAACCTTGGTGATGGATTGAAAAATATATTTGTAGGTGCTACCAAAGGTTTACTTTCTTTCTTTGGTGAGTGGGCCGCGCAAGAATTATTATTATGGACGTTACGAAAACTCTTAGATAAAACTGCTGCTGTACCTGCTGCTGCCGCTATGACTTTAAATGCTCAACAGGCTTCATTACAAGCTGGTCTAAACGCATATACTTCAACTGCTGCAATACCTATATATGGACCTGGGTTAGCCCCTGCTGCTATGGGTAAAGCACTATCGGAAACACAACCGTTCGCCGCCGTTATTGGTGGTATAGCTGCAGCTTTTGCAGGTACGTTCGATAAAGGCGGTGTCATTCCTCAAGATATGTTTGGTATCGTTTCAGAATATGGTAACGAGCTAGTAAACGGGGTTATGGTTAAAGGTGGCCAAGGTGGTAGTCGTGTTACTAGCCGTGAAGAAACAGCAAACATGATGAATGGCGGTAAAGGTGGTGACAACTTTTATATTACTGGTGGCGATAACGCATCTGCAGAACAAATAACCAGGGCTATGATACGGAAGTTAAAAAGTCGAGGTGGTAAAGACTTAGATACTGCACTGTATGAGTCAGGTCAACGTGGTAGAAGAAATAAAGGTAAAAGATAATGTATGACATAAGCGATTACCCGTGGGCTGAATTTTCACTAACCGAAAACCGAAACCAGTTTATAATCGATACTTTAGCGTTAAGACGTAATAAACGTGGTAAAGGTCATCACAGATACGACATAGAACTTGTCACTATTGACATGCCTATGGATCAAGGTAGAGACTTAGATACTGCACTGTATGAGTTAGGACAACGTGGTAGAAGAAATAAAGGTAAAAGATAATGCCAAGTAAAAAACATGAGTCATCAATCATTGTGTCTAACACAAACATACCAAACGGTGTTTATAGGTTTGTCGTTACAGATTGGGACACAAATACATTGTACGAGTCATCGGTTCAGACCGTTGTTGATGGTGAAGTAGATTTTTTAATAGGTGCTGCCCGTGGTCAAAAATGTATGGTAGGTGTAACGCCCAATGACTTCCCACCTGAATACAGTGCGTACTTTGGTAGAATATCGGACGGTACTGTTGAAATGTTTGCTAATGAAAGTATGAAAATAGGAAATGACTTTGCACCAACAAACATATTGTTACTAGGAAGTGAAAATTTTAATAACGGGAACACGTTTAATATAAACGGTGTATCAGTAACTATAACAAGTCAATACAGTTTGCATGTTGGTTTAAACGGTATGTATGATTACTTGGATATTGGACAAAGTGAAACCTTGCAAATACCTTACACAGAAGAAGATGCAACACTTGGCACTTCTATTTGGGTAGACGGTTGGGACAACTCATTAACAGGATATAACCCTAATGGTGGGGGTAGATGGGTAGATCAAGGTGACGGTTGGTATTCAACTAATTACAGTGAATTTCCTTTTACTAGAATAGCATTACTTGACGTTGATGAAGATGATATTTACGAGTTTAAAATAGAAATGAGGGAAAGTTCTCTAGGTGGTAGTTTAGCCGGTGAAATAAAGTTTAGTTTCGTAGATTCCAACAACGATTTTATAGGGCAAGAATATCAGAAGAATATTGGAAGTGATACGACTGCAGTTAACAGGTTTACGGTACCTTCAAACGCCGTTGGTTTTGTTGTAGATCCAGGTAGCGGTACAAGAGTAGATTTTAGAATAACAACATTGTCAAGAGTGGAACCAGCTGAAATTAGCTATATCAATGTTCTTGTAAAAGGTTCTGAACAAGTAAGTGCCAAACTCGCTCAAACCGATTCTTTGTCAGGTACTAATTGGGTAAAAGACGGGTCCGAGTATACACACACACCTGGTCAGACTGCACCTTTAAGTGTTGCTGTTGCAACCTCAGTTGGTAAAGTAATCCAGATAAGTTGTAACACAAAAAACGCTACGGCAGGTTCAATTACAATACCTAACGCAACACGCGACTACAGTACCGTAATGAACGATGGTGATGTTTGGTTAGTCAAAGCTACTAATAGTTCGTTTACTGTGAACTACACGCCTACAAGCGATTTTGACGGTGTTGTGTACGACACCTTTATAAGAGAAGTAATCACAGAAGTTTACGCGGCTAACGTATACGATCTAATTTCGGTAGATCACCCTACGTCTGGCAAAGCAACCTTAGAATGGAAGTGGCCTATAATTGCTTTGAGAAATAGTGTAACAGAAACACCCGACTACTATTTGACAGGTAAACTTGAACAGTCAGAAGATTTTGCACACAGATATGATAATGAAGAACAAAGCGCCGTTTATGAAAACGTAAACTATGCAGGTACTAGAAGTGGTATCAGCCTTAGATCTGGCGGGTCGTGGGTAGAAGTTTTTAACGCTGTTGGTTTAGGTGGTTATACAGAGCAAGGTGTTATAAGTGGACCACTAATTGAAGAAGGTGGGTTTACAATAAGCGGTTCAGGTTTTACGTACTTAGGTTGGGGTAACTACTTTGCTGAAAATTCAACTAACGACATTATACGAGCAGACATAAACGGTGTTGAAGGTGAAAAGATACACATAACAGTTTTAAAAAGAGGTGATACAAGCGGTACTATCATACCAAGACTTGTTGGTGATACTGTCACAACAGGAAACCTTGATTCGAGTTCAGATCAATTGCATGACATTTATGTAATAACAATACCTGCTAATGTTTTAAGAGTAGAATATGTAGCTAACAATTTTGAAGGTAGAATAAGTAGACTTATCGTTTCAAACTTCTTACGAGAATTAGATGATCCCAGCAATGATCAATATCAATCATTGTTTGCTAATGCAAACAGATCAGGACCACAAGTTGACGATTTAAGAATGTATTATTTTGACTTTGATTTGTTTATACCTCCTATGCCTGATAACTACGGTACTACTAACTCTGATGGTATTTTATTAAATAGGGGTTTTGACACATCTAAATCATATTTAGGGAATGCCTTTATGGTTGGCGGTGACATTAAAAATATATCTGATGCTGGTGTTGATGGTAAAACAGACACATTCTTTAATCACGGCCAAATATTTGGTGGTCATCGTGGTTTTCGTAATCATTCACAAGCACATCACGTATTGACAAACTCAGAAATAAATAGACATGGTGAGACACAAGCTGCTTTGTTTTTTGCTACAGTTGAAGAAAGGCTTACACTTTGGAATTTATATGTAGATAACGTTCGTTCTACATCTTCTTTACAGTTAAGTGATTTTATGAACATAGACCCACCTGTTCAAGCTATAAGTACAGAAGGCGCTTTGTCAGGTGATTGCAATGAAACCTCAGTAATTAGACAATGTAATGTTTTAAGAACCGTACCTAAAATAGATCCTAAAGCAAAAGTAGCAATGACTCACATGGAATTTGAACATAAACTGTCTAACGCAAGCACGTGGCAAACTTTAGACTTACCATTGGTTGATCTACCAGGGTTCGTGGGTAACAGAAGAAGGACATTTGATTTGTCACCTGACACTTATGACTTTAGATGTAGATGTATTAACGGCGAACATACGGGAAGTTGGGCTACAATAAGTAATCAGGTTGTCAACTAATGAATAATGTATGGGGTTTATCAGGTGCTTGGAGAACAAACTTTACTGATGTTACACCTCCTGTACTAACATTAATTGGTGGTAATGCTGTAGTCCTTGTCGGGACACTGTATAAAGAACAAGGTTACTCTGCATCGGATAATGTTGATGGTGACATAACGTATCGAGTTTGGAGTGTGATACCTGCTACAAATGTTGTCGGTTTGTTTTATATTGACTACTATGTGTTTGACAACGTAGCTAACTTGACAAAGGTAAGTAGACCTTTAATTGTATCATCTGGTTATACACCAATCCCAGAAGAGGAATTTATAATGTATGACATAAGCGACTACCCATGGGCTGAGTTTTCACTAACTGAAAATCGTACCCAATTTGTTCTTGATACTTTATCACTAAGACGTAAAAAACGTGGTAAAGGTCATCATCGATACGAAATAGAGTTAGTCACAATCGATATGCCAATGGATCAAGGTAGGGATATAAAAGCAAGATTATCAGATGCGTATGACGCAAAGCTGACTTTCATACATCCACGCTTAGGTTTTAGTCGTGGTACTGAACCAGAGGAAGGGATTACTTCAAATAACAATTATGCGAAAGGTTTACGTGAAATAGCACTTACATCTGAAGGTACTTGGCAAATGAAGTCAGGCGATATTTTTACCTTTGCCAACCATACAAAAGTGTATGAGATTGTTGGTTCTACTGAATTAAAAAATGGAACTAGTGTTATTAGATTAAGTAGTCAATTACAGAAAGCTGTGGTTCAAGGTGAAGAGATCACCGTTAATGGTGTAGCATGGACATTAATTTCTGATAGTGTCATAGAAGTGTCTACTGAAGCATCGGAAAACCAAGACATGAAACTGGTACTAAACGCTGTAGAGGATTTATCATTTTGAACAATGCACCAGCATCAATAGTAGCACTCTTAGAATCAGATAATTTTGAATATGCAAACCTGGTAAAAGTAAATTTAGGTGACGCTTACGGTTTAGGTGTAGATTTTATCCTTTATTATAGTGACCATAGGAACACCTTAATTTATGACGGTGATACATACACACCTAACAATCACTTAACAGAGCTTGACGGTATAAGCAGAAAAGCCGAAACCGGTTCAGATAAAGTAGATATTTCGTTCGGTGTAACTGATATAAATCTTATTGACGGTATTAGAGCAGAAAGATATATAAACAAACCAACTGAAATACTGAGAGTAATCGTTGTTGAAGGTGTTGTGTTTGAAGATTATGCCATACCTATAAGAACTGCTTGGGGTATATCGCATTCTATTGAGGGCGGTTTAAATGACCGGTTCATTACCTTAACAATTGATTCTTCATTAGGTGACTTAGAAACTGATAATGGTTGGTACGTATTAAACTCAAGTCACCAACAAAGACAACCGAACGATTTAATAATGAATTGGGCCAGTACTGTATTTACAGACGAACAAAAGACTCGATACATAAGCAATCCGAGTGGTGTCATTACGCAAGATGTTAAACCTCCTTCTTTGCCTGTTATATACGGGTATAAGAACGTCACCCCTGTACCTATTCTTAGATTGCAACATAGAAAGACTCACACTAGTTACAGACATTATTTTACTACGTGGATCTACGTAGTGGGTATCGGACAATTAACGAATGTCGATGTGGCTAACCTTCGAAAAGGTGGTGAAGCAATTGATATGAAGAACGTAATTGATGACTCTTTTGATGTGGGTGGTTGGTCATATCGTGTGCTGACACCTACTGAAAATACTACTTTCATAAAAACCAATACTAAGTTGAATTTCTGGCGTGAAAACATGGACACAAACGAAAGAAATCGTCTAAACGGTATGTTCGGAAAAGGTTTAACACTTCTATTTGTCAAAAATAGAAACCGTGACGATTGGGTGCAGTCTAATCCTGAATTTACTGTTCCTGTACTTGGAAAAGACATCTACGATCCAAGGGTACCAACAGGACCACAAGCTGATCAGAAGTACCTTAGAAATCCAGCACTACAATATTATGATTTTTTACGCTCAACTGATTACGGTGCAGGTAATAAGAATGTTAGTGTTAGTGAAGCAAACATAACTATATTAGCAAATCACTTTGACAACTTACCAGGCTCAGAGGGTAATCCAGGTATAGATAGTATTCGATTTGATGTTCAGTTAGATACCGGTAAACCATTAACCGATAACATGAATATATGGATTGAGGGTGCTAGGCTTTACACTAGCGATTATTATGGCGAGTTTCTAGTAAGGGCTGAAACTATTGCTACCCCTGTTTACTCTTTCACTGAGGACGATTTAGAAGGTGATCCAGATTACAGTTCAGGCGATTTTACTGATAAAATAACCAGATTAACTTATAAGGTTAAACAGTTAGCTCCTGACATTTCAGAAGATGCAGAAGTCGGAGATTTAATCGAGGTTGATGTTGAAGCTACGTTTCCACCAATTAACAGTGGAATATATAATGCTTGGTTAGCTGAAGATGGAGGGATAGAAAATTTTGAATCCGAACAGTTAGAGTACGTAACAGAGCTACAGCAAGGTTTTTTTTGGGCCATGGTTGACGCTAGGGTGTCAAGACAACCAAGGACGCTTACGTTGCCAGTTGGACCTATAGGATGGTTGCTTGAAGCTGGTGATGTAATAGAGTATTCATCTGACATTTCAAAGCATGACGAATCACTTTGGCGTATTGTTGAAGTAAAAGAGAATGATAGTGCTGGTATTGATTTAGATTGCGTTGGGTATGCTGACGAATTTTATTCACCCGATCCGAATGTTATACCTGACCCCACGCCTTTTGCTAAACCACCTACAGAAGATAAGTTAATAGCCGTCATTGGTTTTGAAATACTAAACATACAGGATAATTACTACTTAAACTTTCAACCATTAGTAACATCAAATGTAGCTTACTATGCTGTCGAAGTTGAAAGTACGTCCGATGAAGGTGTCATAATATATGATGAACCTCAGTTAGCATTCCCACCGTTGTTACTTCCTGACATAATCGCTGGATCATATATTTCTAGGGTTGTAGCTGTAGGTATCAACAATGAAGGAATTGAAGGTAACTACAGTTTCACAATAAACGGATTAGTCACATCTACCGATACACCAGACGTTTCTGATGTGGTACCAGGTCGAATAGTTGTTGAACCTCCTACACCATTATTCGAGAATAGAACGTATGAATGGCGCTATTATACTTCACAAAATTCGACTGCTGTTTATTGGGGTGACGCGAGAGTCTTTAACCTTGCACCAATAGTGGAAGATGTTACCTACTTTATTGAGTATCGTTTAAAATCTATAATTAATAGCGTTACACCTGGCGCTTGGGTTGACATACAGATTAATGGTGTTGAACAAATATTGTATACATGGATCGCCTATGCAGATGACGATCAAGGTTCTGGTATAACTACAGACATTGAAGGTAAGAGTTATTACGGTATAGCCACGGGAAGGACAAACCCTACTATTAAAATTGATGTGCCTGAGTTATTCGATTGGTTTTTACAACTTGTAGGGGACGGCGCACCCGCGGTAACAGCAACATTAAGCAATGAAGCACACATTATACCCACTGATGAATTAGGTGAAGTTGTTAGTTACTTTGGTGCTGTTACTACAATGCAAGTTTCCGTTGGTTTAGCCGATGATACTGCAGCATGGAATATATCAGCGACAACAGGACCAGGTGTAACTGGAACATTAACCGATGCAACATTTACCGTTACAGGTATGACTTTTGATTCTAGCTTTGTTAGATTGATAGCGACCAGAAGTAACTACCCTAATATAATAAAAATCTTTAGTTTGTCAAAGGGTAGACAGGGAGAAACAGGAGGACCAGGTGCAGACTCACCTGATGCCACAATAATAAAAGATCAAGGTACTAAAAGGAGTGGAAGCCTAAACGAAATTATAGTTTACTCAATAACTGTACCTGCCGCTGGTTTGTGGGATGTTTCGTGGAATGTATCTGGTGAACAATTTTATGTAGAATATGAAGATTATGATCCGAATGACGATCAAGGTGCTGGATCAAGTGACATAATACCTTCTAGGGTAACGATTAGGCTTAATGAAAATGGAACACCTTTTGCTCAAACAAGCGATCCTTCTACCACCACTTTTGAACTTGACAACACTTTTAGTTATTCAGGATCGTCTGCAGGTAGAAATAATGATAAGACATACACTATGAGTATTGATCCTGATATAGACGGTAATGCTGATGCTGGATACACAGAAATAACAGGTTATTTACAGGCGGTAAAACAATGAGTCGTTATACAATCACAAGTGATTTAGATAATCAGATCATTAGAACATTAGTGTGCAAACCTGAATGGATAGAGTTACAGGTGAAAGAAAATGAAACTTGCCATGACGGTAATTTCCCACATGATGAATTTACATACAACAGTGTTGGTTTTGAACGCAAAGAAACCCTTGATAAAAAATCACTCATACATAAATCGAGTAAAGAATTATCGATGAACATTATGAAAGAGTTAAAACATGCTGGTATTGCATTGCCGATGCACGATGAATCTATGAGATCAAAAATGCAAGCGAAACGATTAATTGATCAAGCTGCAGGTCGCGCTCGTTGCAGATTTGCAAGTCCTGGTAACATGATTGAAGAAGAGTACAATCAAGCTAAACGATTTAGTGTTGCGTTCCTTTTAGATGATACACAATCAGTCCCACCCATGGTTCAAAGTTGGGCTACAGCATCAAATAGAACACCCGTTGAAGCTGCTCAGAATATTGTAGATACTGGTGCCGGTTGGGAACGAATACTAAACGTAACCTACGATCTACGACTACGAGGCAAAGCCGCTGTTGATTTAGCAACACTAGAAACTTTTGTATCTGTTGCCGAAAATTATATAAACCAATTGGATGCTATATGAGAACTGCAGTCAGAACATATTACAAGGATAGAACAGAAAGTTTGATGGAGTTACCGGACGGTCAAGTAATATCAATATTAGAACGACCATGGTTAGATAATAAACCTTTTGTCTCATGTATCAAAGAGGGAGTCTACAAGGTCAAACGAGATCATACAGGCAAACATCGATGGTATAAATTGATGGACGTAGAGGGCCGCACGTTCATTGAGATACACCCTGTCAACTTTGTGTATGAATTGGAAGGTTGCTTAGGTCCATGTATGTTTATTAAAAATGGTGTAGCACATGATAGCGTTGAAGCATGTCAATTGTTACTTGGTTGGTTTGGTGAAGATGATTGGCTATTGGAGATAAGATCATGAGCATTTGGGGTAAAATTTTTGGTACGGACAAACACGTTGAGCAAGGTTTAGGTATTATAGAAAGGGCCGGTGACGCTTTGTTTTATACTGACGAAGAAAAGGCCAGTGATAGAAACAATAAGGCACAACAAGTACGTCAATTTATAGCTGATTGGATGGAGACAACCAAAGGTCAGAACATAGCGCGTAGAACACTTGCTGTTGCGATAACTGCTGTTTGGTTAGGCATGTATTGTGTCAGTACTATTATGGGTGTTATATCGCCTTGGGTTGACGCAACCATGCCTGTAAATGAAATGGGTGTATTGATTGATGGTGCTGCGAGTACGTACCAGAAACTAAAAGCCAGTGAAATATCGCTAGACTTAAAAGCGGATCGAATGAGTGGAGCAGTAATGCTGATACTTGCTTTTTACTTTGCTGCCCCACATATGGGTAAAATAGTTGTTGGTGCTATGGAAAAGTTTGGCGGTAAAAAGTCTTAAACCATGGGTTGAGATAGTTCTGCTATCTGCTCTAAAGTATCACGGTGAGTTAATACTTCTTCTAATATTTGTATTAAATCACCGTGGTCTATCCCATCAACAATAGTATCAAATCGACCATTGTTAAAATGAAGTATTAGTTTATTTACTATGTCTTTATCAATCATATTTACACCTTTGTTCTGAAACCAACCATAAGCCCAGTAATTTTCATTACCGCAAATGATACATTCGGTTTCACATTCTTCTATTAAATTCGTGTCAAAATTAAATACTTTCACATTTAAGGAGTTTACAGAATTGCATCTGTCACACTTGTCTTTGTCATCATATTTAGTAGTCATTATTTTAAATACCCATCATATTCTCTTGGTACAGTAATGTGACGTCTACATCGGTTACATGTGTTTTTAATTCCACCTCTAAAATTATAGGCTACTCTACCTTTAAAATTGTGACCAAAGGTATCGCAAAACCAAAATAAAAACCGTTCTTTTAATGATTGTTCCATTGCTATTCTTCCTCAGTACTCATTGCGTGAACTAGTTTTTCGGCTTCACCGATGTAATAGTCATAGTTAATATCATAGTCAGATGCTTTATCTGACCCTACCTTGTCATGCACTGTACACAACATATCCTTTGCTACTTCAAACATTCTTAATTTACCTATTTCATACGTACCCCCATCTTTCGTTTTATACCCTTTTTGCCTAGCAATTTCATACTCGATAAGTGACGTTACTTTTAAGTTCTTGTTACATCCAGTATCTTTTTTACTGCGCCACAATGGAAAAATCATATCTACGTTATTGGTTCTACGTCTTAAAGGTGGCATTGTTTTAGTCAACTTTAAACCAATGTCTGATACCAGATACCTTGTCACTCTATTGTGATGTTCATTTATCTTATCTGTTGCAATAACCTTACCTTCCCACATGACATTGTAACGAGTTTGGACCCCATCCCGTTTACCAACACTAATCACTTTAAAGAAGTCGTATATATTGTCGTGGTTGCGTATAAATCGATCCACGGGTACCCCTTCTAGGATAGCCTTTACTGCAGCTTTCTTGACAATCAATGATGAATGGTTTTTATTCCAATCTAGTTCGCCAGCTTCATGCGCCCCTGTGTGAACATATGCACCTTTAAACTTGACCTTACCTTTGAACGGGATTGCTATATAACTGTTAACATCACGCACAATCATTTTTTTGTATTCTATAAACTCAAGATTTAATAAAGTCAGTTTTTGCCACCATTCACACACTTCTTCGTAATGTTTCTGGTATTGACGAGGTAACTTAACTGTCATACCGTCAGTGTTGATCTGGATCATAGTCAAACCAGGTATTGCCATTAACTGTTCGGCTAACATACATAGTAGTAATTGTCCGTTGACTGTAACTGTCATTGTATATTTCGAATCATAAAAGACACTGTATTGATTGTTGCTATCACCGTAGACACCGTTTAACGCCAACTTCATTGCTGCGTTCTCTACAGTGCCTTTAGGATGACTCGCTCTTTGCTGAAACACATCTTCATACACATCACAAAACACATCTGTTAAGTGTTCAGGGTACACGCGATTGACTATGGCGAGCTTTGGATAAAAACTTGTCACATCTGCATCAATGATAATAAAGTCATCATCTGATTCGAATTTGGCACCTTTAACGCTACCGTGAATACCACCTAAACCAAAGTCAAAACTAAAACCGTCTAACACTGCAGATAATTTTAGTGAACCTTTGGTAACGTAAACAACTGTCTTAGCTATCTTGTCATAAGCCGCTTGAAACTCAGGACGCATAAACTGGACATACGGAAAAATACATTCACTCAGTTTTATACCGTTGCGGTGAGTTTGTCTTGGTTGACGATTATGATCATAACAATTAACACCGGCTTTTTCTAATGCCATAATAAAGTAGTCTTTACCTATCTTTGTGTCATTGTGGTTTATAAAGTTCTTGTTGTACTTCTCTGTCATCATAAAGCGAAATTCGATCTGCTTGTAAGAGTATTCAAAGAACTTTTTTGTGTTCAGTGTATCTGACTTATTGTAATTAAGGGTTTCATCTGCAGCTTGATCAGTTTCAGGTAATGGAACACCAAACGGGTACTTTGATTCCTCAATTGATTTTGCTCGCATAACAAACTCAATTTTCTTTAAACTAGTAGACTTATTCACATTGTCAAAGTGGTGAATTTTAAACAGGTCAATCTGTTTAACCATCACTTTGTAAGGAGGTATAACATTCTTTCTGCGTTCGTTAAAGGGTGTCTTTATGATCCTGTCGTTTATACGATAAATATCAGATGCGGTTCTAATAAATGTATCTTCCAGTATTGCATGGAGCAATGGGTAATCGTAACCGATGTTATTAAAGCCGACCATGTAGTAATCGTATCTTATCCAGCGTTCAGCCAACTCACGCAATTTATACAACTCGTTCTTGCGCCAAGAAACCTCAATGCTGATCAACGTTTCTGTCGTGTGATCAATGGCAACCAGACTGTAGAAGTTTGGGAATGATTCTTCATCGTATGACAGAAAGTTATGGTTCATTTCTTCCTACCCCTTTGGTTGTTATCGTATATGATCAAATCGATAACAATTAATATTAAGAGAACAAGAATAACTATTGTTCGTTGCGCCCAATTCATTGACGGAATTTCTAACCAACATACTAAATCCCATATAATAAATGAATAAATCAGAAACCCTATAGACGTGATCATTAGTTTTTACCCTCAGTTAACCGTTAACGTAATTGACGTAAATATTTCATACCAGGCTATGCAGGTACCAACACAACAAATTAAGGCGCAAAACCTAGTAAACTTATCAACACCACCTTGTGTAGACCAGATAGAAATTACTACTGTAAATATTGTTAACAACAATGCACCAATTAGTATTGCAACCATTCCTATAATCTCAACCATCGTCAAATTCCTCACTTAATAGTTCTTGTTTTCTATCGTGGTATCCGTTTTCCCATTGTTGCTGTGACGCTTTGTGAGTGTACGGATTCGTTGGTTTATTTGTTTTACGTGCTGCCCTTACACCTTTCATGTAGGCTATAAAACGTCTTGATGAATCGTTAGGCATAAGAGTATCCCCGTTATGTTCGATCACACAACGATACCGGCAACATTATAGTAATTGTCTTTAAAATTACTACGACCAGTTACCTGTGTTTGCTTATGACCAATACGGGCATAGTGTATACGGGTACCTGTGTCAAGTAACTCAACCTTGAACACCGTTACACGTTTGTTAGTTTTTCTGTCTGCGTAGACTGCTATAGTTTCCATCTTGTACACCTTATTAAATATAATAATATGAAATTATCAGTTAAACATACACTTGTCAAGCATATTTACGATAATCTTGTTTGTTAATTCTTTGGCTTCACTGGCACTAATTGTTTGTGCTACAAATACATTATGTCCAAACTGTCTGTTAAACTCACCTTGTACAACTTCGATACTTAAACCCTTCTTAAAACCTATTTCGTTACACCACTGCACCACCCAATATCGTAGCTTGGTTTGGTTGGTTTGACGAAGAGTGTGCTTTTTAACTGCAGATGAAACTATCATGTGACTCATGTTAGCGTAAGTCATTCTAGCTTTCATGTCCTCTGGTAGTTCATCGACTTTCTTGATTTGGGCCATGACTTTGACTTGCCAACCGGTATCATATTCAACCAATATGCCGTCATCTTCTAATCGCTTTTTGGCTGTTTCATCACGTTGGTCTTGTGTCTCTTTGTGAGTACACTGAGGACAGACATATGAATTGATGTTTGCTGAACTAGGTTTGTAATAGTTCCTACACTTAGGGCACGTTCTTGATAATATATCTAAACCATCATTGCTAGATTTTTTAGTGTCATCGTATCTATCAAGTGTCCAAACAGGGCTATCATGTACGTGCGCTAAGTAACGACAATGACGATCAACGTTGCCTACGTGGTCAATCAGTATGCCAAACTCTTTACCCTCAAACACTCTTAATCCCCGTCCAAACATTTGCATGAACAAAGCATAGGATTCTGTTTTACGTAACATCTGGATCACTGCGACTGCAGGTACATCAAAGCCTTCACCGAACAAATCATAGTTTACCAGTAGATCTATTTTACCTTGCCTGAACTCTCGGATCTTTTGCTGTCTGTAAGTCTCTTTGCTTTTACTTGATAGTGATACGGCATTGACACCTTTGTCTCGAAACTCTTTGGCAACATGATCTGCATGGGCAATACTTGCTGCAAATATTATACCCTGCTTTCCGTCTGCTAATCGCTTGTAGTGTTTGTAAGCGTCACCGGTAATTTCTGCTTTATCTGTTGCCTTTGCTAGTTTAAGTTGGTTCCAATCACCACCTTTGGTTTTGTTTACACCTGTCATGTCTACTCGATCTAGTGGGGTATAAACCTTATAGTCTGATAACCTACCTCTGTTGATAAGTTCACCCATGCCAGGCGTTTCTACTATGCTGTCAAACACACCGTCTGTGTGCCTACCTAGACCCTTGTTATCCGCACGTTTTGGTGTTGCTGTAACACCTAACCCGATTGCATTTACTAATGGTTTAACTGCTAGTCCCCACATATTATCTGCAAGGCAGTGATGACATTCATCTAATAACCATAGTCCGATCGCTTCATCTAACAATGTGGTGTCGCGCTTGATCCAAGTGGGGACCGATGCAATTATTAATCGTGAATTGTCAGTAATAAACGTTTCGCCTAGTTCTTCTATTTGTGCGTTAGAAATTAGTCGTTCTGTTGCTTTGGAGCATAACATTCGGTGAGGTATACCAACCATGGCTATTGACATTGCTATTTGATTTAACAATATGTCCCTGTGTGCAAAGATTATAGCTACACCGTCAGGGTTTTTTGCTAACCATCGTTTAGCCACGAATGCTTTTATAATTGTGTTATGAGTTACAGTAAAATCACCTAGTAAAAATAATCTGTCACCTGTGATCTCAAAACCGTAGTAATCACCTACACCTATAGGTTCTACTTTTATACCTGTTACTAACACATCTTTCTTTTGCTTTCGTGTTGGCGGTTGGTGCCTTTTTAGCTTGGTAGGTATTACCGACACATCACCTGATATACTTAGTCTAAAGTAAGTTTTAGTAACACCATTGTTGCAACAGGTTTTCCTACAAGGTTTAATATAGGATGCAAAACCTAAAGACCTAGCAAGGTAAACCGTATCATTTGCTAATATTTCATTCTTGAAAATAACATCATAATAACCTTTGGATAGATGACCATCACTATCTAATAAACCGGCTAGTAACTCCAACCTATCCTGTCTATTAGACATTTTATATTTATCAGGTATGTGTTTGTTAGTTAGCAGGTTGTTTGATTTAAGGGATTTTCTTGTTGAAGGTTTTATTCGCATTCTTAAATTTGATAAACAATAATTACTAGACTTGTTATTTATCATTGTTTCTTTACGTAACTGTTGGTTAGTATCGATTGTAAATTTGTTTAAGTAATCAACTACTTCAACATCTGCAGTTGTAATGGTTGCATGATAAGAACTACCATCACCTAACCACACGCCTAATAAATAAGGAGGTAAACATTCATCGTCAATACTTTTACTTTGGAAATCAACACCAGTTCTGTAACCCTTGTGACAATGTTTCCAATATTTAGATTTGGATAGATAATCTTTAACGGTGATGTTTACAATCCCACCTTTAATTGTATTTTTGTCACCTGTGCGTTTAAGGCTGAGTATGTGACTTTCATTAACTGTATAGCTTTCGCCCTTAACAGGTGTAATCTTATAAAGCATTTCTTTACCTGTACAAGTAGACATAACTTTACGTTTCTTACTATCCGGTCCCATTAATGTTTCACCAACAGTTATATCTTGAACCATTTTTATTGAACCATTATACATTAGAACAGGAGTGTCTTTCCCCAGACATTTACCTGCGCCGGTGGGTGCCACTAAGCAAACATTAATCACACCAGCTAACCATTCATCAAAGATGTCAGTTATGGCTTGTTCTTGGTAGTCGTGAGGGCGTTTGATCTTTGGCATCTACATATCGCCTTTTTCATCACTAATCCACTCAAACGTAGTCGCGCCACTTCCATAACTAAAATCCCACACTAACCAACAATACATTACGCTACCGTCATTTTTACCATCTTCACCACCTTTGGCACATTTAACCCTGTTAACAAAACTGTATATCTTAGAGGGTGGGTTGTCCCTATGAATTGCTTTGTATCGTTTCTCAGTTTCTAATGAGTTTATACGTGCAAAGATTGCCACTTTTTTCGTAGCTAACTTTAGTGACTTTAAAACAAACGGTGTAAATAATAAAAAGGGTGGGTTGCTGACAATATTATCAACAGTCTCATAAGGGTCAAAGTCTGCATAGTCCAGTAATACGTCCAGATCTTTGTATCCCTGGTCATATTTATCGATTGTTGTTATGTCGTCACGATCATAACCTTGGTCTACCAATACATTTACTATGTTGCCAGTACCGCAACCGGCATCTACAATATTGCCACTGAACTTTTCACGACTTAGTAATGCACGAATAGCCCATGGCGGGGTTGTATATAAGTCATCACCCCTTGCATCTGCGTTACGTCTTGTGTTACTTGTTGCCATTGTTTAATTCCTTGCATTTTTGCTCGGCTTCGAGTCTAGTGTTTTGATAACTTTCAATGGAACCATCCAGCCCTTCTACTGCAAATAAGTTAACACCAAAGATAATATAAGGCATGACGTAAAAACGTTGGTTTAATGATATTTTATAGTTAATCTTTACATAAATTGTTTCACGCTGTCTGAACCTCTTGTTTTCACAATAAGATTTGTAGCCAGGTATAAACTGATAAAGATCTATTAAGTACTTTGGGTTTTCTATAAAAAACCTACCGTCTGTTCTACTGTTGTTTTCAGCCATTAATAGTCCACGCATCCACTCTGAGCGTTTCATAAATAAACCTTGTTTGTATAAAGTAGGTTGATATTAAGATAATAAAATAATATTTGCAAATTTAATTTTAGTATGTATAGTGGTGTCTCCAAGTCGAAACATCAAACTAACTTATAGGATATGAAAATGAAAAAAACTGACTTAGCACTGGCGATACATTGTGCAACACTTGCGCTAACTAAACTCGCTGCAGTGACACAAGATTTGAATGATGACCTAATTGTAGAAGGTAATCAAGCTGCTGTAACTGAGCTACCCACTCAACCGATTGTTGATCTTAGTGGGGATGAACCAATTGCAAAAGAACAATTGGGTGAGTTAGACGATGAAGGTCGTCCGTGGGTTAGTGGTATTCACGCTGCAACCAGAGGTAAGTGTAATTCTACTGAGGTTAAAGGTGGTAAGAAATGGCGTTTATTTAAAGGTCTTGATAAAGCTATCGGTGAAAAATTCTATGCAGACCACCCTCTTAACCCCCAGGGTGGTTCAGTAGGTGAGCTAGAAGAAACTAAACCGGCTTTACCATCTAGTCCTGCTTTACCTGGTGTCGTAGCAAACAAACCTGCTGGCCCTGCTTCACCGGCTTCACCGTCTGGTCCTTCTTTACCTGCAAAGGTTGCTGATCCGTATACAGCAATTAGAAATGAAATTATCATTGTCTGTAAAAACCTGATTGATGATTACGAACTAGATTGGGATGACTTAAAAGAAGTGTTTGTGGAAGAGTTTAAAGCAGAACAGAACGGTGAACAGGTTGTGTTCGGTTCTCTTAAAACCAGTGAGTATCCACGCTTAAAAACGTTTATGCTTACTCTCCTTGCTGACTTTCAAGCAACAGATGAAGCTGTTAAAGAAATTTACACCTTGGCCGGCACTGAACATAAAGAGTTTGTTGACACTACCGTCATTGAGCAGTTGAAACCATATAACACAGAGGTTGTTGCTGGCGTTCATTACAGTCAAATCAGTCAATTTAAGCAAGTCATGGTTGATTGGTTGGCTGCATGGAAAAGCTAATGGCTGCTCATAGCGCCCATGGTATGTCTGCTCAGGGTAGAATCATGTCTTGCCCTGACAGTGTTAACATGGGGTCTTATGGCGAAGATGAATCAAGTTCTGCATCGGAAAAAGGTACCGCTGTCCATGAAATGATTGAGTTTGCATTCTCTTTTGGTTTACAAGCATTAGATTTAAAGGGGATGTATTTTAACAAGTACAAAGTTAATGGCCCAATGATGGATGCTGCTCAAGAATGTTTAGATGTTTTATACAAGTTCAGTAGCATAAAAACTGTCACTTCACACATTGAAAAGAGGGTTGTTCTGAGTAGTATTGATAAGGATCTACTATGGGGTACTAGCGATTACATTGGGGTAGATCTAGTTAATAGAGTACTTTACGTTGGTGATTACAAGAATGGTTTTGTTTGGGTAGAGGTGAACGGTAAACAAGAAATTTATGGCATGGACAGTTTAAATGGTAATGCTCAGTTAGCCGGTTATTCAATTGGTGCATTAGATACATTTGAGTTGTGGGATAAAGTTGATCATGTTGTCACCTTTATAGTTCAACCAAACAAAGATCATGTTGACGGAACCGTTAGAAGTGAAACCTATAACATGTCTGAAATTCGTTCTTGGCATGAAGCATATTCTTACACACACAGTTTAGCAAAGGTAAAAAATGCACCACGCAAATCTGGTAAGCATTGCAAGTACTGTAAAGCCCGTGGGTTTTGTGGTACCAGAATTACGGACCAGATGAACTTACTTAAACTTGACAGTAGTATTGAACTTGCTTCACCTGAACACTTAATTGCTATATTTGAAGATGCTGATGTAATGATTAAATCAATTGAAGCAATAAAAGATCGTGTGCAATTCTTGGCCCGTAGCGGTTTAAAGATACCTGGTCACAAGTTAGTTAAAGGTATCGCAAGGGCTATAATTGAAGATGAACAAGGTTTCATTGATGAAGCATTAAAAAATGGTGCTAATGAGGATGACTTATACAATAAAAAATTGAAAGGTAAGACTGCAATAAAACCGTTTGTGGGTAATGAATTAGCTCACAAGTATTATAAAACACCTACTGTTGGTTTAACTTTGGTTGGTACCTCTGATACTAGGGTTGCACAAAGACCAGATAAATTAACAAATGCTGTTGGTGTATTCGGGAGTGTTAAGTTATGAAAATAGACCTAGAACAAAACTTTGATGCTTTCATGGTCCAAGTTTATCCCGAGTTACTAATGGATAGCACACAGTATAAAGCCATGAAAATGATGTGGTTCGCTGGTGTAACTGATTTTACTAACAGCTTGATGGTTGGAATGGTAAATAAAGATTTTAGTAAGTCGTTACCAGTAATGGTAGAAAGCATCCTTAACGTAAATAAACAGTGCTGTACATACGCGCAAACAATAATTAAAGGAAATTAATAACATGGCAAATCGTGAAGTAATAACAAATTTCTGTCAGATCCATTACCCGCATTTGGTAACACCACAAAAGCCACGTAAAGAAGGTGACGTTGGTAAGTATGGCCTTAGAATGGCGTTCCCAATGGCAGGTACATTACCTGCTCATATCGGTACAGAATCAACCGATATTAGTAATATTCAGATTGCTTTAGAGGAAGTCTGTCAGGAGGAATGGGGTTGCTCATTTCAAGATGCACCTGAAATTCGTTCTATTGCCTACCCTCCTAAATGGGTGAACGGTGATCACGATTGGAAGAAAGACGATAACGGTAATAAGTTAATTAACCAACCCAATGAAGCAAGTGTCGGCAAGTGGTTAATGGGTGCTAAAAATGCTGATCCAATCGGTTGTGCTGATCATACAGGGGGCATTGAACTTAACCCGAAAGAAATTTATGCTGGTTGTTGGGGTCGAGTAGAACTTCTAGTATCTGCTTACACACTAGAAGATAAGACGAGCATCATTGTCATAAAAGTAGTTAACATTCAGAAATGTTTTGACGATGAATCAATTGGTGGTGGTGCTGGACCTGCACGTAAATCAACACAGACCTTTGCAAATATGGCTGTCACTAATAGTAATTGTCAACCAACAGGTTTTGCTGGTCAAGCAAAGCAAGCTACTGGACCGGCTTCACCATCTAAACGTATTTATACTATGACACCGGCTGCAGGTGCATTCACCCGTGAAGCCTATCTAGCTATTGATGGGTGGACAGATGAAGTGTTAGTCAGTAACGGTTATATGACAATCACCGAACCTGCTGCACCTGCTACACCGGCTGCACCTGCTACACCGGCTGGACCGGCTTCACCTGCTGGCCCTGCTGGTCCGTCTGCACCTGGTAAGCAGTATCTTGCACCACCTGTTTTACCGGCGAAACCTGCTGGACCTACTTACACTATGACTGCACTTGCTGGTGATTTTACACGCGAAGATTATCTTGCTATTGATGGTTGGACAGATGAATTGTTAGTTAGCCAAGGCTATATGACAATCACCGAACCTGCTTCACCTGCTGGACCTGCTTCACCGTCTAAACCTGCTGGACCAGCTTTACCAGGTATGCCAAAGTGAGTTACAAAAGAGGTGTAATGGGGCGTTCTGTAGTCCCCGTTATCCCACCTGTTAAACACGAACCTAACCTTAAACGGTCTATGGTTTCACTATCTGTACAGATAGCTCTATCAACTTGGGGTCAACACAATGGCAACACTGGAAGGTGAAGCTACTAAGAGGGTGCGGTTAGCCGCATCTTCTTTAGGTATGAAGTTAATGCGTAATAATTCTGGCGCTGTAACTACTGATGATGGTCGATTCTTTAGGTTTGGTTTAGGTAATGAATCACCAAAATTAAATGCTGAAATGAAATTCGGTGATCTAATTGGATGTACAAAAGTTCTTATTACACCTAACATGGTAGGTAAAGAAGTCGCTGTCTTTACAATGTTTGAAGTCAAACAAGAGGGTACTTTAACTAAGGTACTAAAGCGAGCTACGTCCAATGAAAAGAGTCGTGAAGCCGGTCAATACAGGGCAATAAACTTTATACGTGACCAAGGTGGCATTGCATGGTTTGCCGGTAATGAAGGTGATGTTAACGCCGTATATAATCTATTTTTACAGGGTTTAGAAAAATGAAAGACAATAAATTAAAAATGATACGTGAAAGGTTGGCAGCGTATAGAAACTCAAGACAAGTAGCAGTCTTTGAAACCTACCGTAATAACCAAGAACGGTTGCAATTATTAGTCGCTAAACACGGTTTTAGTGCCGTGGTTTTGGCTGGTGATTATGCAGAAGGTACGTTAAAGCAGTACTTGTCTGTTAACCAACCGCCGCCAATAAAAACAGAAAAGGTTGATCAAGCTGAGTCTATTTTAAAAGGGATATAATATGTCGAGTACTGACTTAAATCAGGCTCGAAAATACATTGAACTATTGAGAGGTGATGTAAATACACCTGTATTCTGGCAACTCTTTAGTGATGTAGACTCTGATAACAAAGACTTAATACCAGAAAATTTTAGTGCAAGTTTAGATTCTGCATTACCTGAAATACAGAGATTACAAAATAGGGGTTATGGTGTTTATGTAACGGTAAACCCTACCGATGGTCGCGGTAGGAAGATTGAAAATATAGTTGAATACAATTGGGCCTTTGCTGACATTGATAACGGTTCTAAAGTGTTAGTAGATTACCCGTTGAAACCTGCATTTATTACGGGCCGTGATGAAACTCATGGGCATATTTATTGGCCTGTTACTGGTTGTACTACTGTTACACAGTATAATAGGATGCAAAAACAGATTGCGTTGTATCTAGGTTCGGATGAACAGGTAATAGATCCATGTAGGGTGTTGCGGATACCTGGCTTTTTACACCTTAAAGATCCAAGTGCCCCAAAGACATATACTGTCATGCAAGATAACAGTGCTGAAATTGATTTTGAGTACAGCTACGAAGAAATAATATCGGCGTTTAAACTCGATGAAGTTAAATCAAAAGAGTTAGAAAAGTTTGTTGGCAGTAGACAAGCATACCTTGATGGTACCGGTTACAACGAAACACCGGTATACAGACAACAGATGATCAACTTTGCTGCTAACCATGCACCTATCAGTGTTTCTGGCTCAGGGTCGCTTAATTTGATACGTGTAGCATCATTTGGTTATGATCGTGGGTTGTATGCAGAAGAAACTACTCAGATACTATGGGAACATTTTAACCCAAGATGTGATCCACCGTGGCAAGACAAAGAATATCCGATGTTTGCTACCTATGTTGAACGAGCATACATATTTGCTAAGAATGCGTTAGGTTGTAAAACAGCCACCTCTGTAAAATGGGGTGATGTACCTGAACCTGCAGGTGGTTGGGATCATAATAAATCATTAGTTAAAACCAGTAAACCTGACAGAGAGTTTACACCTACTGAACACGACATCGGTTTTGTCACAGAAACTACCGCAAAGATGAACAGTGCTTTAATAACTGAAAAGTCTACTTCATATGAGCATAGTATAAAATTCATCGGTGAGAACTACCCTAACAAAACATTAATGCGGTTCGACAGTATGTTCTATAAGTTTAACGGTAAGCATTGGGAAGAAGTATCAGACGAAGATATGTCTGCTCAGATATTAAATAAGTTTGCCTGTTGGTTACTGTCTGCATCAAAAGTAAAAAATATATTGGATGTGATGAAGATCCAGGTGTTTGAAAGAAATTTAAAGCGGGGCATGTATTTGGATGATAGAAGTAAAAATCAAATGACTTCGCTCATAATGAAAAACGGTATTGTTGAGATTGAAAACGGTAAGGCTGTATTAAAACCACACTCTTCAAACTTTTTTGACATTAACATGCTTGACTATGACTTTGATCCAACTGCCACATGCGAAGAGTTTGTCAGTTTCGTTGAGCAACAATGGCCTAACAATCCTGAAATGATGTTGCAGGTACAGGAATTATACGGGCTATGTTTAATACCGAACCGGACCCATGGTAAGTGCGCATTGATGATAGGTAAAACTAGATCTGGTAAAGGTACACACGCCAGGGTTATTTCATCGTTGGTTGGAAAACATAATATTGCATCACCATCGATGGAAAGTCTTATTGAACATGATGCAATTAGTTCACTTAGTAAAGCCAAGGTTGCAATAATACCTGAAGCTAATAGCATTAGTCACATGGTAAAAGATCGTGTCTTAAACAGGCTTAAATCAATCACAGGTGGTGACTCTGTTTACTACAATCGTAAATACAAGGACGGTGCCGATTGTGACCTATGGCCTTTGATGATCATACAAGCAAATGAGTTTCCACAATTCGCGGATTCGTCTGGTGCATTAGCAGGTCGCATGTGGCCTTTTCCTATGACAGTTTCATTTGCAGGTAAAGAAGATAGAGGTTTATCAGACAGATTATGTTCACCACAATCAATAGCCGGTGTATTAAACTTTGCGTTAGCGGGTTTGGCTCGGTTGATCCAGAACGGGATGGAGGTCACAGTTTGTGAACTTTCAAAAGACTATGTTGATGATATTAAGTACGACACCTTTCCACTGGCTTCATTCTGTGAAGAGTGTTGTTTAATGACACCTGCAGCAATAACGTATGTTGACGATCTTTACATGGTTTATCAGCGTTGGTGTCGTGATAAAGGTATTAAAATTCCTATTGGTGCTGTTAAATTTACTAAGATGTTAGATTCTAGTCACCTGTTAATAGTTAAGTCGCGTGAAAGTAAATCCACTGACGGTGTACGTAGGCGGTATTTCTTTAAAGGCGTAAAAACCAATGATATTGCAAAGCAAAAATACAGTGAAGATCCACAAGGGATAGTAGGTAGATTTGATAGTGTAGAAAGTATTCACAAATAATTTGATATTATTATATTTATCGTTTATATTTAATTCACATTCACACAAAAGGCAATTAAAATGATTGATCTAGGACCAATACTGTTAGTAACTGCAGTTACATTTGTCGTAGTACTCTTACTCGTTTACTTCAACGAAGAGATAGATGATTTTTTTAACGGTAAGTAGTCAGTAAAGTGACACTAATTAAAAGGTAATTAAAATGCCAGTTACATACACAACAACAGAATTAGCTATAAAATTCGGTGTTAAAGGTAGGACAGTTACGCAAGTAAAAAGTTGTTATGGTCATTATAAAGGGTACGAACCAATTGGCAGGTTACCTGGTAAAAGAATATTAATTTGGGAATTTAAAGGTTTATTAAAATAAAATACCAATATGTTAGGAGTAATTAATTATGGAAACAACAGATTTTATTATCGTTAGTGCATTTATTTCATCCATTGTAATAGGTGCTTTGGTCGCGCTTGAAGTTAAGCGACCTGCATTGGTTACGAGTATCTTGAAGGTTCTTGGTTTACTATTTATGCTAACGTTTTTCGTTGGTGCCTATTACAGTCTACCACTATGAAGTATTATGTGCCTGGAATGGAATCTAAGGCGTTATTCTTAATAGTGGTGAAGTTAACCAACATACGGTCACCAGACATTGTGAGGGCCATGGAGTTACACATAGTAGATGGTATGGATGTATCGTTAGCTGCCCTTGGCGCTGTAGATGAAAGTAATTTAAAACGTGCCTTGGTTAAGTATAATGATGCAATGACATTCATTGAGCAAGTTAAAGAATTAACGTGGAGTGGATACAATGCCAGTAAGCAAAAACAAGAGAAGGAACAAGAAAAAGAAAGGCGTGTCACAGTTACAGAGAGCAAGGGGTAATGTTCAGCAAGCACAAGCAGAAATTGAGAACCTACAAAGGTTGCTTGATATGGGTATTGGTAGGGTCTAAACGACCACTACCTTACCAAGTCTACATATCGCATTTGATGCCAGTTCATAACCGTTAGAGTACTTAGGATTAAACCCTGTAACGGTTATTTCATATTCACCAATGTCAAGTTGAGTGTCAACACCAATAGAAAAATGTAATTCTTTAGCTGTTATTATAGTTACTTCTGGTCCGTCAGTATCATAAGTAGTACCATTAATTTCTACTTCAATCTTAGTAAAGTTATTCAAACCTAATTGTCTAAAAGGAGGTTTAAACTCAAACTTTAAGGCAACCTCGTTACCTCTACCCTTGACTATTTTGTTTTGAATACAAGACATTTTACGAACTCACAAAAAGATTGTCGCTTGGTGTTAGGTTAAGTTTTTCACCGTCATTTAGCGTTAACGCTGAACCGTAATCAAAGAAAGATATTAACGGGTCGTTTGCAGGTGTACTGTTGTAACAAACAGCATATCTAAACGGACCTATGGTTCCACCGGCTGCAGTGATAACAATAGGTGTTTCATCTACATCTAGTTCATAGTTACCACCCGATTGATCAGATGAAGTAATAGGAATAGTAACGCCACCGGCATCATATCCATTTTCTGCTGTTATTTCTGCTAAGTTGGCTTTTATACCATTACTTGCTTGGTTAGGTGTCGCATTAGTTAAATACACTTTAATTGTGTTACTAGAAAGATTATGCACACCGTTATGTACATCTGCTATGAATTTGTGAAACTTATTATAACCAGCCATAATAATTAACCTTAATGTTTGTTTGTTTATATGTTGTGTTAACTAATGAGTCATCATAATACGCTTTAACTGGTGTTTGCACAAAACTAATTGAGTAACTACCAATTTCAAACCCTGAGAACTCGCTGTAATCAATACTAACAGATGATCCAATCGTAGTATATACACCAGTGTTCATTGTTAACTGTCTGTGAAGCAAAGCCGAAACAGGCGATCCTTCGGTAGTGTATGAACCTGGACTCATTGCTAACATTCTATTAGTTAACAGTGGTATATCATTACCAGTGACAGAATATAAACCTGTACTCATATTCAACATTCTGTCAACTAACAATGATACATCATCACCAACGGTTGAATATGAACCTGGACTTATTGCTAACATTCTATTAGTTAACAGTGATAGATCATCACCAACGGTTGAGTATGAACCTGACGCAAGCGTGATGTTGTATTGGTTTGGAACCACATAATCGAACGTAAAATCAGATCCAACGGTACTATAGGTACCCTGGCCTAACACTAAATCATAGGCGTTTGTCTCTATATAGCTAAAAGTAATAGAACGGCCTGTTACACTGTATGATCCCTGTTGAAGATCCAATACCCTATCAGCAAGTAAGTTTACCGGTTGTCCTGTTACATCATAGTTACCTTGATCAAGTGACATAGCACGTTGAGTTAATAACGAAATGGGTTGTCCGGTTCTATCGTAGTTACCTTGGTCAAGCGATAAGGACCGGTTAGCTAATAACGAAACGGGTTGTCCAGTTACATCGTAAGTGCCCTGGTCAAATACAATAGACCGATCAGCAAGTAAGTTTACCGGTTGTCCGGTTGTATCGTAAGTGCCTTGGTCGAATGATATGGCACGTTCAGTAATTAAACCAACATCATTGCCGGTGGTAGAGTAGTTACCTTGATTAAGGGTCATAGCACGTTCGGATAATAAAGAAAGTTCATTACCTGTAATAGAGTATGTGCCAACGTTTAATAAAAAATTGTAGGTTGAAGTTTGAGCGTAATCAAAACTAAAAGTAGAACCTGTTGTTGAATAACTACCTTGTTCAAGCGATATGGCACGTTCAGTTAAAATACTTACCGGTTGTCCGGTTACATCATAACTACCTTGATTAAGGGGTAAAGACCGGTTAGCTAATAACGAAACAGGTTGTCCGGTTACATCGTAACTGCCTTCATTAAGGGGTAAAGACCGGTTAGCTAATAACGAAACAGGTTGTCCGGTTACATCGTAACTGCCCTGATCGAATAATATGGAACGTTCAATTGATAGATTTAGCTGCTGTCCAGTTACATCATAGTTACCTTGGTCAAATGATAGGGAACGTTCAGTTAAAAGATTTAGCTGCTGTCCAGTTACATCATAGTTACCTTGGTCAAAGCTAAACATGTAGGTTGTTATATCAGATTGTCTACCCCAGGCGTTTATGTCGAACGCTTCGGTTCCTGTTAACTCAATTTCTGACCAGTAAACTATGTCTTGAATTTTACCTTCAAAGGGATCAAAATTTCTATTGCCGTTGCTATCTCTTATATCTGCTACACCACCTATACTAATGTCCCCTCCGTGAGCGGCTAGTTCGTTCCCTACATTTGGTTGTTCTTCGCCAATTGATACACCATCAATCCAAAAATTCATTCGGTCTAGGCTGAAATCAAATGAATAAAATACATGATATGTTTGATTTGCATTAATAGCGTGTCGTATAAAACCTTGCGAGTTACTTGATTCACCAACTAAAAATAGCAGGTCGCTACCTTCTTGAATCATTGTGATCCAGTTAACAGATCCGCCTTGCTCATAAACTGCCCTGGCTCTGTTATTTGTAGGTAAAGAGTCTGCTGTAAACCACATACTCATAGACCCTTTTACACGAGTCGAGTTTATTCTAGCATCGTTTGTTACGTTTATTTCTGAGTTACCACGATCAAAAAAAGCTGACTGATCATCTGGTAAAGACGGTATGATACTGTCAGTGTATGCCGTTCCTGCGCTTGCTTCGGCGTTGTAACCCTCAACTGCATCGTCAGTGTTGCCGTTTAACTTCCATCTAAATGTTGGGCTTAGGTCCGGTACTGGGTCGTCTGACGATGTGCCAGGTGACGATAATGTTAATGGTTGACCTGTTAGAGAATAAACACCTTGATCTAAAGTTAAATCGTATTCTGTTGCATTGCTGCCGTTATCATAAAATACCCACTGGTCCCCATTTGTAGCTGTACCCTGTAAGTCACCGTCAGTTGACCCTGTACCCTCTGAATCAGGGAGTTTAAGGCCTGTGCCGTTTGATTCGGTTGCATTGTAGTCACATAACCTATTTCCCCCTGTTACAGCATCAAATTCTTGATAGCGGTATATATGAAAATTTAGCGATCTAAAGTCGTTGCCAAAATACGTCATTCCGCCGAACGCGCCAGTAGATGTAGACTCGGCCCTAGAAGTAGTGCCAATTACTATATCTTGTGATACTCCATCTATGAAAAGTTCGTGAGTGGCCCCATCCCCCGTAATTATAATTTCATGTGGGTTTTCGTCATGTACAGTAGCCGTATACTCAAAAGTTATTGGTACAATTGGATTATTATACCCATAGTAAAGGTCCATGGTTTTAAAATCATCTGCGTGAGAAATAGACAGAAGGTAGTCTACATTACTCTCTAAAGTACCTGTTATAAAGTAGTAACCACTTGTAGCAGAGGTCGTAGGAATCGCGATATCAATGACAACCCTGTACTGGTTTAGAGTATAAGCAGAGAGGTTTATGTTGGTAACAGTAGCACCTGCTATTAGGTCAAGATAATAGTTAGACATTTTAAGCCACTACACCATAAGCATTATCCACATACATATCTTCATAAATCGGGCATTGAACACGATAAGTATTTAATTCTTGTACATTACGAAAACCGGCAACTCTTACGTACTCAAAAGACCCATCACCAAAAGTAACTCTACGATATATTTGTGGGTTATGTTTTTCGGGTGCATCTGCATTTAGTAATATTGTACAGAACCCTTTTTCAATACTTACAGATTTGCGGTTGATTGTACCATGGGCTATATCAAAGTCTTGCTTGGTTGCGTTCTCATGTGGGTAATACAAACTATTAGCACGTGACAACACGACCACTTTTAATTGACCTAAAATTGTAGATACAGCGACAGATTCACCGTTCATTTCAATGGTAATATTAGCATCAATTAAAGATTGATATGCAGCAATTTGCAAAATACCCGTTGGGCTGTTTTGCATAAAATTGTAATCAACAGAATCCATAAAAGCATCCATTTCATTTTGTGCCGGATGACCTTCTGTTCTCGCTATTTTCTTCATTGCTGAATATACTTTAACTGACGCTAAATAACCGTTAAAAGTGTCACGGTGTATCAATGATTCAGTCCATTGTGGATATTCTTTAGCGAGTTGTAGCGTGGTAAAATTTACGAGTGACATGGTGTTACCTCAATAAGTATGTGACAAGTTGAAAGGACCAGTATACAGATGAATAGTATATTAATGAACCTAATATTGCACGCCTGGCACTGAACGTAAATATATCGCTTTCTTCCATGGACACCAGGCAATGATCATCCTGGTTGATAGCTGTCTTGAATAACCAATTGACGAACTTAGCTGCTATATCGCCTGTAGTGCTACCCATTAACTGCAGGTGACCTAACATTGATGATATGGTTGTCAAGTGATGACCGCCCATTATGGCGTGTACATAGTGGTCTTGTGCAATCAGTATTGAATATTGCCAGCGTATTTTTACTAAAAACTGGTCAGTAATGTATGCTATACAAAGGAGAGGTATTGACATTAATATCAAGGTTCCCCAATTGATACCAATTAAACCAACAAAAACGTATGACCTTAAACGATCCATGGGTACATGCTCAGTTGTTTATTACTTATACAGTATTAATCATCGGGCAAAAAAAAGCCACCTATAAAAAGTGGCTAAAAGGATTTACAATCACACCAAAACACTAGGACAGTAGGTTGTTGGAATATTTAGAGTACTTAGTTAATTCATGCTTGTCAACATTATATTTAGCGCACATTAATTTCACGTTGTTTTCAAACCCTTTAAGTTCTTGTGTAATGCTTGAGGAAAAATCGAGGATCATAATGTGGTCAAGTAGCGTCTGTATTGCTATTGGTTTTTCAATAAAATCTACCACCATTAGTTTTACGCCGGTCATAACATCTTTTACGTTATCGTCTGCAGATAAACAAATGAACTGTATATTTTGAGTTTCAGGGTTGGACCTTACCTGTTTATAAAGATGGTTATCTGCTATCTGTGGCGATTTAATATCCATGATGATTATACTAGGTTCGTACTCTTTTATCAGAGGTAGTGCAAGATCGCTATCATTCACCTTTCTAAACTCGATACCTGAATGCAACAAGGCATCACAGACGACAGACATAGAACCACCGCCAATACCTACCAGTAACACTCGTAAACGTTTCATTGTTTCCCCAATATCTTTAATGTAATTTCGGTTAACTTAGAGTAGAAAGTATCCACAAACTTCATAAAATCCCTATTAATCACCTTGAAATCTGCTTCAAGTTCTTCTTGGTCTTTTACGACTTTATCAATTTTTTCGTTGATTGTCTTTTCTAATTCAGCAATGAGTTCTTTTATCTCTGCCTTGGTCATTGTCTGTGATGTACGTTTCTTTGCTAACTTTCGTTCTGTGAGTATGTTATTGATCCAGAAACCTATGGGTATAATAACTAAGGCCCATAAATATTTAAACACTTCGTTGTTTTCAAGGCCAAACACTAGATACCATCCATCGTTGTTATTTTATTGAATGGTATCAGCTTTTTAAACTATGGTCTAAGTCATTTCTGTAGACTTGAACAATAACTGTCAACCTGAACCGCTATTATCCGTGGGTAGTTGAGTTTGACCATTTCAATGATCCCAGGATGATCGTCAAACAGTATCGCTATACCATCATCTTCCGGTTTAACAATACGTTCCAACATCCTGTCTTTAAACTCTACAGGTAAATGGTTACAATCCATTTGTCGCATTATTAATCTTTGTCGTTGAAATACATGTTTAGGGAAGTGTATTACTAATTGTTCTTTGGTTTGTGGTTCGGCGTCTGCCCTTCGACTGGTTAAGAATATTAGCTGCTTGGATGGTCCTGGTATACCCCAATACAATGCTTTGACTTGTGCGATAACGTGAAGTATTGGTTTATCATATATAAGACACGCTTCATTAAAAGGTTTCCACGCTGCAGTTGACGACTGTTGGTCTGTTGGTGGTATTAAATGTGCCCTAGCTCTGTTGTCAAACAATGTACCGTCTAGATCTACTATTATTTTCATGTGTAACCCGTTAGTTTATCGTAAAAGTAATATTATGATATATTTAAACCTGTTTGTCACCTTGTATGTTTGGTATTTTTATAGGTATGAATGTGTATAAGCTGCTAGTTTTAAATCCGTCCGAGTACGTCCCAGAATACTAGGACGGCTGTATGTGTTGGTGTATATGGTCTACAGAGAATTTGACAGGTTTCCCGTCCAAGTACGTTTTTTGTACTAGGACGGCTGTATCCTTTTAACCATATAGCCTGTAGAGCATCCGTCCTAGGATCTTAGACTTATAGGACAACTTTTTCAGATTATAGTTAATATTTATTATAGTATAGACTATGTATCTATATGAATAATATGTATAGTTAAACTGTCTATTAATAGTATATGTAGTAGTTATAATATGTCAGATATATTTAGAAAGTTTCAGAGAGTCGCGATATTCTGGGACGGATGGGTTTTTTTGGTTGTAAGTTATTGTTATCGTTAAAAAAATTACGTCCTAGTATACTCGGACGGATTAGGACCGTACTCGGACGGATTCGATGCAGCCCTAGAACCATGTTGGTTTGCTAATTTAAGCACTTTTAACTGTACTAGGACGTACAGTTTGTTATAAATATGTTAATAGGTATGATTAATAGATATTTGCATAGTCGCATGGTTGGTGTATTATTGTGAGGTGTTAACACAGGAGAACAAACACATGTTAGATCATGAACTGAGAGTCAAAGTAAAGAAGTCAGGTAAAGAACTTATCGTTAGTCAAAAGTACTATGCAGCTAATGCTGATCTTTATGAAGTGTTAGAAGGTGAAGTCGCAGAAATTGTGCCAGCTAAAACGTTTGAGTTGCCGGTGGTTCCTGATACGAAATTAGCTAAACCTAAATCAGATAAGAAAGAAGTAGCGCCAGTTGAAGCAGTAAAGGCACCGGTAAAACCTGCAGTTGAAGCACCCAAAGTATAATGAAGCGCCTATGTACATTTGGTGGCTGTAATATTGCTGTTGAGCATGACGGTAGTAAGACCAGCCCCAGGTGTACAAAACATAAGACGGTTCAAACTCAAGCGGGTAGGTCTAAATACACACACCACATCGATGATCGTGGTAGGAACATCTACAATACTGCGAAGTGGCGAAAAATAAGACGGGTACACTTATTGAGAAACCCACTCTGTGTGCGTTGCCTTAAATACAATCAATCTACCCTTGCCAATGTAGTTGATCACATCCTAGAAATAGCTGATGGTTCAGATCCATATGATATGAGCAACCTACAATCTCTTTGTCCACGACACCACAATGTAAAAACAGGTGAAGAGAAAGCCAAACGCAACAAACCTGCAGTAACTAAACTGTCTGACTTCCCCTAGCACGATCCAGTGGAGGGTCTAGCAAATCTCAAACGATCCAGTGGAGGGTCTAGCAAAATATTTTAGTCGATCACTTTGATTGCTGCCTGGCACCTGGGTTGCTGCCTGGCACCTAGATGACTCTCAAACGATCCAGTGGGGGGTGTAGCAAAAAACGCATAAATCGGGCCAAATCATAATATTCAATGAAATCAATAACTTACTAGTCGATCCAGTGGGGGGTCTTTGATTTTATTGACTTTTTTCGGTAAAATCATCAAATCGTTATAAATCAATGACTTAGCACCAAAATTATCGGTCGTTTTTTGTACAATTGATAAACCGCATTCGTTTATAGTCATATGTGGCGCGGCCTGTAGACCGATTACCAATTATTCAATAAATCAAATCACCTGGCTATCAAATCACCTGGCTATCAAATCACCTGGCTATCAAATCACCTGGCTATCAAATCACCTGGCTATCAAATCACCTGGCTATCAAATCACCTGGCTATCAAATCA
>Ga0136555_1000054_pt1 | contig 42272 bp, 43 predicted proteins | sample AntRauTorckE5432_FD_104927 | JGI IMG/M metagenome (GOLD analysis project Ga0136555, IMG submission 104927) | Saline lake microbial communities from Rauer Islands, Antarctica - Metagenome Torckler E5 #432 | ecosystem: Environmental > Aquatic > Non-marine Saline and Alkaline > Saline | place...
TAAAGATGTAGAGGTTAAATCTTTAGAAAAAGATTTGAAAAGTCATTGGAAGGTTATTGCTTCTGAAGTTGGTAAAACCAAGAAAGATGTTGTAAAAAAGACAAAACAGGCTAAGAAAAAGATTTCTGCAACAAAAAGTAAGAAATCAAAATAGGGAGTTTTAAGTAAATAATCTAGCGTAATCCAGTATAATGAATAAATGAATAAATGCTTCTATTTATTGGCAATATCTATTGCGGTAATATTTATTGCTTGGTTAATTTTCGGTATTATATTTGGCAATGCTCCATCTTCTGTTCCAGAAAATCCACTATATAAAAATACTTCAATAAGTGTTGATGAGAGAGTGCAGAACCTCTTGTCGTATATGACATTAGAAGAAAAAATCGGACAAATGGTATTGGTAGAAAAAAACAGTATAAAGATTCAATCAGATATAAGTAAATATGGTATTGGAGCGATATTGAGTGGATTTGGAGGTAAACCGGATAATAATACAGCAGATGGATGGAAAGAAATGGTGAGTGATTTTGTTGTGGAATCAAAGGAGTCCCGTTTGGGAATTCCAATTTTGTATGGAGTAGACGCTATTCATGGACACAGTAATGTGCCAGGATTTGTGGTTTTTCCACATTTTATTGCTCTAGGTGCATCTGGTGATCCTTTATTGGTTAAAAAAATAGCACAAGCGACAAGGGATCAAATGCTGGCCACTAATGTAAATTGGAGTTATTCACCCACCTATGATTTGCCTCAAGATATACGTTGGGGAAGGGTGTATGAAACATTTTCAGACGACCCAGTTCTTGCTGGTAGTTTGGGTAGCGCCTATATAGAAGGGCTACAAGAAAATAATAATAATTTGGATAATACTATTTCAGTATTAGCTACCCCAAAACATTTTATTGGTGCAGGTTCTATGCTTTGGGATACATCGAGTAATGAAAGTTTTAAGATTGATCAAGGAGTAACAAAAGTAGATTTTGAAAAACTAAAAAAAGAATATCTGCCCCCATTTCAAGAGGCTATTAATACCGGGGCTTTAAGTGTTATGGTTGGTCTAAATAGTTGGGGTGATACAAAAATGGCCGCTGAATCTAATCTTATAAATGAAGTCCTAAAAAAAGAATTGGCCTTTTCAGGTTTTGTAGTTTCTGATTGGTATGGAGTGTATGAAATTTCTGATAATAATTACCAGAGTGCTGTAACTGCAATAAACGCTGGGGTAGATATGGTCATGCTCCCCTTTGATTATGAAGAATTTATTAAAAATATTAAACATGCCGTTAGAAAAGATGATATTTCTGAAAATAGAATTAATGATGCAGTTCAAAGAATTTTAAAAGCAAAGTTCTCTGCCGGTTTGTTTGATGAAAAAACCAATTATTCAAAAGATGATATTAATTTTGAGGAACAAAAATCTTTGGCACGAAGAGCTGTTGCACAGTCTGCTGTGTTATTAAAAAACAGCAATAGTTTGTTGCCTATATCTTCTGATAATAAGAAATTATTTATCTCTGGTAGTGCGGCCGACAATATTGGTCAGCAAGTTGGAGCATGGACAGTCGAATGGCAGGGTGTAGATGGAAATTGGTTGCCTGGAGCAACATCTATTTTAGAAGGAATAAAATCAGTCGCTAATCCTGATACCGAAATTGTTTATAGTTCTGATGCTCAGTTTGGTTTGGTAAAAGAAAAAGCTAATATAGGCATCGCTGTCGTAGGTGAAAAACCTTATGCAGAAGGATGGGGAGATAATCCTAAACCCTCTTTGTCGTCTGAAGACATTGCCACAATTAATCGTTTAAAATTGGTTAGTGAAAAAATTCTTGTAGTACTTGTGACTGGTCGGCCGTTAATTATTACTGAAGAATTAAAAGATTGGGACGGATTAGTGGTTGTATGGCTACCAGGTAGCGAGGGTGCTGGAGTGGCAGATGTTTTGTTTGGAGAAAGGCCATTTACTGGAAAATTACCTCTTCCTTGGCCTTCGAATATTAAACAATTACCAATTATGAGAGATGGTTCGACTAGCGACGGAAGTGAGGTTTTATTCGAGAGATATTTTGGTTTGGATTATTAAAAAATGATATAATCTCCCCATGAATACACCCCAAAAAGTACCAAATATAGTTTTCAAAACACACACACACGATAAGAATGTGTGTGGAGATGACCCATTTGGATGGGTCGATGTCACTACAGATGAGATTTTTAAAGATAAAAAAATAGTTCTATTTGCATTACCTGGCGCATTTACTCCAACTTGTTCTTCACAACACCTTCCTGGATATGAAGCAGAATATGAAAAGTTTAAAGAGTTGGGAATCGATGAGGTTATTTGTCTTTCTGTGAACGATGCTTTTGTTATGAATGAATGGGGAATTGATCAAAAAGTAGAAAAAGTAACCTTGCTTCCAGATGGTTCAGGGAACTTTACTCGAGGAATGGGGATGCTTGTAAAAAAAGAAAATCTAGGCTTCGGAGAACGTTCTTGGAGATATAGTATGTATGTCGAAAATGGAGAGATTAAAAAAGTGTTTGAAGAAGAAGGGAAGTCTGATAATTTCAAAGACGACCCATTTGAAGTCAGTGATGCAAAAACAATGATTGAGTATTTGAAGGCGTAAGATATTAATTATTGAAATATATAAACTAAAATATTTTTTAGTTATTAAGTGATGAAAATTATATTAAATCCTGCTAAAATAGTTATAATGTTGCCAATTAAAAATTTAATGTTTTTAGTCACAAAGAGCGTTCTCTTTGTGTTTGCTGTTCTTCTATTTTTATCTGTACTCCCTGATAGTGCGCATGCAGGGGTGTATTGTGGAGGGGACTATTATATTCAAGATGGTTCTGATGTTGTCAAATCTGTAGCAGGAGAAGGTTCTGCATACAACCTAGGGATTGGAGATATATCTAGCGGTGTCTGTGCCGGTGAAGATTTTTATTACCACGGTGCTATCGATAAATATTCTTGGGAGCCTGTTTTACCAATAAGAGTAAAAATAAAAAAAGCAATAGCTGGAGGAACTGGTTCTGTTACGCACAAGTCTGGAAACTTGGAAGACAGTCAAATTTGTGGATCTGACTTTTATTATCATGATCAGCGGGGCAATGGAGTTATTTATAAAGTAAAAGAAGGAAGTAGTTACTCAACTTCTTTGTACAGTGGGAGGCTGAAGAATAGTATCTGCATCGCATCTGGTAATTTAGCAGACTTCTATTACTCCTCTATTTATGACAATGAAACCATGTACAAATCTAGAGCTGGGGAATCTGGTATCTGGGGAATGGCAGAAGGGAATTTAGAAAATGCTCATGTTTGCGGAGGCGATCTTTATTACCATCAGTGGATATCTGGTGTAATGTACAAGTCAACAGCAGGAGGAACTATCTCTCATAATTTAGGGAGTGGATATGCGGGAGGTAGTGTTTGTCAGTGTGGTGCTAGTGAGTACTATTTTCAAAATGGCCCTAATGTAGCTCAATCACTAGAGGGGGAAACTACTGCAAATAATATAGGGTCTGGAACTGTAGGTAGTACTTATGGATCAGAGTCTTGTACTGCGCAGGCTTATATTTTTGGTTGCACAAATTCAAATGCATTAAATTATAATCCTCTTGCAACGAAGAATGATTCAAGTTGTGAATATGGGGATGTCGAGCTTACATGTCTATATCCTGAGGAAACCTGTGAAGATAGCGACGCTGAAAACTATGGCTTGGAAGGAGACTGTCTCTACGGTGGTAATGACAACTATGACGACAACAATAGTTGTATAGATTACTCTTATGAAGACCCCGATCCAGATGCAGGGATTTGTACATGGGATGATTATTTATATCAGCATGATGCTGGCTATGATGCTGGTTATTCTACTGGTTCCACTTGCGACGATCCTATCTGGTACCAAGATTGGTCTGCATATGTTTCTGGCTATGAATATGGTTATGATAATGGTTATTGGGACTCTTATTGTTATTGACCCTCTTTATCTTGATCCTGCGGTCGCTAATTGGAGCATACTGGGGAATGGCAGAAGGAAATTTAGAAAACGGCTGTATAAAGATAGTCGATAAGGGCTGTTGAGGTTATATACTAAAATTTAAATCAATTTCCATTAATGTATTCAATACTATATTCTAATAAATCATAATATTGTTGAAAACCAAATAGTCTGTTTTCTTTATACTCAGTTAATTTGTTGTTGATATTGCTTTCAATATCTTTTGTTTTTAATGAGCTAGTAGTTAATAAGCTTAGCCAAGATTTTCTCACCTTAGAATATTCTGCTATGAATATCTTAATATTATTATTTAAATTTATAGGAATAAAGCCAAATAGTTTTACTTTATTTTTGTAGTTTATTTCAATAAAAGAAGCTTCTATTCTGATATTATTGATATTGCTATATTTTTTTGTAAGTAAATAAGCATTGGTCTCTAAATCCTCTTTCGTTTCAATGTTGTTTATGGTCTTTTTATATACATTAGATAAGTCTTCGGTATTTCTACTGAAGTATATATTTAAATCAGGTTCTCCTTCTATAGGCAACCCTTCAAAAACCTCCCCCTCCTCAAATACTCCTTCAAAAATCTCTCCTTCTAGAAATGTTCCTTCAGGAACATTTCTTTCTATTCTTTCTGCTCTTTCCGATTCTATGGTTTCATCAGAAAATTCTCCGGCTGTTTCTTGGGCAGAAACATTGGTTATCATTAAGTTAAATAAAAGAATAAGTGCTCCATTTATTAAAACGAAATTAATAAAAATTTCCCTAGTATTGATAGTTTTCATTTTTACACAATTGGTTACTAACATAATGAAAATTATACCAAATCTTGTTAGAATAGTTTCATATGTTATTAATAAAAAACTCCACACTTCTCGCTACAAAGAGTATTTTATTTATAATAATCGTTCTTGTGTTTTTATCACTACTTCCAGAGGCTTCATATGCTGCGGCAAATCCAGAGAGATATTGTGGTACTAGTGCTAATTATGTTTTCGATGATTACTATTATAGAGACCCTAATACTGGTGAATTAACGAAGAAGGTATATGCTGATGGAGTGATTACTACTCATTCTTTAGGACTAACTGAAAATATAATCATTAATGGTGCAGAGTACATAGGAAGATGTATTAGCGGAGTTTTTTATTTCCAGCCCTTGGGTATAGGTCCAGTGGTATATAGATCATTGGAGAAAGACTTTACTGCTTCTGTTCCAGAATTAATTGATACTCAGACTTGTGGATCTGACACATATGTCATGGTGCCAGGAACTCGTAGGATATGGAAATTTATCAATGGTTCAGGCCCCGCTAACGTAACTAGTAATATCACTGATGATGATGCTGATATTCTTCAGGCTGATTACAGTACTTGTGTTTTGTATGATGGCTATGCCGACTTTTATGTAGTAGCAGGATATTATCCAGTACCAGGAAAGGAATTACACAAGTCATTGCAAGGTCAGAGTAGTTTTGATGATATTGCCAGAGTAGACCGTGAAGATTTTTTGGAGAACAGTAAAACTTGTGGAGATACTCTTTATTTCAACAAGGAATATTGGTCAGAACCTACCATAGGTAGATCGAAGGCTGGAGAAGGTTGGAAAAATGAAAGAAGGCCATCAGACGCTCGAGTTGATGATGGAGTTTGTTCATGTGGAAATACCTTCTACTTTCAAAATAGTTCTGATATATACAAATGGAAGAATGACACCAGAGATTTTTATGAAGTTGCCTCAGGCAATATAAATGTTGTTGGGGCACAAATCTGTTCCGCTACTACTAATAATATCGTTTTTGGCTGTACAGATTCAGGTGCAACAAACTATAATTATACAGCAACACAAAGTGACGATAGTTGTGATTATTCTCCTATTCCTGGATGTATTTATATAGATGCAATCAACTATAATTCTAGTGCCACGGTTGATGACGATAGTTGTTTTTATTCGGAAGAACCATCTTACTGTAGTGCTGGATATCAGTGTGTGGAAGAATCATGTGTACAAGAATTTGCTGCTTCATGTTTAGCTTATCCATCTCCAACATCTCAAAACGCACAACTATTTTTTGATACAGGAGAAGATGTATATTGGAAATCAACTACTGTTGGAGGACAATCTCCATATTCATATACATGGACGGGGGACGCTAACGGCACTGAAGCATCCTCGGGTCCATTTAGGGTTGAACCAGGGGGTTATTCTTATGTAGGAGGGCCTGGGTATACAGCTGATCTAAGGGTCGTTGATTTTGATGGTCTTATAGGTAATGCGTCGTGCTCAATAAGTATAAAAGAGTGTAATGTGGATAGTGATTGTGCCGAGGAAGGAGTGGTTTGTGCCAATAATTTTGTTTGTACTTCTCTTGATCCAATATTTACTGAAGATTTAGATATAGATCCAATAATTGTAAATGAAGGGCAACAGTGTGAGCTTACTTGGGAGGCTGTTAATGTGGTCTCTTGTGAGGTTTATGGAAATGGTGAATTGGTCGACATAAATGCTCCTTTGTCGGCACTTTCTGGATACTCTGTAGACCCTGGAACTTATAATGTTCAGTGTAATAATGGTACTGGAGGAGTCGTAAATTCTAAATCTGTTACTTGTTTTTCTAAATTTGATGTTAGAGAATTTTAGAAGGGTGCGATAGGATTTAAATTTAAGGTCAAAATAAAAAACACCCCGAGCGTAGTCGAGGGGTGTTTTTTATTTAATCAAATTTTTCTAAAATATTAGTTTACCTCTACATTTCCAGAAGCATTAACATCTACTTCTACTCCAGATTCATTTGAATCACTTTCCATCATTGCGTCTCCATCATCCGAAGCTTCCATCATTGCGTCATCTTCATGATCAGTATCAACTTCCATCATCGTATCTCCATTAATACTAAGATTTATTGAGTCTATTACTGTATGAATATCATCAGCAACTGTTGTCTTTTGGGCTTTTACATCAGCTTCAATTTTATCTAATTTAGAACTTAATGCTCTAAATTCTGCTTTTGTTTTTGTATCAATTTCCCTAGATGCATCTGTGATTATAGATTTAATATCAGCAACGGCAGTAACTGTTGCATCAATTTTAGCTTGTACTGCTAAATTTGAATTTAATGTTGTTTGTAAATCAAGTAATTTTCCTTTGACTTCTTTTTTTACTTCTTCACTTTTATCTGCAACCTCAACTTCGGCTGTATTTTTTTGACTAATTTTAACAGCACCATATCCTCCTATTCCTATTACTGCAATAATGACTATTACAGCAAATATTCCAATTCCTCTTGATTTATGATATTCCATATTATATTAATTATTTATATTAACTATAGCTTTTCAATTATAAGTACCCTTTTATGAAAAGTAAAGAACTTAAAACTTATATTGCATATGAAGCATTTAAAGACTAAAATAAATATATATGGCAAAAGGACGAGACAAAAAAAAGGAGCAAAAGAAACCAAAGAAGGGAAAGGTAGTTAAGTAACAACCAATTTTCTTCATAAAAACTTCATATCGCTTATGTTATAATCCTTAGAATGAAACAAGAGGAGGCTTTAACACTGCTTAAAATGGGAAAGAACGTTTTTCTGACCGGTGCTGCTGGTACTGGTAAAACTTACGTCCTAAATCAATATATTAAATTTTTAAAAGAGCGAGGGGTTGATGTGGCTGTAACAGCTTCAACTGGAATTGCTTCAACTCACATCGGAGGAATGACAATTCATTCTTGGGCAGGAATTGGTATTAAAGATTATCTTACCGATAGGGATTTAGATGCCATGGAAGAGAAGCAATATTTATGGGAGCGATTTAAGAATGTGAAAGTTTTAATTATTGATGAAATTTCAATGTTAAAGTCTTCGACCTTAGAAATGATCGATCAGGTCTGTCGGTTTTTTAAAAGAAATAATGAGCCTTTCGGTGGAATACAAATAGTTTTTTCTGGAGACTTTTTCCAACTCCCTCCCATTGTTTCTGGTCTTAATAGAGATCAATCGTATTTAAATTCAAATAAACAATCTAAAACTAAAAATCAAAATCAGGATATTTTTTATGAGGAAGATAGTGTTTATCAAGATCCAGATGCTTATCAAGAAAACAAGTCATCTGGAATATTTGCATTTAGTTCAGAGAGTTGGAAATCTGCAAATTTACATACATGTTATTTAAAAAAGCAATTCCGTCAAAATGACGATGGCTTGCTTTCAATTTTAAATGAAATACGAGAAGGTGAAATTACCGAAAAATCACACAAGCTTTTAAAAGATAGAATCTTTAAGCCAAATGAAGCAGAAGAAAGTGGTATTAGTGAAAATATGACCAAGCTGTATTCTCACAATAAAAGTGTAGACCATATAAACAATCAGGAGCTTTCTAAAATAAAAGGAGAAGAAAAAAAATATTCAATGGAGGGGAGGGGTAAGCCACACCTAGTTGCATCTCTAAAGAAAAACTGCTTGGCTCCCGAAGATCTCTGCTTAAGAATTGGAGCATTAGTTATGTTTGTTAAGAATAATCCAGTTCAGGGTTATGTTAACGGTACTGTTGGAGCTGTCATTGGTTACAAAGAAGGATATCCGTTAATTAAAACAAAAAAAGGAGAAAAGTTTATTGCTTATCCAGATTCTTGGGCAATTGAAGATCAGGGTAAATTGTTGGCAGAAGTTTCGCAAGTTCCACTTAAGCTTGCTTGGGCAGTTACAATTCATAAGAGTCAAGGAATGACTTTGAGTCAGGCATTCATCGATCTTTCCAAGGCTTTTGTTGCTGGACAAGGTTATGTTGCGCTATCGCGTGTTAAAAGCTTAGATGGATTATTTTTAGAAGGATTTAATGATACAGCACTTGAGATTAGTGAAGAGGTAATCAATATTGATCTAAAATTTAAAAATGATTCTGATATTTCAGTTTCTCGCTTATCAAAAACTGAAGATGGAGTTGTTAGTAAATATTTAGATGATTTTTTGGAAGCTATTGATGCCAAAGAACCAAATCCTGAAAACTTAAAACAAAATAAGTTAGAGAAAAAAGTAAAAAAAGCTGGCACATATAAACAAACTGAAAAGTTAATCAAAGATAAGAAAAATATTAAAGAAATTTCTAAAGAAAGAGATATTTCTGAAGATACTATTATCGAGCACGTTACTAAACTTTTAGATCAAAAAGTTATTTCTATAAAAGATATTAATTATCTAAAACCAAAGACTAAAAAATTTAAAGAAGAATTAAAAATTATTACTAAAGCATTTAAAGATCTAAAAAAAGATAATCCCGATAATAAGCTGAAACCTATATTTGAAGAATTAGATCAAAAATATGAGTATGACACAATAAAATTGGTTAAATTGTTTGTTAGTTAGTATAATTGCGTAAATACTAAGATTATATATAATGTCTAGTATTCTTTACATTTAAATTACAAAATATGATCAATATAATAAATACAAATATTAATAAAAAAAGAGGTTCAGCAATGGTAGGAATTTCAATTATAGTTGCGGGGCTAATTGTTGCTGGAGCAGTTCTATTTACTAAGAATGATAGTGTCCCAAATTCACCACAAGCGGGAACTCCAACACAACATAATGGTGGAAATACCTCAACAGATAATGTTAGAGAAGTAACTTCAGATGATCATATTTTAGGAAATCCAAATGCTGCAGTTAAAATTGTTGAATACTCAGACTTTGAGTGTCCATTCTGTAATCGACTTCATGGAATTTTAAATCAAGTTATTAGTGAATACGGGGAAGATGGAGATGTTGCTTGGGTCTTCAGACATTTTCCATTAGATCAACTTCATCCCCGAAATGCTCGTAAAGTTGCGGTGGCATCTGAATGTGTTGCAGAGATCGCAGGAGAAAGTGCTTTCTGGGAATTCTCAAATGAATTCTTTGCTAATAGTCCTGCCAACGATAGAACTGATTTAAATGCTGTCATTCCTCCAATTCTAACTGGATTAGGTGTCGACCAATCTAAGTTTGACGAATGTGCTGAAAGCGGAAGGCATGATGATAAAATTCAAGCTGATATCGACAATGCCGTTGCAACGGGAGGTCGAGGAACTCCTTGGAGTGTCGTGATTGGTCCTAATGGAGAAACATTCCCACTAAGTGGAGCACAACCAATCGAAGCAATTCGACAAATTATTGAAGTTGCTAAAGTGCAATAATAACATTCCTAATGTTTATAGATTCAATAAAAAAAGTATATGAAAAACCTTCATATTTAATTCTGAGTGCATTAATTGCAATTGCAGTATTTATATTTGCCGTTTTACTTCCAAATTTCTCTCTAATAATTAATTTATTAGGTTTAGAGTCAGCGAGTTTGTTTCAAAAACTAAAAGTTATATTTAGTTTGTTCGGATCAATTAAAACCAACTTTACAGTTATTTCGGCAAGCTACACTATTTTGATAGCAATTTTATTTGGAGTAAATGTTTCGATGCTTATTTATTATATAAAATCTAGAAAAGGGACTATTAAAATTAAAGGAAGTGGAACAGGAACAAGCTTAGGAGGATTAATCAGTGGAATATTTGGAATCGGATGTGCCGCTTGTGGAACCTTTATTTTAAGCGCCATTTTGGGATTATTTGGTGCCACAGGAATTATATCGTTCTTACCATTGGGTGGTGAAGAATTTGGAATTATAGGAGTTCTTATTTTAGTCTATGCAATTTATGCTACAGCTAAGAAAATTCAAGCCCCTAATGTTTGTTCGTCTTAATGCTATAATTTTATTATGTCAAAACGATTAGAATTTCCTAAAGATTTTTTCTGGGGTGCAGCAACAGCTTCTTTTCAGGTTGAAGGACAAATAGATAATACTGATTGGTCAAAAGCTGGTAGGGACGGAAAAGTTCCTTTAGTTAATTCTGGGCCAGAACATTATGCAAAATATAAAAGTGATTTTGATTTAGCTAAAGAGCTTGGGCACAATTCCCACAGACTTTCTATTGAATGGGCAAGAATAGAACCAGAAGAAGGGAAATTTGATTTAAAAGAAGTTGAACATTATAGAGAGGTCTTGCAGTATTTACATAAAAATAATTTAACTCCTTTTGTTACACTTTGGCATTTTACTTTACCATTATGGCTTTCAGAAAAAGGTGGTATAGAAAACAAGAAGTTTCCAGAATATTTTGCAAGGTATTGTGAATTTGTTGTAAGTCATTTGGCTGACGAATGTTCCCATTGGGCAACAATGAATGAACCAAATGTTATTACATCGAATGGTTGGATGAGAGGGAATTGGCCTCCTTTTAAGAAATATAGAATCTTTAAAGCTTCTAAAGTTTTAAGAAAATTAGTTAAAGCTCACATACTTGCTTATAAAAAAATAAAAACAAAAGACTTGGCTTCAGAAGTTGGAATCGTTAAAGACAATATTTATGTGCATTCCAATGTTAATCCTGTTTATCGCTTAGGTTTTGCGACGTTTAGGTGGTTTTGGAATTTTAAATTCTTGAATAAAATAAAACATCATCTAGATTCAATAGGTTTGAATTATTATTTTCATTATCATTTAGGAATTCGTCGAACTATTCGTGATAAAAGTGATATGGGCTGGGAATTATATCCTGAAGGAATTTACCACACCCTAATGGAGCTGAAAAAATATGAAAAGCCTGTATTTGTCGCTGAAGCCGGAATCGCTGATGAAAAAGATAAATATAGAGGTCAATATATTAAAGATTTAGTTTATTGGACTCACAAAGCAATTGCGGATGGAGTCGATGTTAAAGGATTCATGTATTGGTCACTACTCGATAACTTCGAATGGGCTCTTGGATATGGAAAGAGATTTGGATTAATTGGAATAGATTATGAAAGTGAAGAGAAAACTAGAACAGTTCGATCTTCTTCTTATGAATATAAAAAGATTTGCCAAGAAAATGCATTAGTTATTGATGACGGCGGTCCAAATGTTTGCGAATAGTTGATATAATTAAATCATGAGTTTATGGATAGGACTTGCAGTTATAGCACAACTTTTTTATGCAGTAGTTGCAATTATAGATAAATATATTATTACTTCGGAACGGGTTACTCGTCCTATTGTTCTAACTTTTTATGTAAGCATACTATCTTCTTTAACAATTTTAGTATTTTTAATTGGAACGTTCACTAGTTCTATTTTTGGTTTTAATCTTCCTGCATTACAAAACATTTCTATGCCAACTTCTGGCATAGTTTGGCTTTCTATTTTCTCTGCAATAACTTTCATCCTGGCCCTGTTTAGCTTATTTTCAGCCTTTAAAAAAGCAGATACTTCAGATGTTGTGCCTGTATCAGGCTCAATGTCAGCTGTCACTGCTCTAATTTTAAGCTATTTATTTTTAGATGGAGAATTAACTACTAACTTTGTAATTGGTATTGTAATTTTGGTTCTGGGAATGTTACTCGTTTCTCTTTTCAGATTTAGTATAAAAACTTTGATTTTTTCAATTTCTGCTGGAGTATTGTTCGGATCTCATTTTGTTTTAATAAAATTAATTTTTAATCAAACTAATTTTGATAATGGATTCTTTTGGACTAGATTAGTAATAGTTTTAGTTTCATTTCTTCTATTATTTATTCCTAAGTGCAAAGAGCATGTAAAGGTTCACAAAGGAAAAACTTCCAGAAAGAATGTTTGGGCCTGGATTCTTGGAAATAAAGTATTGGCAGGAATTGCTGCGATACTTGCTTTAAAAGCTACTGAGCTTGGAGATGTTTCGGTCGTGCAAGCTCTTGGAGCATTACAATTTGCATTTCTGTTAATAATTTCTATCTTCTTTGGAAGCAAAATTCCTTATTCGTGTGGAGAAAATTGTAATAAACAACAAAGAAAGCAAAAAGCACTTTCGGTTATTGTAATCAGTATAGGATTCTTTATTTTATTTATTTAATTATGAAAAGAGAACATCACAAAAAAGTAGCTATAATCATAATCGCAATTCTTGTTGTTTTAGTTACTTTGGGAACTGCTTACTTCTTCCTATCTACTAAAAATAAAAATCAAGAACAAGAGCCAATAAAATATGGAGTTTCTTTTAATACACTTTATGTAAGGGAGTTAAATTTGGAGCCAAAAGAAGTTTTTGATGTGATAGTCGATGATTTGGGAGTTAAGCATTTTAGGTTAGCGGCGCACTGGAACATGGTAGAGCCAGAAAATGGTGTTTGGGATTTTAGTGAGTTAGATTATCAAGTAGAAAAATCTCTTGAGGCTGGAGCCGATATTATTATGGGAGTTGGTAGAAGGCTTCCTCGGTGGCCAGAGTGCCATGTTCCAGATTGGGCCTCTAGTTTGGATTGGGAAGATCAAAAAAAAGAAATTCGAGAATATATAGAAGTGGTTATAGATAGATATAAAGATTATGATCACATTATTAATTGGCAGGTTGAGAATGAGCCATTCTTGGGGGTTTTTGCAACTGAACATTGTGGAAAATTGGATGTTGATTTCTTGGATGAAGAAATAGCCTTAGTTAAATCCCTAGATTCTGATAAAGGCAGGGAAATTTTAATAACAGACAGCGGAAATCTAGGATTATGGGCGAGGCCATATAAAAGAGGAGATTTGTTTGGAACAAGTGTTTATGTTTATTTGTGGAATCCAGACATTGGTCCATTTAAGTCATTTTTAAAACCTTCTTTTTATAGATTTAAGTCTAATGTAATGAAACTTTTGTTTGGAGATAAAGAAACTCTACTAATCGAACTTTCATTAGAGCCATGGCTTCTTCAGCCAGTTGTTGATACTTCAATAGATATTCAACTAGAGAGAATGGATATTAATAAATTTACTGAGATTGTTGATTTTGCAAAAGAGACACAATTTCAAAGACAATATCTGTGGGGAGCGGAGTGGTGGTATTTCATGAAGAAAAATGATCATCCAGAATTTTGGAATGAGGCAAAAGAAGTGTTTGGTCAAAGTAATTAAAAAGCTATAATATATACTAATTATGTATATTCTTTTCGATATTGGAGCGAGTAAAATGAGGTTTGCACGAAGTGACGATCTGCAGTCTTTTGGTAACCCAATAATTAAAAAAAATCCTCGCAATTATATGGAAGCAATGGTTACCATTAGAGAAATTGTAGACGAGCTTTCAAATGGTAAAACTATTACAGCAATGGCTGGAGGAATCTCTGGAGTTTTTGATATCGATAAGGAGCAACTTACTTTTTCTCCAAATATGACAGACTGGGTTGGAAAGTCTTTGGTAGGAGACTTAAAAAGAATGACCGGCATTAAGCCTCAAATATTTAACGATACTCAAATGGGAGGTCTCGGAGAGGCTGTTTATGGTTCTGGAACAGGACAACATGTTGTTGCTTACATAACTGCTAGTACTGGAATTGGAGGAAGTGTAATTGTTGATGGAAAAATAAATTCACATAAATATAGTTTTGAGCCAGGACATCAAATCATTGATTATAAAGATGGGGCTACTTTAGAAGAATTAATCGGTGGGAAAAATTTAGAAGAACGTTTTAATAAGAAGCCAGAAGATCTAGATTCTAAAATTTGGGAAGAGATTACCCGAATTCTATCGGTAGGATTATATAATACGATTCTTCATTGGGCACCAGATATTGTTGTGATTGGAGGAAGTTTGATGCATAAGGTTGAAATTAAAGATGTCCGCTCAAATATCAAACAAATTCTAAGTGCTTATCCAGAAGTGCCAGAAGTTGTATGTTCTAAGCTTGGTGATTTGAATGGATTGTATGGAGCAATGGCTTATTTACAAAGTAAGTAATTTATGTTCATCTCTAGCAGAGTGTTAGATTGAACAACCAACAAAAAACCGACTTAATAGAATCATGAGTGAAGAAAGTACTGTAGTAGAAGTTCCTAAACTGAAAAGATTAGGTGTGGCGAGGAGCCAACTCGTGTGGAAACCGCCAAGCTTAGAAAGCTTATTGGTGATGGGCCTAATCAGGGAGAAAGTGAGCTTCAATTTAGAAGGAGGATTTTTCCCACATGGTAGTAAATTGGACGGAATAGTCCTTTTCAAAATAGCGCGCGCTTCGGCATGCGTTTTTTATTTTGCTATAATTAATTTAATGAAAACAAACAATGGATTCGCATTACCAGCTTCCGCAATTATTATCACATTAATTTTAATAGTTGGAGTTGCGGGATTTTATTTTCTAAGAAGTGGGGAAACTGGAGAATTACTTAAAGAAATTCCTGTTGAAATTTCTATTGGACGAGAGGTATCTATTGAACTAGGTATCCAAGTTGGTGATATTACTAGAACTAACTTAAGTGGTAATCACTATCGTGGAAAGATTTTAATAGATGATATAGAAAACGATGTCTTCGCTTTAATGAACAATAAGTGGAACATTATTAGCGTCGGGAATGAACCATTTTCTTGTCAAAGAGGACGCTCTCTCGGATTTCCAGAAAGCTTAATTGAAGATTGTGTAAATACTCGAAGCTCTTCGCAAACAGCTAAACAAGTAGTAGATGGATTAAAAAACGGAGAAGGATTAAGTAGTGTAACCATTGTTGGGACGGTATCGATCCCGAGCGACCCATCACAAGGCTACAAGGTTTCATCTGGAGGTGAAGATGTTGTTGTTTCTTTGAAGCAAGGTGAATTTGAGCTAGATATTTTGAATATTAGTGATGGAGAGGAGGTTATTATTGATGGTAGTGCTAGTACTGTTTTAAACGAGGATGGGGAAGGGGTCGTGATTATAGAAGCTGACTCAGTTAACAACACTTCGAATAACAACAATAATGACGATGATGAAAATGAAGATAGTAATAGTGAGGGTGGTGAAATAGACGAACCGAACGTTAGTCCACCACCGTCTTTCCTATACAATATTTTAGACATCGATAATAGTGGTGTAGAAATTCAAATAGAACCAGAGGGCGTTAATCAATAGGTATTTCGATTGTAAAAAGCGCGCCGTGTTGGGGCGCGCTTTTTACTTCTATTTTTCCGTTGAAGTCCTTTTCGATGACTTGTTGGACAGTCATCAAGCCTATGCCACTACCGCTACCTTTAGTCGTAAAGAAGGGTTTGAATATTTCCTTCTGTAATTTTGGACTCATTCCGCAACCAAAGTCTTTAATGCCAATTTTTAAGAATTGTTTATTCTTGTGTTTTTCAACTTCCATTTCTATCAAAATCTTCTTACTAATACTATTAGTGTCTATATAAGAATCGACAGCATTAGATATTAAATTCATGAAGACTTGTTGGAATTTAATAGGATCTCCAAAAAGAGATTTTCTTGATGATGATTTATGTAGAATCATTACTCCAGCTTTTCTGGCCCTGTACCCTTGTATCTCTATAGCTTTCATGATTTCTTTCTCCACTATGAAATATTTTTCGATACCTTCCTCGCCTTTATTTGTTGCTTTGGAATATTTTTTAATAGAAAGCAAAAACTCCTCCATTCTTTCACTAGATTTAGTTAATTCTTCAAAGCATGGATTATTTTTATATCGATCAGGAATAGTTTCTAAAAATAGTACTATTGCAGTAATCGGATTTATAAGATCATGGAATAGACCTTGTGATATTTTTCCAAATTCTGCGAGATGCGACAATCTCCTTAAAGATTTAGCATGTGTTTTTGGATAAATAAAATTTTTATACCATTCTGAGAAAAGGTTTGGCTGTATATAGTTTTTGTGTTTGATACTATTTGCATAAACTTCATTTTTGACTAAATTTATCATAATGTTTCAGTTATTTTATAACCTCTACCCGGAACACTTTTAATAATATTCTTGTTTTTGTCGCCTATTTTCCTTCTTAGATTTAAGATGTGTGCTTCTATGGTATTTGAGAAAGGATCTGCATTTATGTCCCACACATGTTCCATAATATAGCCACGCGAGATAGCTTTTTCTTTATTTTTCATCAATATTTCCAATAAAGAAAACTCTTTTCTTGTTAAATTAAGATATCTATCTTTGTTTCTCACCTCTCTTTTTTCGACATCTAATTGAATAGACCTTACTTTGATAATAGCTTCTTCGAGCTTTGTGGGTCTCCGAAGTAATGTATGAATTCTCGCAACTAATTCTTCGAATGAAAAAGGTTTTGTCATATAGTCATCAACCCCACTATTGAGTAAATCGACTTTTTCTAAAACTTCAGACTTAACAGATAGCATTAAAACCGGCATGTTTTTGCCGGCCTCTCGTATTTCTTTACACACCTGCTTACCCTGCTTTTTAGGAAGTACGTTATCAAGGATGACAAGGTCGTACTGGTTAGTTCTTGCTAGGTATGAACCAACTTCACCATCTTCCGCTTCATCGACAGTAAAAGACTCAGCCTCGAGACTCATTCTCAGAATGTTTCTTATTGAGCTATCATCTTCTATAATCAATATCCTCATTAATTTCTTTATATCTTCTCATTCATTCAAAGTCAAAAAATAGAATGTTAATAATCTGTGGATAGAGCATTGGAAAAAACTCATAGTGCTATAAACTAGCCTTTGTTTGTAATACTTATGGATGTTTTTTATTTTGATATAATATTACCTATACTAATAATTTAAACTATATATTTTTATGATTGTCTATGTGAAAACAGGTTGCCCGTGGTGTGCTGGAGTTCTGGAACTTTTGAATGAACAGGGGATTGATTTTGAAGAAAGAAATGTAAGTGAAAATCCTGAATACATGAAAGAAATGCAAGATAAATCAGGGCAAACCAAAGCACCAACCGTTGATTTAGATGGAGAAATTTTCCCAGACTTAGGAAGAGATGAAGTGGAAGTTATTTTTAAAGAGAGATTTGGTGGTGTTCAGTAGGTGAAAATATTGGAACAGAAATAAATGGCAAAAATAATCATTTTGGAAGACCAGTTCTTATTATCCGTAAACTTGATAAATATTCATTTCTTGCTGTACCTCTTACGAGTAAATTAAAAAAGGGGAGTTGGTGTCTGCAAATTTCTCACAGCAATAGAGTTTATACTGTTATAATCAGCCAAATAAGACATATGGATCATCGTAGACTTAATAGACGTTTAGCTACATTAGATGACGATGACTTCATGAAAGTTATTGATTCTTGTGTTAAGTTTTTGAAAAAGTAATCTAGAATAAAATAACACTCCCCGCACGAAAGTGCGGGGAGGACGTGGCGAATGCCAAATATGTTTATATTATACACAAAATCTTATTTTCTACAAAGTATCCCTAATTGCCAAGCTATATCGAACACCATAAAGCATAATTGCTCCTAATATTAAGAATAGGAATCGAAAATCAACCACGGTTAATAGAATTGAGGCTATTGCAGGACTTACAACATAAGCAACTGGTCGAATTATTCTAAATGAAGAGATGATATCTAAATCTTCCCCATTAACTTTTTTAAATAAATAAATTTCAGACATGACTTCAATCATACTTGCGCCTATGCGAGTCATAAATAGTATTCCAACCCATAACCAAAAGCTTGGAATATTTATGAAAGCTATGCTAGCGGTAGAGACTGCTGTTATTAAAAATCCTGCTGTTAAAATTTCCTTTTCTCCAATATATTTATCGGAAACCCAGCCCAAAAATCCTTCTAATAAAATAAATGGAATTAGTGCGAGACCCATAATTATTACTATCTCTGAAAATTCAAATCCAATGTGATTATGTAAATATATTGGAGTATAAATAATCATCCAAGAATAAAAGAATCTTAATAGAAAATTAGAAATGAATACTCCAAATAAATCACATCTGTCATAAATTTCTTTCAGAGCTTTGATTACTTGTGGTTTTTCATATTTTGGATCTTTAAAATCTTTCAAATATTTAACTATAATAAATAGAACGGGAATCATTAAAATAGAACTAAGTAAATATACTTTCCAAAAATCTCCATTAGTTAAAATAATCCCAGCTACTATTGGTCCAATTATAAAAGCAGTATTTAAGCTAGTTAAGAAAATACCCCGCACACTACCAGTACTTTCATCTACAGAAATGCTTTCTAAAAACATATCTATATTGAAAAGAATTATCCATCTTACAATAAAGCCTAGTGTGTAAGCTCCAATTACTAAGTATGGAATAGTAGAGAGGGCCATAGTTAAAAGTATCACTACCTCCAAAAGTGCTAGGGCCAAAACTGTTTTATAGTTTCCAAATTTTGAAAGAATTTTACCTATATAGAGATAAGTAATGATAGTAAAGATAGATGCAATACTAAAAATAAAACCAACTCTTTTTTCACTAATAAACTGACTTAAGAAAGATGAATTTACATAAACCGTTGGTGTAGTGTGTAATGCAAAAAGAAAAACCAACAAGTATATTGTTGTCTTGCGGATCTTTCTTATTTTTTTAACTTTTCCTCTTGTTTTTGAAACTCTGGATACGAATACATTAGACATGCATATATTGTAAAAGAGTTTTAGTTTCTAAACAAAGAAGTTATACTCCTAAAATAACAGGAATGACCAAAGGCTCTTTGGCAGTTTGTTGGAATAGGTAGTTACTAACTTCTTTTGATACAACATCTTTTAGTTTATCGAAATCAACATGCTTTTTGCCTGCAATGTTTTTCTCAATAACTCTTCGGATTAAGTTGCGAGATTCGTGCAGAAGATCTCGAGACTCTCGTAAGTAAACAAATCCTCTCGAAATAATATCTGGAGATTTCTTAAGTTTTCCAGTTCGAGTGTTAATACTTGCAACAACAACGAAGATTCCTGACTCTGCTAGTAAGTTACGATCTCGGAATACAACATCTTGTAAATCAGATACTGCAAAACCATCAACTGTTACTCTAGATGCTTCAGCTTTCATCGAAAGCTTTTCGATTTTATTTCCATTATCAGAAATTTCAATAATTGATCCGTTGTCAGGAACAACAACATTCGCATCTGGAGTCCCGAATGATTTAGACATTTCAGCATGTTGTCGAAGCATGAAATGTTGACCATGAAGAGGCATAAAGAATCTGTAATCGATTTGTTTATGAATCCACCCAAGCTCGTCTCTGTTTCCGTGACCAGATGCATGAACATCAGAATCTAAATATGTAATAACTTTCGCTTGAGATCGATATAGTTTATCTTTCAATCTTACAACAGAGTTGTGGTTTGTCGGAATAATCGATGAAGAAAGTAGAATAGTATCGGTCTCTTTAAACTTCAGGAATTTGTGAGCATTATTTGCAACACGATTAAGTACAGCAAATTCTTCTCCTTGAGAACCTGTTACAAGAAAAATTAATTTATCGGGTGCGACATTTTCGGCCTCAGACATTGGAATAATATTGTCGGCAGTCATCAATTTCAACTGTTTAACTATTTCGATATTAGTTTTCATTGAGCGTCCCTCGATGACTACTTTTTTATTGTATTGACTGGCTAATGAAATAACCGCCATAATTCTTTCAACCTGAGAGGCAAATGTCCCAATAAATAATCTTCCGTCAGCTTCTTTAATTACTTTCTCTAAGTTTTGAACAACAACGTTTTCGGAAAGTGACCAACCCGGCTTTTCAATAGAGGTTGAATCCATTGTAAGAAGTAAAATGTCCTTACCGTGGAATCTTTTATATTGATTAACTTCTTCTTCAGTTGGAATTCCATCTACGTTATCAACTCGAACGTCTTCAATGAAAACGATATCTCCCATATGCGTATGAATGACAAGTCCCATTGAGTCTGGAATTGTGTGAGAAATTGAGAAAGTTTCAACCTTTAAATTTTCACTAACAACAATCGTCTCATCACCATCAAGTGTTTCTATATCTAATTTAGCTGCATTAGGAAATTCTTCCTGACGCTTTTTGATAATGATAGAACCGAATTCACGTGTGTAAATTGGAGGATTACCAATCTTGTCGACAATATAAGGAATGGCACCAATATGATCGAGGTGACCATGAGTAATGAATAATCCTCTAATTTTATCTTTTCTTTCTTCTAAATATTTTGTATTTGGAATGATGTAGTCAATTCCTGGAGTAGTATCATCTTTGAATTGGAAACCAGCATCAATAATAATGATATCATCACCAACTTCGATTAATGTCATATTTTTACCAACCTCTTCAACTCCGCCAAGTGGAATGATTCTAACATTATCTCCAATTGGAGGAATAGGAAGATCCTTTTTGCTTTGTTTAGCTGGAGAATTGTTGAACCGAGGTCTTCGTTGAACTTTTCTCGCATGAGGAGCTTTGTTCGCGCTTATTTTTTTAGGACCACTTGCTCGAAGTGGTTTTTTAAAAGGTGGTCTGCCGTGAGGTTTGTGACCAGCACCTTTGTGTGTCGGAGCTGAACTTTTTACTGATGCTTTATTTTCTGCTTGTCCTGAGCTTTGTCGGGGGGTATCTTTTTTAATCATATATTTTAATAATTTAATAATCTTCTGCTTATACTTGTTCTTAATTTGTGAACTTACTTCAAACTCTCTATCGACTATTAATTTTTAAATATTAATGTCATGAGATTCTGAATCAAAACCGCAAATCTACTTACTATTTAAAGAATTTCCAAACAGTATCAGTTTCTAGGTACCAATTATAAACACTAGCAAATCGTTCAGATGGAATTGTGATATTGTCGGGAACAATACCTTTTAATTTATCTGGAACAACATAAACAAAATCTGGTGAGTAAAGGAATATGGCCGGAATGTCTGCTTGAATTTCCTTGTCGAAAGCAATGAACTTCTCGATACGTTCTGGAGACTCCGAAAGCCCACGAGCATCTTCTAGTAATTTATCGACTGTAATATTTGCATAATCTGCAATGTTCAAGCCGGGATCATTTCTTTGGGATGAATGCCAGAAAGCATAGAAATCCAAATCTCTACCAATGATTTCTCCAAATAAGAAAGCATCATAATTTCTCGATCTAATTACATTCTGATTTAAATCGTTAGAGTCAAATATTTTTACATTTACATCAGCACCAAGTTCTCTCCATGTTTCAGCTACGTGTTCAGCAACTTTTACAAGTTCTGGAACATTAACTGTAGTTAGAGAAAATGTTAATAGTTCAGTTCCTGACTTACTTTCTTTTTGAAGAAAACCTTCTTCGTTTATTTCCCAGCCTGCTTCGGTAAGAATGTTTCGAGCGTCTTCTAATTTTTCACTTTCTTCATCCCCAGTTTCGGGTTCTTTGGAAGAAGCTGAGGATAGAGTTTCAAATGGAATCAAACTCGGAGGAATAGGGCCTCTCGCTTCTTGAGCATATCCACCTAAGATACTGTCTATTAGAGCATTACGATCAATTGCTGTATCAAGAGCTTTTCTGACTGATTTACTGACTAATACGGGTGCTTTGCTTTGATTAAAGAAGACTCCAAAAATTCTTGGAAGAGGGAATTGTAAGACATTAAAATTATTATCATCTAAATCTCTCGCACTTTTTGTTGAGATACTGTTTATTGAATCAATGGAACCTTCTTTCAGTGCAGATATTAAAGAATTTTCATTTGTATAGAATTTGAATTCTATATTTTTAATATTTGGTTTTCCTAAAGTAAACTTATCGAATGCTGAAAGTGTATATAGTTCAGCAATTCCTGATTTGTTTTTAAGAACTTCTTTTATTTTATAAGGACCCGATCCAATTGGCTCTGTATTAAATTGACTGAATGAAAATTCTTCTGATGAAATGTTTTGCCAAATATGGCTTGGAAGAATTCCCAATGTTGTATTATTTAAGAAAGGAGAATAAGGCTGGTTTAATATAAATAATATTTCCTTATCTCCCAGTCTTTCGATTACGATTCCGTCCCAAGTGGCAATTTTAGAACTTTTTATTGTTGGGTCCTGTGCTTTAAGAATTGTGAATATTACATCATCTGAAGTTACAGGCTCTCCGTTATGGAAAAAGGCATCGTCTCTTATTTTAAATAAATACTCTGTTCCATCTTCTGAAATTTCTACCGATTCGGCTAAGTCTGGAATCAAACCTCCTTCAGGAGTTATTCTCATTAATCCTGAATAAATAAGAGCTGTCAAATCTCTGTCTGTTTCTGATAAAGCAAGTAGTGGGTTTATGAATCGAGGAGTATCAATTAAGCCTTCTTCTAATGTTCCTCCAAATCTTGGAACTTCAGTTAAGAGTTGATTATTTACTCGAAGAAGCATTGAGAGCGATGTTCCGATTAAAATAATTGCAAATACTGTGAAAATGACTTTTTCTGTTAATGAAAAAGAAGAAACAGCCTTACTGATTTTTTGGAAGAAGGGTAGATAGAATTCTTTATTAAATATTCGTATTGTTGTTTTCACAATATTTTATTTCCTAAAAATGGAGATTACTTATTATTAAGTAAATTTAACTTTTATTTTGACTAATATTAGTTAAGAAGAAAAATAACAAGAGAAAGCACTGCAAAAGTGATTCCTAAAACAATTGTTCCATTAAATAATACTTTTTCAAACCCTCGACGAGTATGATATCCAGCATCTACATTATCTGAACCACCAAAAGCACCACCTAAGCCTGCTGATGAGCTCTGTAATAAGATTGCTATGATCAGAACGATAGAAACTACGATCTGGATGACGGATAAAATAGTGGTCATTTGATATGAGGAATACTATAGCAAATTTGAAGGAGAGTGCAAGACTTTTGTATTATATTGACTTATCTCTATATATAATTGTAATATCAGATTAGAACAGTGGCCTAAACAACCTCCTCGACAACTTCGGGGTAAAAAAAGAAGGATAAAGTAAAGTCATGACATTTGAAGAAGAATTTAAAAAAGAGATAAGAAAAGCTCAGATTACCATTGTCGAAAAGATGCGGCAGCGTTCGGAGGTTCCTCCCGATTGGAATCTTAAAATAGAAGCTCAATTGAGGGATGAATCTAAGGCAACCAGAGCTTATTTCTATAGTGCAAGTATGGAAATTGGTGAACAGCCGAAAAAGTCTACTCGTCAGTTTGGAGGAAAAAGAAGGACAGGGAAAGCGGTGTAGTCTCCCGCAAAGCCCGCAGAGTAATCTGGGGCTTTTTTATTTAAATATTTATCAAAATGGAGAATAAATTTTTATGCTGTCAAGTTGTATTTGCATCATTCTAAATGGCATAATACCGACATATGAAAGATATTATAGGAAAAATCAAAGGAGCGACTGATAGAGGTATCGTAATTGGTATTGCTATTATAATTTTATTAATAATTATTTTTGGAGTTGTGCGTTTTACTAATGATGATGATTCACAAGAGGCTAATGTTTTAAAGGCTGTCGATGGTTTGGGAGGTGAGGACGCAATGATGGTGGAAGAGAATCAGAATGATTCTAGTGACGCTATGGTTGCTGATAGATCGGCAGGGGGCATGAAAGTTCGTATTCCGGTTTTAGCTGGAGAACTTTTCGACATGACACAAGGAATTAAAAGAGGTTGTGATAGTGTCGTATTTATTGAAAGAACTGTTCCAACTAGAGCTGCAGTTCTAAATGCAACATTATCTGAAATGTTCTCATATAATGAAGATCTTGGATTTTTACCAGGAAACTTTGTAGCGAGACAAGAAAATCTATTTTTTAGTAGTGCCACTATTGAAAATGGTGTAGCAAAAGTATTCTTAACAGGAGGAGTTGATCTTGCTGGAGTATGTGATGATCCACGAGTGAATATTCAAGTTGAAGAAGCTGCTAAGCAATTTTCTACTGTAAATAGTGTAGAAGTTTACTTAAATGGAGAAGTTCTTGCGATCGGAGCGTAAAGTTCTGAAGAAATAATAAAGAAAAATAAAAACGAGGTTCGACCTCGTTTTTATTTTTCTTTATTTATTGTAATATTTACGTATAATAGATACATTATTCACATCTAACACATTATAAATTATGAACAGTCTTTGGATCATTATCGCTATAGTAGTAATCTTGGTAATTTGGGTAATCGCTCTATTTAATAAATTTATTCGTTTAAGAACAAGAAGTGAAGAAGCTTGGTCTGATATTGATGTTCAGCTAAAGCGTCGATACGATTTAATTCCTAATCTTATTGAAACTGTAAAAGGTTATGCTGCACACGAAGCAGGAACTTTGCAAAAAGTTACAGAAGCTCGAACACAAGCAATGGGCGCTCAATCTGTTGAAGAACATGCAAAATCAGAAAATATGCTAACAGGAGCTCTTAAGAGTTTGTTTGCTGTTTCCGAAAATTATCCAGATTTGAAAGCTAATGAAAATTTCTTAGAGCTTCAACGAGAGTTAACAGATACTGAAAATAAAATTCAAGCATCGCGACGTTTCTACAATACAAATGTTCGTGATCTAAATATTGGAGTTGAATCTTTCCCAGGAAATATTATTGCTGGAATGTTTAAGTTTGTTAAAAAAGAATTCTTCGAATTAGATGAAGCTGAAGCAGAATCTGCTAAGAATCCAGTTAAAGTTGATTTTTAAGGAATAAAAATGAAGAAATACAATAAATTAATTCGAGACAATATTCCTGAAATAATTTTAAGTGATAACTGTATTCCTAAAGTTAGAAAGCTAAGTCATAAAGATTTTAAGCTAGAGCTTTTAAGGAAGTTGCTTGAAGAGGCTGGAGAAGTTAGTAAGGCTGAAAATAAAAAAGAACTGATAAGTGAGCTGGCTGATGTTCAAGAAGTTATGATCTCTATATATGAAGCTTATGGAATTGAATGTGGAGATGTAACTAAGGAAGCTAGAATAAAAAGAAAAAATAAGGGAGGTTTTAAGAAAAAATTGTTTTTAGAAAGTATAAAGTAACATGGCTTCAAACTTATATAAACATCAAGATGCAAATGTTTCAAAAACTTGGTTTTTGATGATCTTTTTCTTTATCTTCATAATGTTCCTAGGTTGGTTTATAAGTTGGTATTTAGGAGAACCAAGCATCCTGTTAATAGCAGTAGTTTTTAGTGTTGGAATGAATATTATCAGCTATTGGTATTCCGATAAAATAGTTCTAAAAATAGCTGGAGCGAAAGAGGCTAAAAAAGAGCACTATTACGAACTATATACAAGTGTAGAAAATTTAGCGATTACAGCAGGGCTACCAATGCCAAAAATTTATGTAATTCAAGATAAGGTTCCAAATGCATTTGCAACAGGAAGAAATAAAGACCATGCGGTCATTGCAGTAACTTCTGGTCTATTAGAAATTTTAAATAAAACAGAATTGGAAGGTGTAATTGCTCACGAACTTTCTCATATTGGAAACAAAGATATCTTACTTCAAACTGTAGTTGTAATTTTAGTTGGGTTTGTAACTTTACTTTCAGATTTATTTTTAAGAATCTCTTTATTTGGGGGAGGAAATAGAGACAGTAAAGGGGGAGGGCAACTTCAAATTATTTTAATTATTGTTGGAGTGGTTTTTGCAATTTTATCTCCATTTGTTGCAGTTTTAATTCAATTAGCAATTTCACGAAAGAGGGAATTCTTAGCTGATGCATCAGGAACACTTCTAACAAGATATCCAGAGGGTTTAGCTTCAGCTTTAGAAAAAATCTCTCAACATGGTGGTAAGATGAAGAAAGCTAATCACGCAACTGCACATTTATATATTAGTGATCCTTTTGGTAAAAAGAAGGATGGAAAAGGCTTTAGCTTTTTAACAAAAATGTTTATGACGCATCCTCCAACTAGTGAAAGGGTAAAAGCTTTACGCGGTTAAATACATAATTTTTAATATGGCAGATAAAATTACAATTATAGATAAATTAATAGCGGCAACTCTGCTTAAATTAATTCCTGGATGGGTAACTCCAAACCATATGACTATTTTTAGATTTTTAATGCTACCTTTTCTTATCTTTGCATTAGTTAACGAGGCTTATGTGGTCGGTATAGTTTTATTTATTTTAGCTGCACTCTCCGATGCATTAGATGGAGCAAAAGCTCGCACATCTAATCAAATAACTGAATGGGGAAAAATGTTTGATCCTATAGCAGATAAATTACTGATTGGAACAACCTCTGCAATTATTATTTCAACACAAATTGGGCAAGTTTTGGCTTTAATAATTATTGTTCTAGAGCTCTTTATTGTTACAGGAGCATTTTTGTACAAACAAAAATATAAACACGTGACAATAGAGGCAAATAAAGTAGGTAAAGCAAAAATGATTTTCCAATCATTTGGTATAGGATTTTTATTCTTATTTGTAATTTTAGGAACTCCAATCTTATTACCTATTGCCATATGGACTTTGTATGCTTCAATTTTCTTTGCGGTTCTACAGCTATTTGTTTTTAGAGCCTTATAAATTTCACATTAACTTGATATAATTTTTTTATGATAAAAGCTCTTACACCCTTACTTATATTTTTGGCGATAATTGTTTCTATCATTCTCATTGTAGGTAAAATACAAAGCCCAGAATTTGAAGGACAGCTGGAGGTGGAGGTTCCTGATCGACGCAATGTTGTTTGGGGAGCTGTTACAGATGTTACAAGAATCCCATATATTAAAAGAGATGTTGAGCAAGTTGAAATTCTTTCAAATAATCGCGGATTAATAACATGGAGAGAGAATTTAAAAAGAGGGGGGACTAGAACATATGTAACTCTAGAGAAAAAAGAGCCATTTTTGTACACCATAGAGCTTATAAATAGTACAAGTGGAATTACTGGAACCTGGACTTATGTTATGAAGACTACTGAAAATGGAACCTTAATTACATTGCATGAAAGAAGTATTACCAAAAATGTATGGATAAGAGGAATTAATAAATTCAGAGGAAGGGATAATAATTTAATAGTTCTAATTAAATCTTTGAGAGTCGCATTGTTTAGAAACTTAATCGATACGCCTTAATATATTATGGATAAAATAAATAAAACAGATCAAGAGTGGAAAGAAGAGTTAGATGATGAAACATACCATGTGACTCGTGAAGGCGGTACTGAAAAACCATTCACTGGCAAGTATCATGACCATAAAGAGGAGGGAGTATATACTTGTTCAAATTGTAAGACAGAATTATTCAACTCCGGTACGAAATTTGATTCTAAAAGTGGTTGGCCAAGCTTTGATGACCCTGTAAATTTAGAAAATGTAAATCTTATTGAAGATAAGAGCTTAGGAATGACCAGAACTGAAGTTAGATGTGCAAAGTGTGATGCTCATTTAGGGCATGTTTTTGAGGATGGCCCTAGAGAGACAACAGGGAAGCGATATTGTATTAATTCATGTTCACTTAGTTTTAATAGAAAAGAATAATAATATTTATTATACATGGAAGAAAATATCACAAATATATTAGCAGGACTAACGATAATATCTCATATTGGGATTGCTTTGTTTATTTTAATTTTTGTATTCAAAAAAACTCGGAGGTCAAAACTCGGAGAATTTTTTGGAAGAAAAGGTTTGGTGGCGGCATTTTTGATCTCACTTTTTGCAACGCTAGCTAGTTTGTATTATTCAGATATTGTTGGATTGGAGCCATGTACACCTTGTTGGTATCAAAGAATTTTTATATATCCTCAGGTTTTTATTCTTGGCTTAGCTTTATATAAGAGAGACAGAAAAGTAATCCCGTATAGTTTATTATTAGCAATTGTTGGAACAGTAATTTCTATATATCAAGTTGTTATTCAGGCACTGCAGGTTGAAAGTGTGACATGCGCAATTAACTCTAGAGTTTCTTGTGAAGAAGTTTATTTTGTTGCTTATGGATATGTAACTATTCCAGTTCTTGCTTTAACTGCCTTCGTATTAACAATACTTTCTTTATTACTAGCTAAGAAATATAATTAATATATGGACAGGGGATTAAAAAGAAATTCAATAGCCGTAATATTAGGAACTTTAATTTTTGTCTCAGTATTTACACTTTCCGCGCCATTCGCCAAAAAAGTTAGTGGATATGTTGAGTATCTTCCAGAATTATTTTCAACTGAAAAAAGGTCGGCTGTTATAGGTGAAACTGCAATTTTTGTTTCTATTGCCGATACTATGCATAAAAGAATAAAAGGTTTGAGTGGAAAAGATGGCTTGAAAGAGCTTGAGGGAATGTTCTTCATTTTTGATGAGAATGGTAATCATGGAATTTGGATGAAAGACATGCTTTTTGCAATTGATATTATTTGGCTTAATGATTTGCATGAAATTATTTATATAGAAGAAAATGTATCTCCTGACACTTATCCTGAAGTTTTTACATCAAATAAAGAAAGTCGTTATGTTTTAGAGCTAAATGCCGGTTTTGTCGATACATATAATTTAAGAAAAGGAGACTTGCTTAGAGGGATTTAGGGAAAACCCTTTAAAATCAAGTTAATAACGAGGTTCGACCTTGTTTTATCTTTCCCTCATCTTCTCTTTATCACCAATATGTTATGGTGTGCGCAGGCAGGGCCCACCCAGGGCGGGGCCCTGTACCCATAATCATTTACATATTAATAATTCATGATATAATAATCCAGTACTGTGCCGGATGGTTACTCTATTTAATTCATTTAAATAGGGAGGAAAGTCCGAACACTCCCCTGAGTTTATCGAAGGGAGAAGGGTAGCGGGTAACACCCGTCGAAAGAAATTTAGAGGTGCGAGCAGTGACGCCAAATCCGAAAGGAGGAGGATTCCTTCGGGAATAATTCTATAGAAATATAGAAGTGAAACGGCAAAATCCTTACCTGAGTGCAAGGCCGTGTTCCGAGTGAGTTCCGCCTAGCGGGACGAATCGAGGAAAGTGCCGCTCGAGCCATGTGGCAACATGTGGCCCAGATAAATTACCATCCACCCTCAGACCTACTTTGTAAGTATGGGGGTGAACAGGATTCGGCTTATGAGCACAAGTATAAAAATGAAAAAGTCCACTTTGCTGTGGGCTTTTTCTTATATAAAAATGAATATTTACTTACTTTTATGTCTTTCTAAACTAAGTTATAATTAACTCTATATTTACGGAGAATATGAGTGCGAGTTTTAAGGATTATTAATAAATTAAGTTATAGATATATGGCTTAAAGTAAAGAAAAAATAAAAATGTTGAACTTAAAAATTAATAAAGATATAGAAAATGGGTCCGAAGATAATAATATACAAGCAAAGCCGACTGATTTGAGGATTGATAAAATGCCATTTACATTATTAAGTATATTTATATTTTTATTACCAATTTTTTTCCTACCTTCAAATGTCGCAACTATTGTGTCTACGAAGATGCTACTTCTGCACATTGTAGTTATTGCCTCTCTTTTCATAATAGTTTTATTAAGGCTCAAGGATCAAAGCTTTAAGGCTCCATTTAACTTATTCTCTCTCTCTATTTTGCTTGTGCCAGTAATTGTTATTTTTTCAGGAATCTTTTCCGAAAATAGAGTCCTCTCTTTCTTTGGGCGCGACTTCGGTGTGGATAGCGTACTTTCTATGATTAGTCTGTTTTTATTGACAACAATCGTCGTCCTGCAATTTAAGAACAGTAAAAGAGTTATTCAGGCCTATTCTCTATTAGTACTTTCTTTTGCAATCGTATTTTTAATTCAAATACTGCTAATAGTGTTTCCGCAAATACCAAACTTAGGATTCTTTTCAAATAACATAACTACAACATTAGGTAAATGGAATGATTTATCGATCTTAGCAACATTGATGGTGATTATTTCGATGACAGCTTCACGTTTTTTAGAATTAAAAAAGAGAATCAAATTAATTTTAAACATTGTTTTGGGAGCTTCTATTATTATGTTGGTTCTAGTTAACTTCACATTTGCATGGTATGGATTGGCTGTATTTACATTAGTTTTATTTGTTTATACAACGGTAATGGGTCACAAAGTTAATAAGACCCCAACTATTTCATTCCAGCCTCTGTTAATTTTCTTAATCTCATTCCTATTTATAATCGCTGGAGATAACCTTGGAGGATACGTATCAAATGTTCTAAAAATAAATCATTTTGAAGTTCGGCCCTCTTGGAGTGCAACTTATGGCGTGATAAAAGGAACTATTGCTGAGCGTCCTATTTTAGGATCTGGAGCTGGATTATTTGAGATGCAGTGGCTTGAACATAAGCCAAATGCAGTTAACAATACTGATTTTTGGAATATTGATTTTAGATATGGAGTTGGCCTAATACCTTCATTTATAGTTACTACTGGAATCTTAGGATTACTAAGTTGGTTATTCTTCTTCATTATGTTTATTCATATTGGATTTAAAGCAATTTTTAGGAGAAGAGAGAGTGTCTTGAATCATTTTGTTCTAGTTTCATCTTTCATTGCTTCACTATATCTTTGGATAAGTTTAATCGCTTATATACCAAGCGCTGCAATTATAATTTTGACATTTATATTTACAGGGATATTTATTGCCGCAGCTCAAAGAGAAGGCTTACTTGCAACAAAAGAATTTTCAATGATAGATCAGCCTAGGTCAGGTTTCGTTTATATTACAATTCTTATTCTTATATTAATTGGATCAATTAGTCTTGCATATAATGTTGTTAATAAATTTGTAGCTCAAGCATACTTACAATCTGCGATTGCGAACTTAAATACAAGAGGCGATATGGCTAGTGCAGAAAGGAAAATTACTCAAGCAATTAACCTAGATAAAATAGATACTTACTATAGATCACTTGCTGAAATTGGAGTGCTAAAACTAAATACAATTCTAAGAAATAGTGAATTATCTGAAGATGTTATTCTTGGGCAATTTAGGAGCACGCTTTCTTCGGTTGCATCTAATTATCAAAGGGCAATTGAGTATGATCCAAATAATTACAATACTTACCGTGATTTTGGAAATCTTTATTACAGCATGATTCCATTTGGGATAACTGGTGCATACGATCAGTCCTTGGTAATGCTTAATCTTGCTAGAGAGTTAAATCCAAAAAATCCTGGACTAGCTCTTCAGTTGGCAAGACTCGAAGTTGCTAATGGTAATAATGAGAGAGCTCTAGAATTAATAGAAGAGGCTCTAACTCTAAAAGGAAATTACACAGATGCAATATTCTTACTATCTCAAATTCAAGTTGCCGAAGGAAATATCGATAATGCGATTAGCACAGTTGAGGTTGCAACAATTATTAGACCAAATGATCCTGCTATTTTCTTCCAATTAGGATTATTGCAATATAATGACGATCAATTTTCTAAAGCAATATCTTCATTTGAGAGAACTCTTCTTTTGAGTCCATTCTTCCAAAATGCAAAATATTTCTTAGGTCTAAGTTATTATGAAACTAATAGAAGAGACGATGCCATAGTTCAGTTTAACGATTTACAAGCTCTTAATCCTGACAATCAAGAGATTAATCTTATCCTTACTAATCTTAAAAATGGATTTCCTCCATTTAGTGGAGCTCAAGATCCAATCGATGATACTCCAGAAAGTCGTGACGAACCACCACTTGAAGATGAAAATGTCGAGAATACTGAAGGTTTGGAAACTGAAGAAGTAGGAAATGAAGGATAATGGTAAGAAGGATAATTAACTTCTTTGGCAGAGAGATACGAGGTCTTCATGAGGCTGCGTATTTACTAGGTGCCTTTGCCATATTCTCGCAACTTTTGGCTCTTGTAAGAGATAGGCTTTTTGCTTCTTCTTTTGGAGCAGGAGAACTGCTAGATATTTATTATGCTGCATTTCGTATTCCTGACTTGGTTTTTGTAATTGTTTCAGCATTGGTTTCTATTTCTGTTTTAATTCCATTTTTAGTCAAGATATTTTCAAAAGATTCTGCTGACAGTGAAAAAGAGATAGAGAAAAAAAAATTTGTAGATAGTATTTTTTCTTCTTTGCTTATTATTCTTGTTCTTTTGTCAGGACTTGTATTTATTTTCGCCGATAAATTATTGGCTTTAATTTTCCCAGAAATTATATCTCCTGACTTGGTTTTAATAACCAGAATTTTATTACTACAACCAATATTACTTTCTCTTTCTAGTTTCTACGCAAGTTTTATCCAGGTTTATAGAAAATTTTTTATTTATGCTCTTGGTCCATTGTTTTATAATTTAGGAATTATTTTTGGAGTTTTATTCCTTTACGAACCATATGGATTGCCAGGATTAACTTTTGGAGTAGTCATTGGTGCGCTTTTGCATTTGGCAATTCAAATTCCCTTTGTCAGGTCACACGGAATAAAGCCAAAGTTCACTTTTAATATTAATCCTCAAATAATTAAAAATGTTCTAAAGCTTTCAATACCTCGAACAGTTGCATTGGCAGGGAATCAAATTTCACTAATAGTTTTACTCGCTCTTGCTGGGGTAATGGTCACTGGATCTATTTCTATTTTTACATTTTCATTCAATCTTCAGTCAGTGCCACTTTCAATTGTTGGTGTAAGCTATTCTCTTGCCGCATTCCCAACACTTTCTAGATTGTTTTCAAAAGGAGATATCGAAACTTTTCTTTTACATATCGTAAAAGCTGCAAGGCATATTATTTTTTGGTCTATTCCGATTTCTGTAATGTTTGTGGTTTTGCGTGCGCAAATTGTTAGAACTATTTTGGGAGCAGGAGAATTCTCTTGGGACGATACTCGTTTAACTGCTGCCGCGCTAGCAATCTTTTCTATTTCAGTTGTTGCTCAGGGATTGATTTTATTATTTGTTAGAGGATATTATTCTGCGGGAGAAACTAAGAAGCCTCTTATCTTCACCTTAATTTCTATCGTTGTAACAATAATTTCAGCTTATGGATTAAGTTATTACTTTAATGCAAATGTTTTCTTTAGAGATTTTTTCGAAGAATTATTTAGGGTCGGTGGTTTGAAGGGAACCGCCATTTTGATGTTGCCTTTGGCTTATTCAATCGGACAAATTGCAAATGCCATTCTTCTTTGGGTATCTTTTAGTAAAAAATATAAGTGTTTTGATGGTGAATTATGGGAAACAATTTTTCATTTAACAGGTGCTTCTTTAATTGCTGGATATGTTACTTTCGGAGCACTTCGAGTTTTAGATGATGTTTTTGATTTAGATACTTTAATTGGAATTTTTTCTCAAGGATTTATCGCTGGAATTGCTGGAATTGCTGTAGGGGCGACAGTTCTGGTTATTCTTGGTAACCAAGAAATTAGAACTGTTTGGAAGACTTTGCATAAAAAGATTTGGAAAAGTAAGTTTGTTGGAGGGGAGTAAAATAAAAATCCCATGCATTTCTACATGGGATGGTTTTGTTCTTAGTCAACGAATTCGACGATCGGACAGACCTTTTCTTTTTTAGCTTTCCACCAGCTTCGAATAAGCTTTCCTGAAGATAACTTTTTGTAGCCAAGTGTAATCAGGGCAACTATGACACCAAGAGCACAAAGTGTGCCCAGTGCCGCTGCTATACTTCGATGTCCGTCGTATCCTTTTAACTCAAGGTTGTAGAGTGTGACGTAGTATAAAAAGGACAGTATGGCCACAAGAAATGCTACAACAAGTGCCCCTAGGATAGTGTCGATAAAGTTTATGCGTTCGCCCTGCTTAGTTCTTGGCCAACGATCGATGTTTTTCCATTCGAAGTAAGCTTCATCATTATCAGATTTATCATCGACTGGACGCCAACGGTTTCTGTCATCCCAGTTTCCTACAACCTTGTCGCAATAGTCTCCAAATCCTTTTATGCCGGAGACTCTTTCTCCTTTGAGAAATTTGAATGGTACATACCCTATCCAAAATATTATAGAAGAAACTATCACAACAATCACCACTATTGCTATCATAATAGGGTAGACGGTAATAAGCATCAGTAAGAACCTCCAGAATAGTTTACAAACAGAAGTAATTTTTGGCAGTTTGGCATCTTCTGTAAAAGGGTAAGCCACCTTACACACAAAACTTGATTTTTTAAGGGTCATTTCAAAGTTCCTTTCTTTGTTGAATTACTATTTTTGATCGAATGATCTAAAATTTATATTGCCATATAGAATTATTAAAGTCAAATAAAAAAATAAGAGAACGAGGTTCGACCTCGTTTTTAAAAACTGAATTTTTTTTAAAATATCAAGAAAACTTATCCAAAAGATATGCACAGTTGCTATTTTGCCAATATGTTAGAATGGTTTTAATGAAGAAAAAAGATTCTCCACAAAATGATAGTTTAACCAAGTCTTACTTAGATAAGAAACTAAAACCTTACGTTACTAAAGATTATCTAGACAAAAAACTTAAAAAAGAACTAGGTGCTCAAGATATTAAAATGCAAAGATGGATAGGTATTGAGAGTGAAAAGAATCGACAAGAAAGAAAACTAACGTTTGAATCTTTTGAAATGAGAATGGACTCTAGGCTTGATAGGATGGAAAAAATAGTAAACGATTTGACTAGTAGAACACATCTTAGTGAAAGATTTTTATTAGATCACGAAAATAGAATCACAAAATTAGAGTCTTCATAAATTCCCAATATCTGCTAGTATAAGCCCCATGTCATTAAGCCACATTAGAAATTTTTCTATCATAGCTCATATTGATCATGGTAAATCTACTCTTGCTGATCGAATGCTTGAAGTTACTAAAACTATTCAAAAACGCGATATGCAAGATCGTGTTTTAGATGATATGGAACTTGAAAGAGAGCGTGGAATTACCATCAAAATGCGACCTGTTCGCATGGATTATGAAGTTGATGGAGAAGAGTATGTTTTAAACTTAATTGATACTCCAGGGCATATCGACTTCTATTATGAAGTTTCTCGAGCTCTAAAAGCTGTAGAAGGTTCTATTTTACTTATTGATGCAACTCAAGGAGTTCAGGCTCAAACTTTTACTACATTAGAGATGGCAAAAGAAATTGGTGTAAAAATTATTCCAGTTTTATCAAAGGTCGATTCTCCAATTGCCAGAGTCGATGAAATTAAAGAAGAGGTTTGTGAGCTTTTGGATTGTATGCCAGATGATATTTTAGAAACATCAGGGAAAACAGGAGAGGGGGTCGAGGATCTTTTGAGAGAAGTCATTAAGCAAGTTCCTGCTCCTAAAAAAGAGTTTCAAGAAGTTGGAGATGCTCGAGCTCTTATTTTTGATTTTCAATACTCAAATCACAAAGGAGTTATTGTTTATGTCCGTGTATTAGATGGGGAAATAAAGAAGAACGACAATCTGTTCTTTAAGGCAGCGAAAGAAAAGTTTATGGCACTCGAAACAGGAATTTTTGGGCCAGGTGAAATACCAAAAGATAAGCTAGCGGCAGGAGAGATCGGATATATTGTTACAGGAATTAAGCGTCCAGGAATTGCCTCTGTTGGAGATACAATTGTTAATTTTAAAAATCAACTTCCAGAGTTCGAAGGATATACAAAACCTAAGCCTGTTGTGTGGGCCAGTATTTTTCCTGAAAGTCAGGATGATTTTGATGTTTTACGCCAAGCACTTCAGCGTTTACAACTTTCTGACTCGTCATTTACTTTTGAAGAAGAATCTTCAGGAAGTTTAGGAAGAGGATATAGATGTGGATTTTTGGGAATGCTTCATTTGGAAATTATTACCGAGAGGTTAAGGCGAGAATTTAATTTAGAATTAGTCGTTACACTTCCAAGTATTACTTATATTGTTAAAACTAAAGATGAAAAAGAAGTTACTGTTTATTCACCATCTCTATTTCCAGAACACGGAGATATTTTAAGTGTTAAAGAGCCTTGGGTTAATTTAAGAATTATTGCTCCAATTATTTATACAGGAGATATTATGCAAGTTATGTTCAGGCATGAAGCAACAGTTTTAGAAACCGAAAACATTGGAGGTGATAGAAATGGGCTTTTAGTTGAAATGCCACTTAGAGAATTAATGAGAAACTTTTTCGATGAAATTAAAAGTGCCTCATCTGGGTTTGCATCTCTTTCATATGAAATTGGAGAATTTAAAGATGCAGATGTTTGCAAGCTTGAAGTTTTAGTTGCTGAAGAACCGGTCCATGCTTTCGATAGAATTGTTGCAAAGATTCGAGTACAAGAAGAAGCTGAAACAACAGTTGAGCGTTTATATAATTCACTTCCTCGACAAATGTTCACTACTAAAATTCAAGCGAAAGCATTGGGAAGAATTATTTCTTCAAAAACACTTTCTGCTCTAAAGAAGAATGTTACAGCTGGAATGTATGGTGGAGATATTACTCGAAAAATGAAACTTCGAGATAAGCAAAAGAAAGGAAAGAAGAAAATGCAATCACAAGGAAAAGTAAATATTTCTCACGAAGTCTTTTTGAAAATGATGAAAGGGAAGGATTAGGCGAGGTAAGTTTAGAAGGAGTTCGGATCCTTTTTAAAGAGGAGCCGAACTCCTTCTGGTCGAAAATAACCTAACCAAATAGTCCTGGAGAATAAAGCATGATCATGCTAATGATGATTAAAACTCCTAATAGGATAAATAGTTTTTTAATTACTTTTTGGCTTTTTTTATGGAATAACATATTTTTGGTTGTTTTGATTAGTTTAGTATTTTGGTATTTGTTATAATTCATCACATTATACAGACAAATGAGAGAATTTCATAATAAAAAAAGAGTAAAGAGAAAAGGTAAATCTAAGTTTTATTCCAAGCTTATTATTTTAGCCCTAATTGTAGTAATAGTGTTTTTAGCTAGAGGAACTTATGGAGTTTATCAAAAATCACAAGAGAGTAGAGAAAAATTAAGTGTTTCAGAAGAAAAGCTTTTTGAAATGGAAGAAAGGGAAGAATCTATTTCCAAAAAGATAGATAAATTAAATACTGAGTCGGGAATAGAAGAACAAATTAGAAGACAGTATGATGTAGCAAAGGAAGGGGAAGAGGCAATTGTGATTATTCAAGGAGATGAGATTCCTATTACAGAAGAAGAGAAAACTAGATTCGAAGGATTTATGGAGAAATTTAAATCTATATTCAGATAAATTTATATGTTAATATATATTAGTTATTAATAATTAGATACTAATAATCAAATAATATATATGAAGAAAGTTACTATTTACTCAACACCATCTTGTACATACTGTAAAATGACAAAAGATTATTTTGCTGAAAATTCTGTAGAATACACAGAACATGATGTATCTACTGATGAAGCAATGCGAAATGAAATGGTAGAAAAGTCAGGACAAATGGGAGTACCAGTTCTCGACATTGAAGGAGAAATTATTGTTGGTTTTGATGAACCAAAAATTAAGGAGCTACTTGAACTGTAGTATCTAATTAAAATCTCTATTGAAATGAAGACGAAAAAACACACACTCTTTCGGGTATGTGTTTTTTCTGGTAGATTAATGATCAGCCCTTGTAGTTAAATGGATATAACAGACCCGTCCTAAGGGTTAGTTCTGGGTTCGATTCCTGGTGAGGGCACCAATAAGAGAGCTAGTTCGAGCACTCGAGAAGGGTATTAGATAAAATACACCTGTAATAGGTGTATTTTATCTTTAATTAAGAGAAGGTAAGGTTGAATCAATTCTTTGAGCGTTTGAATGTGCAATTACTCTTCCAACAGAAGTAATCTTAATAGATTTATCTTTTAATTTGTTCCACCACTCACGAAGCTTTTTAAGATTCTGATATTTTTCTATCTCTTTTATAAAATCTTCTTTTGGTATCTTTACTTCATCATATAAATCATATACTTTTTCTAACGCAGTCCTCTCTATCTCGTTAATTGGTCTGCGCTGGCCTAGATTTATCATAGATAAATTTAATATGCCCGCCTTATTTAAAACTTCAAGTTTAAGATAATTTTCATCAAAACTATTTTTTATTAAACATTTTTCATTAAGCTGTGCGCCAGTCAATATTATTTTTGCTTTATTGTATTCCTCAGACTCTCTTTTGATTCCTTTTTTTATATACCCATCAAATAATTCATACCAATAATCTTCTAGTAATTTTGTACTTCCAAATGAAGATATTCTTACTGCATCAAGAATATCTAAATGATCAAGCCACTCATCATTTGTTGGTAAGGTGTCATATATAATTTTCCCAAACAAATTATCTAGTATCTCCAGTCCTTTATTCAAATTACCCGCAACAGGAGTAAAATAAGATAATGAGTGGTAGACAGTAATAGCAAGTAATGCCTCATTAGAAATTTGATCAACTATTTCAACTGCTCTGGTAATACCGGCTCGAACCACTCTATCTGATCCCTTTTTAAAACGATGAACCATTAATTCTGAAAGTAAATTGTAATCATGTTTTCTCTCACTTGAAGCAGCTGTTTTTTGTGCTTCGATAAGTAAAATTTGAAAAGATGGGTCGGTAAATGCTGTTAATGCTTTTTCATCAACCATTCTTTTAATAAGTGAAGAATTAAACTCCTCACTTCTTCCTTTTGCAACATCAAAAGCTTCAGATGTAAATTCTTTTAGTGCAACATCTAATTTCTCATCTACAACTTCTCTTACTCTTTTTTCATCTATACCAACAATGACTTGTTCTATCTGAGTCAAGTTTGAGTTATCTCTTGCTTTTTGAGTCTTTTTATTTTTCATTTTTTATTTCCCCAATCTGAGTCAAGTTTGAGTTATCTCTTGCTTTTTGTTTTTGCGTTGTCTTCCTATTAACAACTATTTTATACACAGTGCCACCACCGGCAAGAAGACCAAATATAAAAATTAGTACGGCTGTACCGATCCCGTCGAAAATCCACGATATATTTTCACTAAAAAACTCACACATAAACTAATTGTAGCATTGTTGTAGTTTAATACAACGTTTTATGATACTATTGGTTTATGGAAAATGATGCTAAAAAACTGGGAGAGAATCTCAAAGCACTTAGAACAGAGAGAAAAATCACACAGACAGGGCTAGCCGAAAAACTTGGTGTTGATAAATCTTTTGTAAGTAACATTGAGAAAGGAAAAAACAATCCTACCCTTTCAACAATTACTAATCTAGCGAAAGTCTTAGGAGTTTCGACTAATGAATTATTAAAATAGTTTTATGAAAAAAAGTATTAAAAAAACTTCAAATATTACACTAAAGAAAGCTAATAAGGCAAAAAATGATGAGTTCTACACTCAGCTTGTTGATATCGAAAAAGAATTAAAACACTATAAGAAACAATTTGAGGGTAAGGTTGTATACTGTAATTGCGACGATCCTTTTGAAAGTAATTTTTTCAAATATTTTGCCACTAATTTTAATGCACTAGGTTTAAAAAGATTAATTGCTACAAGTTATAAACCATCACCAATTGCAAATACACAGTTAGGATTATTTGGAAATGATAAAACACTTGCCAAAGTAAAAGGTCGTCCAAAAGCCACTGCTAATAAGTTTATTATTAATGAAGTTCATGATATTGATGGTGATGGTGCTTTTGATATTCGAGATATTGCTGAACAATTAAAGGCAAACAAAAATAATGAGTGGTCACCAATGGACAATGATGGAGATTTTAGAAGTGAAGAAAGTGTTGAACTTTTGAAACAAGCAGACATTGTTGTAACTAATCCGCCCTTTTCCTTATTTAGAAATTATATTGCACAACTGACAGAGTACAATAAAAAGTTTTTAATTATAGGAAATACCAATGCTATAACCTATAAAGAGATATTTAAATTAATAAAAGATGATAATCTACGTACTGGCTATACAAATTTTAATGTAGGAATGTTTTTTGAAGTTCCTAAGGAATGGGAAAGATATCACCATATTAATGATGATGGTAAAAAGATTGCAAGAGTTTCAACTTCGTGCTGGTTTACAAACTTAGAAGTAGAAAAACATAAAGAAGATATTGTACTTTATAAAAAATACAAAGAGGATGATTACCCGAATTATGAAAATTACGAAGCTATAAATATTTCAAAAGTTCAAGAAATACCGATGAATTATAAAAAGAAAATGGGAGTTCCAATTACTTTTGTTGATAAACATAATCCGGATCAATTCGAAATAATAGCTCTGGGTATTGTTGGTAGTATTGATTTTAATAAAAATAAAAAGATGGAGGTTCTTAAAGAAGGTAAGCCTACAGGTAAATTTACAGTAAATGCAAAAGGTACTCTGTATAGAAAATACAATCCAGAGAAAGATGAATATCCCGCCTTTAGAGATATTGAAACAGATAATTTGTATTCAAGTATATATGCAAGAATAATTATTAAAAATAAAAAACCACAAAAATAATATGAAAAAAGGAATTATTTACATCATGACAACAGCAGTTTCTGGTTTGATCAAAATAGGACAAGCTGGTACTAAAAACTATCCAGAAAGGATGAGGTTTTTAGAAGCAAACGGATATTCCAACGTTTCAGGATTAAAAAGATTTTTTGCAATGGAACTTGATGAATATATTGATAAAGAAAATCTACTACATGAAATTTTTAGCAAGCATCGAGTTGGCGATAGTGAATTATTTGCTTTAGATTATGAATTAGTTAAACAATTACTCCTTTCTTTCGACGGAGATGTTATATATCCAGAGAATGTTGATAAAGACAAAGAATTTGATAATGTTTCAGAAGTTAGAATTCAAAGTGGTTTATTTAGTTTTTATAAAAAAGGCTTGAAAAATGGTGACGAAGTAGTCTTTATTCAGGATAAAAATATAACAGCAGAAGTTTGTGGAGAACGCGAAGTTGAATATAAAGGACAAACTTGGAAATTATCACCCCTTACTTATAAGATTTTTGAAGAAAAAAACGAATTGAACTCAAGTGGTGCATATCAAGGTGCAAATTACTTTGAATATAAAGGAAAGAAATTAAAAGATTTACCAGACATTAATTAATAACAATATGAAAATAGACCTACACAAAATAAAAATTGCAGATGTTGTAAAAGACTACAAAGATAGTGAGGAGGAAGGTGTAACTGCATTTGGTGGTAAATTGGATATTCGTCCTAAATACCAGAGAGAGTTTGTATACAGTGGAAAACAACGAGATGAGGTAATCCGAACTGTTAAAAATGGATTCCCTCTGAATGTGATGTATTGGGTTAAAAAAGAAGATGGTAATTTTGAAGTACTTGATGGACAACAACGAACAATCAGTATTGCTCAATTTGTAAATGGAGATTTTTCAATTGAATTTGATGGCAGAATTGCAATGTTTCATAATCTAACAAAAGAAGAACAAGACAAGGTTTTAAACTACGATTTGATGATTTATCACTGTGAAGGAAGTGATAAGGAAAAACTTGATTGGTTCAAGATTATTAATATTGCAGGAGAAAAATTGTTTCCTCAGGAATTAAGAAATGCTGTATATACAGGTCCTTGGTTGTCTGATGCAAAATTAAAATTTAGTAAATCAAATTGTGCTGCGTATTTGCTTGCGAATGATGGTGGACAATTAATAACAGGGTCTCCAATTAGACAAGAATATCTAGAAACTGCATTATCATGGATAAATAATGAAGAGATAGAGGAATATATGGCAAAA
>Ga0136555_1000055_pt1 | contig 42108 bp, 34 predicted proteins | sample AntRauTorckE5432_FD_104927 | JGI IMG/M metagenome (GOLD analysis project Ga0136555, IMG submission 104927) | Saline lake microbial communities from Rauer Islands, Antarctica - Metagenome Torckler E5 #432 | ecosystem: Environmental > Aquatic > Non-marine Saline and Alkaline > Saline | place...
CAATTGCTCCAGCGTCTTTTTTACGTTTCGCCAAAGTTTTAGATAGCTTGTTTATATTTACAAGTTCTTCTACAAAAGGACCAGATTCTGCATCAATAACGGCTTGTGCCTCTTCGTATGTAAATCTTTTCTTTGAATTGATTACAGTTTTTCCAAACCAACGATCTTGAATTTCCGCATTTGCATTCAAAACAAAAATTGCAGAAAAGGCTAATTTGTCTTCATTAGGATTCAAGCTACATAAATCATTTGAAAGAATCTCTGGAAGCATGGGGATAGTTCGGTCCACCATATAAACAGAAGTGGCACGTTTGAACGCTTCTTTGTCTAATTCAGAACCATCGTCAACATAATGGGAGACGTCGGCAATGTGAATACCAACTTCAAAATTTCCATCATCTAATTTTTCAATATGCAGAGCATCATCGAAATCTTTTGCATCAAATGGATCAATTGTGAAAACATCTTTTTCTCTGATATCGCGTCTGATATCAATTTCAGATTGAGGAATAGGTGACCATTCTTCTTTTTTCTTTTTAGCCTCTTTCTCGATTTTTTCGGGGAATTCAGAAATAAAACCTTTTTCATAAATGATAGATTGAATTTCAACTTCGTGTTCTCCTTTTTGTCCGAAAATTTTAACAAGTTTTGCTTTGGGTTTTTCTTCTCCCTCAATCCACTCTGTCATTTTAATTAAAACCTTTTGATCAGGTTTAACTTGTGCCAAACTTTCTTCATCCAGTAGGAAATTAACATATACTTTATGATTGTCTGGATTTACTACGATATTTTCTTCATCGTTAATTACTGTTCCAACAAATTGTTCTCTGGCTCGAGATAAAATAGCACTGACTTTTCCAACTGGACGACCTTTAAAATCGTTTCCGGCACGCACAACACGAACTTCATCTCCAGGTAGGGCAGTTTTCATATCTACTCTTTCGACTGCGATATCATCACCACCTTCAGGATCCTTCATGAATCCCATACCTTTTCCGTTTGTAGAAATTTTTCCTTCTAAATTTATATTTGTTTCATTCATTAATGTTTATGGTAGCATAAAAGTTAATAGTTTAGAGGTTAAAAAAGTATTTGTGGTAGGAGTATAATTTTTATCCTATTGCCGACCACACCAAAGTTTTTGGCAATATTGCTTTGGTGTGGTGGCTTGCCAAAATATAAAACCTCTGCTAATATCATCGGACATGTTAATAATCAGATTACAAAGAGTAGGAAAGAAAAACGAACCAACATTTCGTATCGTTCTTACTGATTCAAAAAATGGACCTAAATCAGGTAAATTCCTGGAGATCCTAGGTTCATATGATTCTCGTGATAAAAACACAACAAAAATTAATGGAGATAGAGTAAAAGAATTAATTTCAGAAGGTTCTCAATTATCAGATACAGTTAGAAACTACCTAATTGGAGAAAAAATTATTGAAGGAAAGAAAGTAAACGTTCTTCCTAAAAAATCTCCAATTAAAAAAGAAGGTGAAGACGAAGTAGCAGAAGCACCAACAAAAGAAACATCTTCTACAGAATCTGAAGCTCCAGCCGAAGAGGTTAAAGAAGAAGTTAAAACAGAAGAGGCTCCAAAAGAGGAAACTCCAGTAGTAGAAGAAAAACCAACTGAAGAACCTAAGGAAGAGGCTCCAGTAGAGGAAACTCCAAAGGAAGAAGAGAAAAAATAGGCTTAACTTAAAAACCGACACTAGTCGGTTTTTTGTTAGACGAGAAATTGGTATTTAATGTAACCATTTGACATAAACCCTAAAATCGTTTTATAATTAAAAGAGCAGTAAACATTCTGCAAAAGAAAATTTTATTCACATAATGAAAAGAAAATGTCAGCAAACGAACTAGATCATAAATTTTTAGAAGATACAGTAAAAGCTTTGGTTGATAAACCAGAAGAAGTTAAAACAGAAAGAACAGTAGATGAAATGGGAGTTTTACTTACTCTAACAGTTGACCCAGAAGATATGGGAAAAATTATTGGAAGACAAGGAAACACTGCCAAAGCAATTAGAATCCTTTTAAGAGTTGTTGGAATGAAAAATAACGCTCGCGTTAACTTGAAAATCAATGAACCAGAAGGAGGAAAAAGAAGCAGTACTCAAACAGTTGATGAAGCAATTGATGATCTAAAGATCTAGATTACTTACCAAGACCTTTTGGCTCTTGGCTTGTGAATTTAATTGAATTTACAAGCCGCAAGCTAAACTTAAATAAAAAGACATGAATTTCCACATAATTTCCCTTTTTCCAGAATCAATGAACTCTTATATTGAGAGCTCTATTATTTCCCGTGCAATCAAAAATAAAAAAATAAAAGTTAAATTTTACGATCCTAGAGATTTCACAAAAAACAAACATAATAAAGTTGATGATAAACCATATGGAGGAGGACCAGGAATGGTTATCCAAGCAGAACCTGTAATCAAAGCAATTGAAAAAGCAAAAGGGAGAAAGTCTAATGTAAAAATTTATTTCCTATCTCCAGCAGGAAAACAATTTAGTAATGAAATCGCAAAAGAAGTTTCAAAAAAATATAAAGACATAATTATTATCTGCGGACGTTATGAAGGAATTGATTCAAGAGTTAAGAAAATTTTTGAAGCAGAAACTTTGACTGTTGGACCATATGTTTTAACTGGAGGAGAATTACCCGCACTGATTATAATGGACACAATTTCTAGACAAGTTAAAGGAGTTTTGGGTAACGAATTGTCTCCAGAAGAAAATCGCATTTCATCACACGATGTATACACCAGACCAGAATCGTTTAAATATAAAGGCAAGAATTATAAAGTTCCGAGTGTTCTTTTGGGTGGAAATCATGCAGAGATTGATAAATGGCGTGAAAATAAGTAAAAAATGGTCTTTTTGGGTAAATAAGCACAAAACCTTGTGGAAAAACACTTGACCAAACTTCATTTTTAATTTAGTATATCTTTAACGATTTTTAATGATTGAGTTTCGGGGGAAATCAAGGGTTTTCATAAAATAAATAATTATTTTAAATAATTTATTAATCAGATAGATAAGCGAAAGACTTCTTTTTAAAAGGAAGTTAAGTTCGCTTGTCTTTGTTGTCTAAGTAAAAAGCAAAATACATATGGCGAAATCACAATTGCGTAACGACAGTCCAAAGACAGTTGGAGAAAGAGAACAAAAGTATTTCTCAAAATACAGAGCACCAGCTCTTGAATTACCTAATTTGTTTGAAGAACAAATTAATTCATTCAAGAATTTAATAGAAGAAGGAATAAAAGGAGTGTTTGATGAATTTTCAAGCATCACTGATTATTCAGAAAAGAAATTTGAATTAAAGTTTGGAGATGTTTATTTTGAAGAACCAAAATTAACAAGTGCTCAAGCTAGATTAAATCACGTAACTTACGAAGCTCCTTTAAAAGGAAAAGTTAAACTGATTAATAAAACTTTAGGAACAGAAAAAGAACAAGAAATTTTTCTTGCAGATTTTCCTATTATGACAAAACACGGTACTTTCATCATCAATGGTGTTGAAAGAGTTATAGTTCCACAACTAGCACGTTCTTATGGAGTACTTTTTACTAAACAATTAGTAAAAGGGCGTTTTACTTTTGGATCAAAAATTATTCCTGCTCGTGGAGCTTGGATTGAAATCGAAACTGATCAAGACGGACTGTTGTACATCAGAATTGATAGAAACAGAAAATTCCACCTAACTACATTCCTTAGAACACTTGGACTTTCTACAGACAAACAAATTTTAGACTTATTTAAAAAAGACGAGAAAACTCTAGAAGCAATTGAAAAAACTCTTGAAAAAGATTCTGTAGTAGAAGTAGATGAAGCTTATTTAGATGTATACAAAAGACTTCGTGATGGAGACCTGGCGACATTGGAAAATGCTCGTGATTTTGTTGATTCAATTTTAAGTGAAGAAAGATATGACCTTTCTGAAGTAGGAAGATATAAATTCAATAACAGATTCGGAATCTCAACAGAAAAGAAAGCTCTTACAAAAAGAACAATCGACCTTGATGACCTTGTTATTATCATCAAACACATCGTTGAGCTAAATAATACAATCGGAGCGGAAGAAGATGATATTGATAACTTAGGATCACGTCGTGTTAGATATGTTGGAGAATTACTGCAACAAAAAATCAGAACAGGACTTTCTCAAATGAAGAGAAATATTCAAAACAGAATGTCTACTATCGATACAGATACTTCATTACCTGTTAACTTGATTACACCTCGTCCACTCCAAGCCAGAATTAAAGAATTCTTTACGACAAACCAATTGTCACAATTCATGCAACAAGAAAACATGTTGACTGAAATTGAACACCTTAGAACTGTTTCAGCGCTTGGTCCCGGAGGATTAACAAGAGAGCGTGCAGGACTTGAGGTTCGTGATGTTCACCCTTCTCACTATGGTCGTGTTTGTCCAATTCACACACCTGAAGGACCAAACATCGGACTTATTTTGCGTCTTTCTTCATATGCTAGAACAAATAAATACGGAATGATTGAAACTCCTTATATGAAAGTAGAAAAAGGAACAATTACAAATGAAGTTGTTTACCTAAATGCAAACGAAGAAGAAAATTATAAAATTGCTCACGCTGCAACAAAAATTAATGATAAGAATCAATTCATTGATAAATATGTTTCAGTTCGTTCAAACGGAAATCCAGATGTAATCAAAGCATCAGAAGTTACTTTGATGGATGTTGCTCCAAACCAAGCATTCTCAATTGCCACATCAATGATTCCATTCTTGGATCATGATGATGCTAACCGTGCCCTTATGGCATCAAACATGCAGAAACAAGCGGTCCCTCTTCTTGCGGCAGAAGCACCACTTGTTGCAACAGGTGCAGAAGGGAAATCTCTTACTTATTCAAACAGAATTTTACGTGCAGAAAAAGAGGGAATAGTTGATTATGTTGATGCAGATAAAATCATTATCAAATCTTCAAAAGGAAAAGATCAATATGATCTAGAAAAATTCAGAAGAACAAACGGATTTACATCTTTCCATCACAAAGCAAAAGTGAATGTTGGAGATAAGGTTAAGAAGAATGATCTTCTGGCTGATGCATCAACTACAGACAATGCACAAATTGCTCTTGGGAAAAACCTATTAGTTGCTTTCATGTCATGGTCGGGATCTAACTATGAGGATGCGATTATTGTTTCTGAAAGACTTGTAAAAGACGATGTTCTAACTTCAATTCATTTAGAAGAAGTTGTTGTGAACGTTCGTGATACAAAACTTGGACCGGAAGTTACAACTTCTGATATTCCAAATGTCGGAGATACAAAACTGCGTAACATTGATGAGGAAGGAATCATTCGCATCGGAGCAGAGGTTCGCCCAGGAGATATCTTGGTTGGAAAAATTACTCCAAAAGGAGAGTCACAATTGACACCAGAAGAAAGACTTCTTCGTTCAATTTTCGGAGAAAAAGCTCGCGACGTTAAGGATTCTTCAAAAAGAGCAGAAGGAGGAAAAAGAGGTCGTGTTGTTGGGATAAAAGTTTTCTCACGTGAAAATGGAGACAAGTTGGATTCAGGAATTATTAAAAGAATTCACATTGAAATCGCTCAACTTCGTCCAATTACAGTTGGAGATAAACTTGCTGGACGTCACGGAAACAAGGGAGTTATTTCAAAAGTACTTCCTGTAGAAGATATGCCATATTCAGAAGACGGAACACCTGTTGATATTATTTTGACACCTCTTGGAGTTCCTTCTCGTATGAACCTTGGACAAATTTTGGAACTTCACCTTGGTCTGGCTGCTAATGCACTAGATTACCAAGCAATCTGTCCTGCCTTTGCAGGAGCAACAGTTGAAGAAGTTCGTGCAGAACTTAAAGAAGCGGGATTTGCTATAAACGGTAAAATGCCACTATTTGATGGTCGTAATGGAGAAAAATTTGACCAAGATATTTCAGTTGGATATATGTATATGTTGAAACTTCACCATATGGTGGAAGATAAACTGCACATGCGTTCAATCGGACCATACTCACTTATTACTCAACAACCACTTGGAGGAAAGGCACAGAACGGAGGACAAAGATTCGGAGAGATGGAAGTCTGGGCTTTGCTTGGACATGGAGCCGCACACACATTGCGTGAAATCTTGACTTACAAGTCAGATGATATCGTTGGTCGATCAGCTGCTTTTGATTCTATTGTGAAAGGGGAACCTATTACACAATCAAATGTTCCAGCATCATTCAATGTATTAGTAAATAATCTTCGTGGTCTTGCTCTCGATATTGATATCGTAGAAGCAGATGATAGTAATGAAGAATAAGTTAATTATTTAAAATAAGGCATATGTATAAAAAAACAAACAAACAAACAAATATCGATAAAATCTTCCTGAGAATTGCTTCTCCAGAAAAGATTTTAGGTTGGTCACGTGGGGAAGTTACACGTCCTGAGACAGTAAACTATAGAACTCAACGTTCAGAAAAGAATGGACTTTTCGATGAAAAGATTTTCGGACCTGAAAAAGATTACGAATGTTACTGTGGAAAATACAAAGGAATTGAATGTGAAAAGTGTGGAGTTGAAGTAACTCGCTCAATCGTTCGTCGTGAAAGAATGGGACATATTACACTTGCGTCCCCTGTTGCACACATTTGGTTCTTGAGAAGTATGCCCTCAAGAATTTCACTTATTCTAGGAATGGCTTCTGCTGATGTAGAAAAAGTTGTTTATTTTGCTGGATATTTGATTACAGTTGCTCATGAAGACGAAAGAAAGAAAATCATGATGGAGTTGGAAGCTGAATACAAAACTAAAATCAAAACTGTTCAAGATGATAAGACTAAAGAAAAACTTAAATCTCTTTACACAGAAACTAAGTCAGAAATTGACTCAATTCAAAAAGGAGTTGTTCTTGATGAAGTTCAATATCACAAGTTCTCAATGAAATATGGTTCTTTGTTTGAAGCTCAAATTGGAGCCGAAGCAATTTATGATATCTTCAAAAATACAAACTTAGAAGAACTTCTAGCTAAATTAGAAAAAGATATCGATGGAGCAACTGCACCTGTAAGAGAAAAATTAAACAAAAGAATTTCTCTTTTGAAATCTATGATCGAAGCAAAAATTCGTCCAGAATGGATGTTCATGTTGCATGTTCCAATTATTCCACCAGCAATCCGTCCTATGGTTGCTCTTGATGGAGGAAGACAAGCCACATCTGATGTTAACGACCTTTACCGTCGTGTAATTAACAGAAACAACCGTTTGAAAAAACTTCAAGTAATTGGAGCGCCAGATGTTATTTTGCGTAACGAAAAAAGAATTCTTCAAGAAGCTGTTGATGCTTTGATTGATAATTCAATTCGCCACAACTCAAATTCAAATATGGCTAATGCCGCACAAAAGAGACCTTTGAAATCTTTGGCAGATAACCTAAAAGGTAAAAGAGGACTTTTCCGTGGAAACCTTCTTGGAAAACGTGTCGATTATTCAGGACGTTCAGTTATTGTTACAGGACCAACACTTTCACTTCATGAATGTGGACTTCCAAAACATATGGCCCTTGAATTGTTCAAACCTTTTGTTATTTCAGAAATTCTTAAAAAAGAATTAGCCTTTAACATTCGTGGAGCAGGACGTCTAATTGATGAACATGCACCAGAAGTTTGGGAAATTCTAGAACAAGTAATTAAAGGAAAGTATGTTCTATTGAACCGTGCGCCTACACTTCACAGACTTGGAATTCAAGCTTTCCAACCAGTTCTAATTGAAGGACAAGCTATCCAAGTTCACCCTATGGTTTGTGCAGCCTTTAACGCCGATTTCGATGGAGATCAAATGGCCGTTCACGTGCCACTTTCAGTTGTTGCACAATATGAAGCTCGTGAAATTATGGCAGCTGATAAAAACATCCTAAAACCAGGATCAGGAGATCCTATTGTTTCAACATCTTTGGATATTCTTCTTGGATGTTATTGGATGACAAAAATGGTTGAAGGAGAACAAGGAGAGGGAATGATTTTCCCAGGACCAAACACAGCAATGACTGCTTATGATTATAGACTTGTTAAAATGCGTGCAAAAATCCAAATAAGAGGAAAAGAAGGTACAAAATTCGCAGCGGCAGATGGAGGACTTTTAGAAACAACAGTTGGACGTATTATGTTTAACTCAATCCTTCCTGATGATTATGAATATGTTAATGATGAAATTAACAAGAAAAGAATGTCTAAACTTGTTACTGATCTGATTAAAAAATACGGAATTGAAAATATTCCAAAAATGCTAGACCAAATTAAATCTTTTGGATTCCATTACGCAACAAGATCTGGTGTTACTTGGTCAATTGATGATCTTCAAATTCCAGAAGAAAAACCAGCAATTATTGAAAAGGCTACAGAAGAAGTAAAAGAAACTGCTCGTCAATATAACGAAGGTCTTTTGTCAGAAGCTGAAAAGAAAAGAAAAGTTACAGCAATTTGGCATGCAGCCAAAGAGGAAATTGAGGAAGTAATTCCAAAAACTCTTGATCCAAATGGTTCGGTTTATGATATGTGGAAATCTGGTGCCAGAGGTTCTCTTGCTCAAATTACAACTATGGCCGGAATGAAAGGACTTATTCAAAACTCTAAAGGAGACATTCTTGAGACACCGGTTATTTCTTCTTCAAAAGAAGGATTGTCACCAATCGAATACTTCACATCTACTCATGGATCTAGAAAAGGTTTGACTGATACAGCCTTGAACACAGCGAAAGCAGGTTACCTGACTAGAAAATTGTTTGATGTTGCACAAGATATTATTGTTAAAGAAACTGATTGTAAGACAAAGAAATTTATCAGTATTAAAAGAGATTCTGATTCAGGAATTGAAATTCCACTTTCAAGAAAAATTGTTGGACGTGTTATCGCCGAAGAAATTCAAGATGAAAAAGGGAATAAAGTTTTTGCAAAAGGTCACATGATTTCAAAAGATGACGCTGATGTTGTAGAAGGAATGGCTCATATTGAAAATGTTTCAGTGAGATCACCTCTTACTTGTGAAACAGGATATGGTGTTTGTACAAAATGTTACGGAGTCGATCTAGGGCGTGATGAATTAGTTGACCTAGGAGAATCTGTAGGACCAGTTGCTGCTCAAGCTATTGGAGAGCCTGGAACACAGTTGACTATGCGTACTTTCCACGCCGGAGGAACAGCCTCAGTTGGTGGAGATATTACTCAAGGTCTTCCTCGTGTTGAAGAAGTCTTTGAAAGAAGAAAACCCAAGAACCCAGCAGTGATTTCAAAAACAGATGGAATTATTAGTGCTATTCGTGATGAAGGGAAAGAAAAAACTCTTGTAGTTTCACCTTCAGCAGATTCAAAAACTAAAAAAGAAATCGAATACACAGTCTCACAAGTTAGAAGTTTGTTGGTTGGTGAAGGAGAAGAAATCAAGAAAGGACAATTGCTAACCGATGGTTCAGCTGATCTTTCAGATCTATTCAAGTATTCAGATAAAGAAACAACAGAGGATTACATTATTGGTCAAATTAATAAAATTTACGAATTGCAAGGTGCGTCAGTATCTAGAAAGCATATCGAAATTATTATTAGCCAAATGTTCTCAAAAGTTAAAATTGTTGATGGAGGAGAAACAGAACTTACAATTGGAGAAGTGGTAGATAAGTATGAAGTTGAAAAACAAAACAAAGAAGCCTCTGTAAAAGCAAAATTCGAAGAAGTTATTTTGGGAATTACAGAAGTTTCACTTACAAGAAAATCTTTCTTGTCAGCTGCTTCATTCCAGCACACTCCAAAAATTCTTATTAACTCTTCAATTCGTGGAGCAGAAGATAAACTTCATGGTCTAAAAGAAAACGTTATTCTAGGAAGACTTATTCCTGCAGGAACAGGATTCCCTGGAAGTAAGAAACACGCAGCCGCAAAAGAAATCGAAGACGCAGCAATTAAACAATTCGAATCAACGTACCAAGGTAGAGAAAACTAAAAAATAAATATGTCATAGGATGTAGACATTTCTATTTTTGTAAATAAAAATATGTCACAAAATGATATCCAAAAAATAAAGGAGCGACTTGGCATTAAAGAACTTATAGAGTCATACATAAAAGTAGAAAAGTCTGGAAAGAACTTTAAGGCAAGATGCCCTTTTCATAACGAAAAGACGCCTTCCTTTTATATTTCTCCAGATAGAGATAACTACTATTGTTTTGGTTGTGGTGCGAAGGGGGACATTTTAACGTTTGTTCAAGAGTTTGAAAATGTTGATTTTTCAGAAGCGCTAAAGAATTTGGCAGAAAAAACTGGAGTAAAGATTTCAAGTTATTCTAAAGAATCTGAATCCAAATCAAAAAAGATGTATGAAATTCTAGAAATAACAACTGCTTTCTATGAAAAAAATCTTTCTGAAAATAAAGAAGCAATTCAGTACCTGAAACTTCGTGGATTAACGGAAGAAACAATTAAAGAGTGGCGACTTGGTTTTGCACTTTCTGGTTGGAGAACTTGTTATGAGTTTTTGAAAGACAAAGGTTTTACTGAGGATCAAATTGAAAAAGTTGGATTAATTAAAAAAGGAGATAAAGGAGATTCTTATGACAGATTAAGGAGCCGAATAATGTTTCCGATTTTTGATGCCAGCGGCAGACCAATCGCATTCACTGGTAGAATTTTTGGTTCAGAAGATGACACAGCAAAATACATAAACAGTCCTGAAACAGAACTGTTTAAAAAGTCAGACATTTTGTTTGGATTCGATAGAGCAAAAACTTCGATTAGAAAAAATAATTTCTCGATTTTAGTAGAAGGACAAATGGACACGCTGATGTGTCACCAAGCAGGATACATTAATACAATTGCTTCATCGGGGACTGCTTTGACTGAAAATCAGCTTAAAAACATGTCACGTTTATCAAATCGAATGGTTATAGCGTACGATTCGGATAACGCCGGTTTCAAGGCTTCTGAGAGGGCATGGGAGATGGCATTGTCATTTGGAATGGATATAAAAATTGCTCCAATTCCAAAAGGCTCCGATCCCGCAGATGTTATCAAAGATTCACCCGAAGAATGGAAAAGCCTGATCAAAAAATCAAAACACATAATAGAATTATTGATTGATAAAATTGAGAACGAAGAAGAAGATTCTCGTGAAAAAGGACATTTGGTTTCGGAAAGACTTATTCCTTATTTAGTGCAAATTAAGAGTGAAATAGATAGGTCTCATTTTGTGAAAAAAATAAGTGAAAGGTTCAAGATTCCAGAAGATGCAATTTACAATGAAATTAAAATTAAGAAAGGAGCTACCAAAAACATGAAACCAACTAACAATCTGGAATCCTCGACAATTCGCAAGAAAGATGAGATGTCGGTAGAAAAAAGATTGTTCGGTATCGTAAGTTGGCAAGAGTCTATAAAAGATTCCAGCATAGATACGGAAAGTATAAAAACAAAGATAAAGGAGATTGTAGGAATTCAAGAATATGATAATATCTTTGAATCCGTAAAAGGAGTTTTGGAAGATATAATTTACGCAGTTGAAATTACTTTTGAGAATAAAGTTAATTTAGATAAAGAGGTTGACGAACTTTTACAAAATCTAAATTTAAAATATTTAAACAACAAGAGGGAAAAATTAGTTTTGTCTCTCAAAAAAGCAGAGGGCGACAAAGACGAAGAAAAGGAAAACGAACTGTTAAAACAAATTTCAGATATTTCAAAAGAAATTCAAAAAATATCCCAAACTTATTAAAACTTGTTATAATTTATATTACTCTATGCCAAACAAAAAAGAGGGCACAAAAACAAAAAAGACAATAAAAAAAGTTGCGAAAAAGGCAACTCCAAAAACTAAAAAAACTTCTGCTAAAAAAATAGTCAAGAAGGTAACCAAAAAAGCTGTAGCTAAAAAGCCAGCTAAACAAATTGTAAAGAAAGTAGCCAAAAAAGTAGCAAAACCAAAAAAGATCAAAGCTACTGAAAAAGAAAAGAAGGCAGCAAAAATCATCTCAAAAGGAAAGGAGAGAGGTTTTATTACTTTCAATGAAATTTTAAAAGAGTTTCCTTCAATTGAAACAGATATTAAATTTCTGTCTGGTTTTTATGAACAATTGGAAACTCTCGGAATTGATGTTTTGGAGGGTGGCGGACTTTTGGAAGTTCAAAATGAAGACGATGCCAAAAAATATGCTTATGGAAAGTCTGCTTCTCAGTATGATTCTATCCAAATGTATCTAAAAGAGATTGGGCAGTATCCTTTGATTATGGCTCATGAAGAAAAAGAGCTAGCTAAAAGAATTGAAGCAGGGGATGACGAAGCCAGAAACCTATTGGCACGTGCCAACCTGCGTTTGGTTGTTTCTATTGCTAAAAAATATGTTGGTAGAAGTCCAGATTTGACTTTGCTTGATTTGATTCAAGAAGGGAACTTGGGATTGTTCAAGGCTGTAGACAAGTTCGATTGGACAAAAGGTTACAAATTCTCTACATATGCAACATGGTGGATTAGACAAGCCATTACGCGTGCGTTGGCCGACCAATCCAGAACAATTCGTGTTCCTGTTCACATGGTTGAAACAATTGCTAAATATAAACAAGTTTTCAGAAGACTATCACAAGATTTGGGACGTGAACCTATGCCAGAAGAAATTTCTGTTGAAATGGGATTAGATTTGGAAAAGGTTTATACAATTGAAAAGATTGACCAAAATACAGTTTCACTGGAAAGTCCTGTTGGATCAGATGGTGAAGATGATAAATCTACTTTGTCTGACTTTTTGGCTGATGATAAAATTTCATCTCCAGATCAAGACGCTTCACAAAGAATTTTAAAAGACCAAGTCGGCAGAATTCTGGATGATTTGAATGAAAAAGAAAGAAAGATTCTGGAATTACGTCACGGATTGCATGATGGAATCCAACACACATTGGAAGAGGTTGGAAAGAAATTTGGAGTTACTCGTGAACGTATTAGACAAATTGAAGCCAAAGCTCATGAAAAAATTCGTCAGCATTCAGATTCTGGGAAATTGAAGAATTATTAGGTAGAGGATGGTAGATAGCGGACGGCGTATAGTTGATAGTAAAAAACTCTCCTGTTGGAGAGTTTTTTTAATTCCCATTTTTTTGTTTGATTTATCCCAAGAAAGTTGTATTGTGATAAAAAAGATCATTTAACAGAAAGGAAAATATGAATCAAATTACATGTGATTTATTAGTTTTATTTTTTGGGATTTTTCTATTTGGAATGTATATAAGTCCTATAGAAACCCTGAAAATATTTATCGCAGGAATTTTAGGACTTACTGTAACTATTCCGTTTGTACTTTTGATCGGTAGTTATGTTGTAGGTGGAAAAATTATAGATTATTTTTAGTAGGATTTAATACTTGGCATTATGTCAGGTATTTTTTATTTTATCGCCTTTACAGAGTATAAAAAATGTTGGCTATGGTATTTTTATATTGACTACGTATATATAAATGTTTATAATATATTATATGTATTCATATAAATAGTAGGAGTTATTTATATGGGTGCACTTTTTGAAAAATTGGAGCCCTATTAAATCGATATAGTAAAAGGAAACTATGTCGAATCCTTAAAAGTTAGCTAACTTTATATTTTTCAAAAAGCGTATCCATATAAGTGACACTTATTATAAAAATCAAAAAATAACATGAAAATAACAAAAACAGATTTTATTATATTTGAAGATTGTGGAAAGAATGCATGGCTGAAAATTCATAAACCAGAAATTTACAAAAAGAACACACTGTCTTCTTTTGAGTTATCAGTTATTGAAACCGGAAACGAGGTTGATGAAATGGCTCGTGAATTATTTCCTGGAGGATATTTAGTTGAAAATCGTGATGATGCAGAGCTTACTTTAAATTTAATAAAGAAAAAAGAAAAAGTAATTTATCAACCTGTTTTTGAAACAGAAAAATTCAAGGCTATTTCTGATATTTTAGTGTGGAATCAGTTTGCAGAAAAATACGATTTATATGAAGTGAAATCTTCTAATTCTGGAGAAGGTAAGGGTGCTAAAGATAAGATTTACACAAAAGATTTAGCTTTTCAAAAAAAAGTTTTACAGGATTTGAATATACCAATTAATCATTTTTATTTGATTAGGTTAAATAGTCAGTATATTCGAGGAGTAGATTTGGATATAGAAGATTTATTTTCAAAAGAAATATTTGATGAAAAAATTAATGAAGGTTTTGATGATATTGTTTTGGAAATGAAAAATGCATATGGAGTTCTATCTAATAAAAAAGAACCAGCAGGGAATTGTAAGTGTATTTTAAAAGGGCGCAGTGGACACTGCACAACTTTTTCTTATTCAAATCCTGAAATTCCAAAATATTCAGTTCATGACATCACCAGAATCGGAATGTCTAAAAAGAAATTAGCTGAACTGGTAGATTCTAAAATTTTTGAAATTACAGACGTTCCTATGGAGTTTCCTTTAACGGATAAACAAAAGAATCAGGTTGATGCTGCAAAAACGGGATCAATTATTACGGAGGATGAAGAAATAAAAATGTTTCTTGATACAATCAAATATCCTATTTCATTTTTAGATTACGAAACTTTTGCAGGAGCAATCCCTAGGTTTGTTGGTTATAAAACTTTCAATCAAATTCCTTTTCAATTTTCTTTGCATGTGTCGCATGACGAAAAAACTGAACCTGATCATTTTGAATTTATTTTTACAAAGAATGAGAATCCAGATCTTCATTTTATAAAAGCTATGCAGGATTCCATTCCAGAAAAAGGTTCGGTGATTTCTTGGCATAAAAGTTTCGAAATTGGGCGTAATAGGGATTTGGCCAATCGTAATCCAAAATACGCGTCTTATTTAGAAGACATAAATAATAGGATGATTGATTTGGAAGATATATTTAAAAACCAATGGTACATTCATCCAGATTTTAAAGGAAAGACTTCTATCAAATTTATTCTGCCAGTGCTGGCGAAAGAATTATCTTATAAAGAATTAGATGTAAAGGAGGGTGCGACTGCTTCTGATACTTGGAATAAAATTTCACAAGGGAAATATAATCTAGAGGAAGAGCAAAATAAAATTGCTGCGCTTTTGAAATATTGTAAATTGGATACTTATGCGATGTATGCGATTTGGAGGGAGTTGGTGAAGTTGGTTAAGTAATTAAAACCCTAAACTATTTTGTTCAATAATTTCTTTAATTAAAGTATAAGGTTGTGCTCCAACAATTTCAGTCTTAAATCCAGTTTTCGTAATTATAATATTATAAGGAGTTCCGAAGTTTGAATCAAAGTCATAAATTTTTAATCCATCCTCGATGTCTTGTTCAATTTTATCGTTGAATTTTCCACTAGCAATACATTCTGTATATTTTTCTTCATCAGAACCAATTTCAATCGCAATATTTTTCAGATTATCAGGGCTTAATGATTCTGGCGCTCCAGCAAAAACCAAATTTGTGTATTCCCAGAATTTTCCTTCTCCGGAAATATCCCCTACACATTCGGATGCAATTGATGCTCCTTTTGCTTGATTGTGAAATTCTTCAAGAGGGAAATGTCGGTAGACCCAGGCAACACGACCACTTCTTCCAAACTCTTCCATAATCCTGTTCATTGTCACATGAAATTCTTGGCAGAATGGACATTCAAAATCTGAATATTCAATAATTAAAACTTCTGCATTTGGGTCACCTAAAATGTGATCGTCTAATGTTACGGGTTTAATTTCTGGCCCAGGATTCTCTGCTACCTCAGATTCGTAATTTTCAGGATTGATTTCTTGTCTACTGAAAAAAATTCCACCTGCGATTACAATTCCTGCGATTATTACTATTATTGGGAAAAGGATTATCTTGTTCATATTAAAAACTTTTATGATATTATGAGTGAATTATATCATGGAAGTTTTAAATTCTATTATTTTGGGAATAGTTCAGGGAATAACTGAATTTTTACCCATCTCATCATCGGGGCACTTAATTATTTTTAGAGATTTTTTGGGTGCACAAGTTGAATATGGTTTGGCATTCGATGCGGTTTTACAACTGGCGACTACTTTGGCGATTTTGGTTTATTTCAGATTAGAAATTTGGCGACTAGCAGAATCTTTTTGGAAATTAATTAGAGGAATAGACCAAGATTCTCGTCAGAAAAATATGACATTGGCGGTTATGGTTGGAACAATTCCTGCTGTGATTTTAGGACTGCTGTTAGAAGATTTTATGGAAACTATTTTCAGGAGCACAACAGTTGTAGCGTTCACTTTAATTATTGGTGCTGGGGTAATGTTTTTTGCAGAAAAATTCGCAACACAAACAAAAGAAATTACCTGGAAAAATGGATTGATTATTGGTTTGTTTCAATCGTTAGCGTTAATTCCTGGAATGAGTCGTGCAGGAATGACAATTTCCGGAGGATTGTTTATGGGATTAAAAAGGGAAGCAGCAACACGTTTTTCTTTTGTTCTGGCTTTTCCGATTCTATTTGGTTCAGGAATGAAAAAATTATTTGATTTAGGAAGCGGCGGATTATTTGGAATAGTTGGTTTTGAATTGATAGTCGGTTCTGTTGTTGCGTTTATTACGGGGATATTATCTATTCATTTCTTGATCAAGTTTTTACGTACAAACACCATGAAAGTTTTCGTTTGGTATAGGGTACTGTTGGCAGTGGGGATTTTGATGTTTTTTGTTTAGCTTGACAAAAGGTTATATTTAGTGTTATAATATAAAAAACTCTTTTACACTTATCCGAGATGTCACCGAAACTAAATTTGTTTTGGTGGTTATTTTGAAAAACTCATTAGAGATGAACATTTTGGTTATCAATTTCTCTTACAAATTGGTATTTGAAATGTTCGTCTTATATTGAGACAGACCACAACATCCAAGGCGAACTTGGTAAAAAAGAAAGGCATCCGATGAAAACATCGCAACCCAATCCGAACCCTAGTGGGGTTCTAGGCACAATGGCAAAACTCATTCGTCTCTCCGAAAAGGAAGGCGTTGATTGGTCCCATTGGCAACAACCGACCAACAATCCGCCAGCACGGCGAAACCTCGCTGAGTACCTGAAGAAGGGCTGTCCCAAGGTCAACAACAACGGAGAGGTGGTCACAAACCAACTCCCCGAAGGACACGAGCTTGCTCGTCTTGTCCTCGGCGATGATTACATCACACCCGAGGAAGTGGCGACCGCCTACGGCACGAGCTACACGGACGAACAGTTGGAACATTTCGCCGACACCCTGCCCGATACACAGACCATCCTCTGGCTCCGTGCCAACGGATATATGCTCATCGCAGGACCATCGACGGAGCTGAACCTCTTGCAGGTTCGGGAGCTCGACAACAAGCTCTTCTACTCGAAGACCGAAGGGTGGTACGCCGATAAAGAGCAAAAGTTTGCTCGTGAAGACAAGGTCGCCTGTGGCGAGTGGCTCGCAATCCGCAAGGAAGCCGTGCCAAACTCGTTCAGCAAGACGTGGACAGAACAGCAAGACCTCATCACCGATGTCGAGCACATTCCGAACGCTCCCGAAGTCAGCTACGCTGTCACTGCCTGTTTCAAGGTCCGTGGCATCTACCTGCTTCGTGGGAAATACGTAAGAACTTCGTCTGTCGATGTGGACGGTTACCACGTCTACATCGGTTACTTCGTTGAGGACGGTCTCTACGTCGACCGCTACTGGGATGACAACCGTAGCGACAACGTCGGTGTTGCGTCTGCATTGAAAAATAGTTTCGGAAAGGTATTTCTATAAACCTTCCAACCTCTACACAATTCTGTGTAGAGGTTTTTTTTATTTCCTGCGGATGCAGGAATCTTCTTATGGTAGTTAATGTAGATGGTTCGTCATGCGAAACTATTGTGATTCCTTAAATCAAAAAGACCCCTGCCTCGCTACGCGGCGCGTTAGCGAAGTGAGAATAAATCAGGGAATCTGTATTTACATATTTAGATCCCGGGTCAAGCCTGGGACGACAAACTTGAAATTAAGGAGGTGGTGTCTGGACTCTGTCCTCTTATCCTCCCTAAAACAAACTCTTCGTCATCGCAGGACCTTCTTTATCCAGCCAACCTGTTGTATCAATTTCATATTCTGAAACCTTGTTTGTAATTTTGTCTGGAACTTTTACTGATTTATTTTTCAGTATATATTCAAAAATTTGTTTTGTAATCATTACATCTTCTTCACAATACTTTTTAATCTTGTCTATTTCACCTTGTTTCCACCAAGCAACCGCCTCCAATCCATGAGCAATTTTATTTTTACCAAGTGTGGCATTTGCAACATTATCCAATTTAGGACGCTTTCCAAATTTAGATTCCTTAATCGCAACCATCAAATCAATACTTTTAATATGATTCAGGTCGCCAGGATAATACTTATTTAAAAGAGGAATATCAAAATGATTTGAATTATATCCAACCAATGCGTCTGCACGTTCAAAAATAGGCCACATTTCCGCAAAATCTTCTTGCAAGAAACTTTTTACAGTATCAGTATCTTTTTCATAAACCGAGATAACAGAAATGTCTAAATCAGCTGCGTTATTAGACCCAACATCTTCAAAAATATTTCTTGTTTCAATATCAAATACTACGTAATTCATAAGGATTTTATTTTAACCTGTGATACTTTTTTTAACAAATTCAATTATTTCATCTCGATCAAGCTCCACTTCATCTTTCGAAACTATATTCTTTATTTTAAAAGATTCATTTTTAACTTCGTCAGGACCAACAAACAAAACAAGGGGGATATTTTTTCTGTCTGCTGTTTTAATTTGATCACCAATTTTCTTTTCACTGAAATCAACAACAACATCAATTCCGTTTTTGCGGATCTCATTCGCCAGATTTACAGAATAATCAAAACTTTCTGAATTAATGTTGGCAATGTATAGATGTGAACCAGAAACATTTTTTGGCAACAGACCACGACTTTGCAAAATTTCCTTAATCATCACATCACCCATTCCAAAGCCTATTGTTGGAACTTTTTGTCCACCAAATAATTCCATCAAAGTATCATAACGACCTCCACCAAAAACAGAACGACGATTTTCAGGATTAGTATCAAAAACTTCAAAGACAATTCCTGTGTAGTAATCAAAACCACGAACAAGCATTGGGTCGTAAACAATATTTGTAATTCCGCGCTTATTTAATTTTTCAGTCAGTTTTGTAATTTTTGAATTAGGTTCAATAACTAGATCAAATGGACGACCAATTAATTTCTCCATTTTTTCGTTAAAATCTTCTACCTTGTCTTTCTTGTCTAAAAGCTTTAGAAAATCTTTTTTATTTTCCTTATTTAATCCTAATTCCTTAATTACATTTTCCAGAATTTCTCTATCATTAATCCGCACAACAAAATCACTTTCGGTTAGGCCAAATTTGATCATTATTTGATGTGAAATTTGAATAAGCTCTGCTTCAGCCTCAATTGAATCAATTCCAAAAATATCAGCGTTCAATTGCCAATGTTCTCGTAAACGTCCTTTTTGAGGTCTTTCATAGCGAAAAACATTAGGGATAGAATACCAACGCAATGGAAAAGCCAGTTCACGTTGTTTTTTTGCAACCATCCTAGTAACACTAGGAGTCATTTCAGGACGCAATGTAACACGACGTTCTCCACGATCAGTAAAGGTATAAGTCTGCTCGCTAACAATTTCGTCAGAAGTTTTTCCTTCGTAAATTTCCGCGGCTTCTAAAATAGATGCAGAGTAATGTTCGTAACCAAAACTTTGCATTACGTCATGCCAAACAGAAGTTATGTAATCTTGAATAAACATTTCTTCTGGATAGAAATCCCGAACGCCTTTGTAGTTTGAAGTGTCTAAAGTCATTGGAATTATTATAGCAATGAAGATATAATTTATCTATGGACATTCTCGCAGAAAAAACTCTTTTTAATTTTCCAATACCATCTGAAATTTTTTGGATAATGTTGGCCGCTGGAATTATTTTCTTTTTTACATTCGCTTGGATATTTCATCATCACTGGAATTATTATGGAATAGAAGGGAATTCAAAAGTTTTTGCCAAGTCACTTTTTTGGATTGGTTCAATATTTTTGATTTTCACAATGGCTTTGGCGATAACTGCATTTGAAACATTATGATTACATTTGATAAAGACGAGCACATAGTATTTGAAGTTAGAAAACACTGGTTCCTGATTGCTAGTGAACTTTCTATTGTTGCGATTTTTGCGATGGTGCCACTTCTTGTTTTTGCAATTTTAAGTGCTATACCTGTTGAATTTGATTTGGGAGGAAATATTTTTGGTGGGTTTGTTGCTTTTTATGCAATATGGTTATTGGTTTGTTGGGTGGCTGGATTTATTTTTTGGACAAATTATTTTTTGGATGTTTGGGTTATTACAAACAAGAAATTGGTAGATGTTGAACAAAGAGGACTTTTTAAGAGACAGATTTCAGTTTTAGAATTAGATAAGATTCAAGATGTGACAAGTGATGTTAGTGGATTTGTGGCGACGTTTATGGATTTTGGAAAGATACATGTACAGACTGCAGGTGCACAAAGAGAGTTTTATATAAGTGACATAGAAAATCCAAATGAAGTTAGGCAAAAATTGCATAGTGCTTTGATTAGGAATAGGGCTTTGTAGTTTTTTAATTCCTATATTCGTCATTCTGAATCTAATATTTGTCATCTCCAACTTGATTGGATATCTAAATTCTAAAAACCAAATAATATTTCTATATCTAATAAAACTGTCTCTACAACAATCTTCTCAGTCCCTTACTCACTCGTCTAATGTAAAGGTTTAAAGACCTGTGACAACCGACGACATCGAAGGATTTCAAAGAGTGTTGTGAGGCTAATTAAGTTTTAAAACAACAAAATATCATTGGAAATAAAAATCTTATAAAAAACTTACTCTACCCACACAACCCCATTCTCTTGATGATGCGTTGCCCAAGAGAACCACATTTCATGATATCCAGGAATTATATTTCCAGATTCGTCAGTCACGGTAATTTCTGAACCGGAAACTTTTGCAACAATTTTTTTACCGCCAACAATAATTTCTGCAGAACCTACTTCGATTAAAGATTCTCTTTTAAAAGCAATTCCTTTATCTTCAAAATTAACTGCGTACATTATTTCTTTACTAGGTAATCTATTGTCTTGAACTGAAACAGGAAAAATAGTTTCTTCTGTGTTTTCGTAATCTCCATAAGGGTAAAATCCATAACTTCTGAAATGTCCTGTGTCGCGACTTAGAACTTGGCCATCTGGATATTTTTCTGAAAATTCGCCAAATGTAATTAGTTGAGAGGGAATTATCCCAAGCTTGTTTCCTGTATCTGAACCAACAACTGCTTCACCCTTACTTTGTGACCATAGACTTTCATTTACACGATCAAACATTAGTAGGTTCGATTCCCATAATTTTCCTGAAACTCCAAATTCACGGTACCCTTTATTTACTTTTGGATCAAAAACAATCGCAGAGCCACAAAGAGGGCAGAATGTAACCAGAACTGGTTGTCCTTCAATTTCGTCATTTACAATTTCATGCCAAACCAAAATACTATATGAATAAAATCTAGTAGTCTCTCCGATTTGTAATACAATTCCTAAATGGTCGCTATTTTCAATTTGTTGAGCATCAGAAACTGAAATAAATTTAGGATTATCGATTGAGGGAATTCCGTCTTTTCCAGGACCTCCACCCAGAACCTGGTCGAGTTCGATTGATTTAATTGATGTATTTGTGAAAAGGTTCTCATTTATAAAAGCTTGTTCAAAATTTGCATCAGAATTTTCTGCAGAGAGAGTGTTTAAAACTAGTCCAGATTTTTCTTGTTCGATTGAATTTTCGGAATTAATTTTTTTATTAATCATATATAAGGACCCTAAAACCAATAAAAGTAATAACAAACCAAATATTAATATTTTCTTAATCATAGTATGTTAAGTTTACTATACATTTCAAAAAGTACAAAAATGTTTATAATAAACCTCATGAATATACAAAACATTTTAAGTGAGTGGCCAGGAATGATTTTAAACTGGGCACTTACAAGCGGATCAAAAATAGTTATTTTACTAATTGTTGCATTAATAATTTATAAAGCATCTCGTCCTATCATTACAAAAATAGTTCGTCACGCAGTGAAACCTGATGACAGAATGGGACCACATGAAGAAGAAAAAAGAGAAAACACTCTTATTCAAATTTTTTCTATTATCACAAAAATAGGAGTAGTTTTATTTTTAGGACTTACGATAATGTCAGAATTTGGAGTTGATATCGCGCCATTAATCGCAGGAGCCGGAATTCTAGGTTTGGCAATTGGTTTCGGTGCCCAGTCTTTAGTTAAAGATATTATTACTGGATTATTTATAATTCTGGAAAATCAATACCGTGTAGGAGACGGGGTTACAATTGCGGGAATTGGAGGGTCTGTAGAAGATATTGGATTACGTATCACAACTCTTCGTGATTTAGATGGAACAGTTCACTATGTTCCACATGGAGAAATTAAAACAGTTTCAAATAAAGCTAAAGGATTTGGAAGAGTTAATTTGAATATTGGTGTTGCTTATGAATCTGATTTGGATAAAGTTAGAGAAGTTATTGATAATGTTGGGCAAGATTTAGCAGAAGACCCTGATTTTAAAGATCTAATTATAGATGCACCTAAATTCTTGAGAGTTGATAGTTTTGGAGCGTCAGAAATTGTTATAAAAGTTTTAGGAGAAACTTTGCCATTAAAACAATGGGAAGTTGCAGGAGAATATCGTTTACGCCTAAAGAAAGCATTTGATAAAGAGGGAATTGATATTCCATTTCCGCAAATGGTTTTGAGGCAGAAGTAATTAGAGTACAGCGATGAATTTGAAGCACAATAAAAAACTCTCCATTAGGAGAGTTTTTTATTGTCATTTATTTTCTATTCAATCCCTGTCCTAATAGGAGCCTTTTTTATAATCTCAATGATTTCTTCTTCATCGTCAGTAATGTGATACAAATCAATATCTTCTGGACTTATTTTTCCATTTTCCAGTAAGGTGTCTTTTACAAAAGCATCTAGTTTATTCCAGAATTTTGTCCCCAAAAGAATAACAGGAACTTTTTCAACTTTGTTTGTTTGGATAAGGGTAAGGATTTCAAACAGCTCATCCATCGTTCCAAAACCACCTGGAGAAAATACATAAGCCTCTGCAGAAAATGCGAGAGAAACTTTTCTAGTAAAGAAATAATGAAAAGTCATTTCTTTTGTAGTATAAGGATTTGAATTTTGTTCCATTGGCAATTCAATATTTAATCCAATAGATTTTCCGCCTTTTTCAAAAGCACCACGGTTTGCTGCTTCCATAATTCCTCCACTTCCTCCGGTCACGACTGTGTAATCTAATTCAGTCGCAATTTTCCCAGCAAGAGATCTGGTTTGAATATAATCTTCCTCATTTTCTTCTGTTCTGGCTGACCCAAAAAAAGTTACCGTTTTTTCACAATCTTTAATAAAATCAAACCCGTCCCGCATTTCAGTGGAAATTTTTTCTACCCTACTGTTTACTGCTTCGTTAATATCTTTAAAGGTAAATGGCTTTTCCATCATTCTTTTTTGTGGTTTTTCTGTATTCATATTGAACTAGTATATAGTGGAGAGCATAAAGCGTAAAGTTAAAAACTTTTTATTTCTTTACGCTAGTCTATTTATGCTTTATGCTAATTAATATGAAAAATTCATTAATCGTGCCAATAATTATCGTAGCAGTTGCAGTATCAGTATTATTTTTGCTTTTTACAAAAAAAGATAGTAATTTAGATAATTATAAGATAGAAGACAAAACATTGGAGAATAATTTAACAGAAATAAATCAAGAAAATATGTCAGAAAATAACGAACTTAAAATTGAAGTTGTACAAGAAGGTAACGGAGCAGAAGCAGTTAATGGAAAAATTGTCTCAGTACATTACACAGGAAAATTAACAGACGGATCAGTTTTCGATAGCTCAGTTCAAAGAGGAACACCTTTTGAATTTACATTAGGAGTTGGAATGGTTATCAAGGGATGGGACCAAGGAGTTTTGGGAATGAAAGTTGGAGAAAAAAGAGTTCTAACAATCCCAAGTGATTTGGCATACGGAGATGCTGGAATCGGATCAATTCCAGGAGGAGCGACACTTATTTTTGATGTTGAACTATTGGGAGTTAATGAATAGTAATGAAATTCAAAATTGATAAAAAATTAGAAGGAAGTTTAGGACGTGCGGGAGTCATAGAGACACCGCACGGTCTTATTAATACGCCTGCTTTTGTAACTGTTGGAACAAAGGCAACAGTAAAATCTTTGACTCCACAACAGGTTTCAGATTTAGGTGCAGAGGTTGTTCTGGCTAATACTTATCATTTATATCTGCAGCCTGGAGACGAGAGGGTCGCGAAGGCTGGTGGATTAAATAAATTCATGAATTGGACAGGACCAACTATGACAGATTCAGGAGGATTTCAAGTCTTTTCTTTGGGTGCTGCGTTCGGAAAAAATATTACAAAAGTTACAAAAGAAAAAGATCCAGAAATTTTATTAGAAGATTTCACAGACTCAACTAGAAAAACCCGAGGAAAAGTGGTTGAAAATTTTGAACCCGCAAAAATTCGTGACGACGGAGTTTATTTTCGATCACACATAGACGGATCTGCTCATTATTTTACTCCTGAAAAATCTATTGAAATTCAACACAATATTGGAGCAGATATCATTTTCGCATTTGATGAATGTACTTCACCAAATGAATCAGTTCATTATCAAAGAGAGGCGTTAGATCGAACTCATTCTTGGGCGAAACGTTCACTGGATTTTCATAAATCAAAACCAGAGAATTCCGAGAAACAAGCATTGTTTGGAATAATTCAAGGAGGGCGTCACGAGGAACTTCGAAAAAAAAGCGCTGAAATAATTTCGGCGATGGATTTCGATGGATTTGGAATTGGTGGAAGTTTCCAAAAAACAGATATGAATTCTGTTGTAAAATGGGTTAATGAAATTTTGCCTGAAGAAAAACCTCGACATCTATTAGGGATTGGAGAACCAGAAGATTTATTTATGGCAGTTGAAAATGGATGTGATTTGTTTGATTGTGTTGCGCCAACTAGAATTGCTAGAAATGGACAAGTTTATACAAGCACTGGAAAAATTAACCTCAGAAATTCTGAATATCAAGACGACTTTTCTAAAATAGATGAAGAATGTAAATGTGATACTTGTCAGAATTATACAAAAGCATATTTAGCACACTTGGTTCGTGCTGATGAAATTTTAGCAGCAACACTAGCATCTACACATAATTTATATTTTATAATTAACTTGGTTAAAAAAATGCGTCACGAAATTTTAGAAGGGGATTTTGGTAAGTTTAAGGAAGATTTTTTGAAAACTTATTCAAAATAGCTGTTGAAAATATTTTCATTAATTCTATTTTAAAAGCATAATGTTTGTATGTTAAAAAATATTTTATGTTTTGGGATAATAGTTTTTTCCCTGCTTTACACGAATAATTTTGTGTCAGCAGCAAATATCGATGGGACAAGCAAATATGCTTGGTCAGAGTCTGTTGGTTGGTTTGATTTTTCAAATGTAACTGTCGCGGATTCTGAATTAACAGGTTATGCATACAACGATAATACCGGATGGCTTTCTTTGAATTGTTCTAATACAAGTTCGTGTGGAACAGTGAATTATTCTGTAACAAATGATGGGAATGGAAATCTGGATGGAGATGCTTGGTCAGAATCATTGGGTTGGTTTGATTTTAATGGAGTAAGTATTTCAACAGATAGTGGAGATTTTTCAGGTTATGCATACAACGATAATACTGGATGGCTTTCTTTGAATTGTTCGAATACAAGTTCGTGTGGAACAGTGGATTATAAAGTTTCAACAACTTGGGCTGGAATATCTGAAGAAGGTGAAAATCGCCTAGGGGCACATAGAAGATCTTCTGGAGGTGGATCATCTAGATCATCAAATGATAATGAAAAAGAGACACAAAAAGTTTCAGTATCAAGTCAAGATAAGACAGATGAATTAATAGATTTACTAATTTCTTTGGGAATTATTTCCGAAGGTGATAGAGAAAATATTGAAAACCTATTAAATTCTTCAGGATCTAAAAACCAAGATTTCTTAAAAGATTTAGAATTAGGAGATCAAGATTCTGATGTTAAAAGATTACAAGAATTTCTAAATACTAATGGATACATTTTGACTACTGAAGGATTAGGATCTATTGGTGATGAAACAACATTTTTTGGTTCATTAACGGTGTCTGCTTTGATTAAGTTTCAATCAGATAACAGTATAAGTCCAGCGGTTGGATATTTTGGTCCAATAACCAGATCGTTTATTAATAATTTATTAAATAACAATTAAGAATATGAATTTTAAAAAAGTTTTATCTGTAGGGTTTTCAGTCTTTGTAACAATACTTTTGAGTGTTGGTGTCGTAAGTGCTATTGGATCATTGCAACCAACAGGTTCTGTAGGAGATGATACTGCTTATACTACAAATGATGTTTACGATAAATTGTCTGATTTTACAGACACTGCATCTGCAACATCCTCACCTTTTACTACTCCAGGTTCTGTATCTGCATCCTTTAGAACAATGACTGAAATATACAACCTTCTTCTTGATGAAGATTCAGATCTTGTTGCTGCAAATATTGCAGATGGAACTACTATTTTTGGAGTTGATGGAAGTTTGAGTGCTGGAGGAGGATTTAGTCCAAGTTTGAATAATGTAAGTATTATTACTTGGTCAGATAATGATCCCGGAGGTGTTGGAGATCTTAATTTTGATACAGCCTCTACAACTTGTAACAGATTAGAAAATGATGGATCAACGGTTAATGCGTCTGCTCAAAATATTTATAGATTACCTACAATCTTTGAATTAATACATGGAAGATTTGTGACAGACCCAAATGGTTGGGATGAGGCTTATTATTGGTCAAGTACAGAAGCAATTGACTATGGTATTGATGATGGTTTCTTGCAGTTTCATATGGATTCAGATGCTCTTAACGAAACAGCAACTTCAACAGTAAATGTTATTCGTTGTGTAGAGATATAACAGATATTGATTTATATTCAAAAAACCACCTAATATTTAGGTGGTTTTTTGTTTTAAATCATAAAATATGTAAAACTAATCTAGTAAATGTCAGGATTCAAATTAAAATCAGAATACTCTCCAGCGGGAGACCAACCCAAAGCTATTAAAACTTTGATGGATGGAATCAAAAAAGGTGAAACACACCAGACTCTTTTAGGTGTGACAGGTTCAGGAAAAACTTTTACCGGTGCAAATGTAATTCAACAATTACAAAAACCAACTCTTGTTATTGCGCACAACAAAACTTTGGCGGCTCAATTGGCACAAGAATACCGGGAATTTTTTCCAGAAAATGCAGTTCACTATTTTGTTTCTTATTATGATTATTATCAACCAGAGGCTTATATGCCTGCCAGCGATACTTATATTGAAAAAGAGGCAATGATTAATGAAGAGATCGAGAGATTGCGTCACGCAACGACACAGGCACTTCTGACGCGTTCTGACACTATTATTGTTGCGTCAGTTTCGTGTATTTATGGTTTGGGATCTCCAGAAGAATATGGAAAAGTTAATTTCAAATTGGAACCTGGAATGAAAGTTTCTCGATCGGAACTTATTCGAAAATTAATTCATGTTCACTACGAAAGAACTACTGCAGATTTAAAACCTGGAACTTTTCGCGCTATCGGACAAAATATTGAAATTATGCCAGTTTCAGAAAGATTTATTTTGTTATTAAAATTTAAAGGAAATGAAATTTCAGAAATGATTAAGGTCGACGGAGTGACTCGTGCGATTATGGAGGATAAGGTGGATTTTTATTATTTATTTCCAGCGAAGCACTTTATTGCTGATGAAGAGCGTTCAAAGGCGGCAGCAAAATCAATTGAAGCAGAATTAAAAGAGCGCCTGAAAGAATTAGAAAAAGAAGGAAAAGTTTTAGAGGCAGAGAGATTGAAACGCAGAACCAGATATGATTTGGCAATGATTAGGGAAGTTGGATATTGTAATGGAATTGAAAATTATTCCGCTCATTTTGATGGTCGCCTGTCTGACGAAACTCCAAATACATTGTTGTCTTATTTTCCAAAAGATAAAAATGGAAAGCCTGATTTTCTAACTATTATCGATGAATCGCATGTAACAGTTTCACAGGTTGGAGGAATGTATGCAGGAGACAGATCCAGAAAAGACACTTTGGTCGAGCATGGTTTTCGTCTGCCGAGTGCTCGCGACAATCGCCCTTTACGTTTTGAAGAGTTCGACAAAAATATTGGCCAAAGAATTTATACCTCGGCGACACCTGGAAAATACGAAAAAGAACACAGTTCAGTTATCGCAGAGCAAGTTATTCGTCCCACTGGCCTAGTTGATCCTATGATTGAAATTAAGCCAATTGTAGAGAAGGGTAATTACAAAGGACAAGTTCGTGATTTTATAAAAGAAGCCGAAAAAGAAATTAAAAAAGGTGGGCGTGTTATTGCTACAACTTTGACTAAAAAAATGGCAGAAGATTTGTCTGAGTATTTAAAAGAAAAAAATATTAAGGCAGAATATTTACATAGTGAAATTAAAACGATTGAAAGAATTGAAATCATTACGGCTTTCAGAAAAGGAGAATTTGATATTTTGGTTGGAGTTAACCTTTTACGTGAAGGATTAGATATTCCAGAAGTAACCTTGATTGGAATTTTGGATGCTGATAAAGAAGGATTCTTGCGTTCTGAAACTGCGCTTATTCAAACAATTGGTCGTGCTGCCAGAAATGTTGATGGTCGAGTTATTTTGTACGCAGATCATATGACAGGTTCATTAGAGCGTGCGATTGCGGAAACTGATCGTCGTAGGAATATTCAATTGGAATACAACAAAAAAAATAATATTACCCCAAAAACTATTATTAAGGCTATCAAAGATATTACAGATCAAATCAAAACTGATCACAAGAAAGCAGTTGACTTGCTGTTGGGTGTTGATAAAAAGCTATTAGAAAAGAATCCAGCAAAACTAATGAAGCAAAAAGAAAAGCAAATGAATGCTGCAGCGAAAATTTTGGATTTTGAAACTGCTGCAATTTTGCGTGATGAAGTGGAAGAATTACAAAAAATGATTGTAAAAAAAGACAAGAAAGTTAAAAAAGAAGAAAAACAAGCCAAAGATGAAGCCCTGGGAAAGGTTCCTAAAAAATAGAATTATCACCATTTACTTTTATGTATTTATGTGGTAATATATTCCCCTGTTCTTTAAAGTATAAAAATAAAATAAATCAAAAAAAAGGAGAAAAGTAGTGAAAAAAATAGAAAAAGAAATCTTTCTAAATGTAATGGGATGTGCGGGTAGTGGAAAAGGTACGTTGAGTAAGTTTATTACTCATAACTTTTCAGTTTTATCTATACCAACATCTAGACTCTTGGCCGAAGATGGTCATCTTCAGAAACTACGTAATGGTGATCTTGTAAATGATGTGACAGTGTCGCATCTGGTCGGGAGATACATCATGCAACATCGCGAAGCGGGTAGATTCCTGGGAGATGGATCAATCAGAAGTGTTGGTCAGGCAAACTTAATTCCAAGACTGCTGACGGAAAAGTTCAATTTCAGAACAATTCTGACAATTAATTTGGAATGTTCAAGGGAAGTTGCTATTCATAGAATGGATAGACGCGAACTTGAAGAGGCTGGCACAAGGCACGAAAAAAATGATCAGGTTCGCATTAAACGATTAGATGAATATAATAAGGTCTCAAAGCAGATCAAAAAAGTAGTCTCTAATTATGGGCCTGTAATTGATGTTGATGCAGACAAAGGAATCGAAGATGTTGTTGATTTTGTAACGACAGTTCTTGGAAAATTTATTGACCGAGACAGTAACTTAATTCAATGCCCAAAACACGGACTAATCCCTAAAATTCCTTTTTTGGCAGGTTCAAGATTAACTTCTATGCATGTTAAATCTCAGGACTCTGCCGGATTAAGAAAATAGGTTCAAATACAAACCCCTCGTCATTAATTGACGAGGGGTTTTTTATTTGCCACACCTCCTAAAAAAGTATAATATTCTTTACATATAAATTTTATACAAACCCCTAGCTCGTCTTGGCTCAGCCTTTCTGCGTAGCTAGGGCCAAAACCTTGCGCGGTTACGTATTACTTCAGCGAAACAAAAGGCGATTCACTATATAAATAATATGCCAGATAAAAAACCAGAAAATAATAAAGCCCACGATAAAATTATTGTAAAAGGTGCTCGAACTCATAATCTGAAAAATATTGATGTGGAAATGCCCCGTAACAAGCTGGTAGTTTTTACCGGTTTATCTGGTTCAGGAAAATCATCTCTTGCTTTTGATACTATTTTTGCAGAAGGGCAACGTCGTTATGTTGAATCTCTGTCTGCGTATGCTCGTCAATTTTTAAATAAACTCCAAAAGCCAGACGTAGACGAAATTATTGGACTTTCTCCTGCAATTTCTATTGATCAAAAATCTCGTTCAAATAATCCACGGTCAACTGTGGCAACAATCACAGAAATTTATGATTACATGAGAATTCTTTTTGCTAGAGTTGGAAAACCACATTGTTTGGAATGTGGTCGCGAAATTTCCAGACTTTCTCAGGAAGAAATCATGAAGACTATTATCAAGTCTGTTGAATCGATTAAATCAAATTCTTCTAAAAAAGTTATGGATGTTGATATTGATAAAGACGTTGTCCAAATTTTCACACCAGTAGTCGTTGGGAGGAAGGGAGAATATTACCAATTGTTGTATGACATGCTGGGAAAGGGATACGAGAAAGCAAAAATTGATGGAAAAATTCACAACCTGCGAGACAAAATAGTTTTGTCTAAAACTAAAAAGCATGACATCGACATCATGATCGACGAACTTTACCTTTCTGAAATTAAAAATAAGGAAGAGGGATACAAAGAACGTCTTTCGGAGGCAATTGAAATGGCACTGGAATTATCTGAAGGATTAGTAAAAATTATTACTCCAGAAGGAGAAAAATTAATGTCTTCTAAATTTATGTGTCCGTATGACGGTTTTTCTTTTCCAGAAGTTGAGCCTCGTCTTTTCTCTTTCAATTCACCTTACGGAGCTTGTGAAGAGTGTAATGGACTTGGGACAAAACATTTCTTTGGAGATGAAACTTGTACAAAATGTAACGGAGCGCGTTTGCGTCCAGAAGCACTACATGTATTTTTAGGTGGAAAGAAAAGTATCGTAGATACGACAGCAATGTCAGTTTCTGAATCAATTGATTTTTTTGCATCATTGAAGCTGACAAAAACGGAACAGGATATTGCAAAAGTAATTTTAAAGGAAATTTCAGAGCGACTTCTTTTTATGAACAATGTTGGAATTGAATATTTAACATTGGATCGTCGCGCGCACACTTTGTCTGGTGGAGAGGCACAGCGTATTCGCCTTGCTTCACAACTTGGGTCAGGTCTTGTTGGTGCAACCTATGTTTTAGATGAGCCTACAATTGGACTTCATTCTCGTGACAACGATCGACTTATTCAAACTCTTTTAGATCTACGTGATGCGGGGAATACTATTATTGTTGTTGAACATGATGAAGATACAATTTATTCTGCTGATTATTTGGTAGACATTGGACCAGGTGCTGGTGTCCATGGTGGGGAAATTATTGTCGCAGATGATATGGATAAATTGCTGACAGATAAAACAAACAAGTCTGGTTCGGTGACTTTGGATTATTTGAGAGGGGACATTGAAATTGAAATTCCAAAAAAGCGTCGTGATCAAAATAAGGGAAAGATCAGTTTCAAGGGTGGAAAATCTTTTAATATTAAAAACATGAACGCAGATATTCCTCTTGGAAAATTCGTGACTGTTACAGGAGTTTCTGGTTCCGGAAAATCTTCGATGGTTTATGAAATCTTACATAAAAACCTGCGTAATAAATTTGACCGTCGTTATCGTTCAAACGATCTAGTAAACTGTTCAGAATTTACAGGTTCAGAATATTTAGGACGAACTATTTTAATTGACCAGTCTCCGATTGGTAGAACACCTCGTTCAAACCCAGCAACATATACAGGTTCTTTTAATTTTATTCGTGATTTATTTGCAGAAACTGCAGAGGCAAAAGCGCGCGGATGGAAACCAGGGAGATTCTCTTTTAATGTGAAAGGAGGTCGTTGTGAAGCTTGTCAGGGAAATGGATATTTGGCTGTTGAGATGCACTTTTTACCAACAGTTTATGTTCCGTGTGATGTTTGTTCTGGAAAAAGGTTTATGAAGGAAACTTTGGAGGTTACTTATAAAAAGAAAAATATTTACGATATTTTGAAAATGACTGTCGAGGAAGCAATTATTTTCTTTGAAGACATTCCTGCAATTTATGACAGATTGAAATCAATGGATGACGTTGGACTTGGATATTTGGAATTAGGACAATCCGCGACAACTCTTTCTGGTGGAGAGGCACAGCGTGTAAAAATTGCGTCTGAACTTTATCGTGCGCACCTACAAAAAACTATTTATATTTTAGATGAGCCTACAATCGGACTGCACTATGAAGATGTTAAGAAATTGATTGAGATTCTGCAAAAATTAGTTGATGCGGGGAATACAGTTTTGGTTATTGAACACAACTTGGATCTGATTAAGTGTTCAGATTATGTTATTGATATTGGTCCTGAAGGAGGAGAGAAAGGAGGAAAAATTGTTGCAAAGGGAACTCCTGAACAAATCGCGGAAGTTGAGGGAAGTTATACTGGGCATTATTTGAAAAAGTTGTTTAAGAAGAGGAAGAAGAAGTAGGGAGTGACAAGCTACTTAGCAACGAGTCACTCAGCCATGAGTAAATTTAAAATAACGCAATGTGAATTATGAATCAAGAGACAAGAATTAAGAAGCATCATTCTTGATAAGGTCCTGCCATGTGTCATCCATACTTGTCATCCTGAGTCTCACATTCTAATTCCAGACGTTGTCATCCTCAGCTTGACTGGGGATCTATAACCTAAATACACACGATATAAATTATAGAAATTGGAAAGTTCCGCTGATTTAATTTCACTTCGCTAACGCAAAGCAAGTCGAGGGAACTTGTCGCGTTGGGGTTTTTATATATCGTTATGAATTTTAAAATAAAAAAAGTCCAGGATATAATCCTAGACTCTGATTTGCGGAACTGGTTTCCGGTATTCGAATTTGGGTTCCTCAATTTTTCTTATTGTTGATATCCTGTCAAAATAGAAAAATATTTTTTTAGGCCCCCATTTCCCCCTTAGTACAATTCCTTTTCCGGGGACAGCTTTTTCTTTTATTTCTTCTGAAAATATATAAATTGATTGATCAGAATTATTTACAGGAACAGCCGTTTTGACAACCATAGTGCCGTCGTTTATTTTTATAACAGCATATAGTTTATTTGCTGATGGAGAATATTTAACTTCTGGTTTTGAAGCCACTACTCCAGTTAGATAAGTTTCGTTACTTTTATTCACAAAGTGAACATACTCCGAAGAGATAATGTTTGCTTCCTTGTTAAATAAATCACTGTTGTATGTATCAGATAGCTTTTGAGCTAATAAGATAAAAAGAATACAGAATCCTAAGAATATAATTACCCCACCAATTAACCATTTTTGATCTTTTGAAAGTTTCATACTTTCTCCCTTTTGTTGAATGTTTAAGAACTAACTATATTTTATATAACCTTATTTATATTGAGATGTCAAAGGGATTTAAATATTGTAGTATAGCCTCATGAACCTAATTGAGTATAAAAACCTGCCTTCGTCAAAACATTACGACAAGGCCAGAAAAAATCTGCCTTCCGAACCCGGTGTGTATTTCTTTAAAAAAGGAGAAAAGATTTTGTATATCGGAAAGGCAACTTCACTGAAAGACCGTGTCCGCAGTTATTTTAATGATGATTTGATAAACACTAGAGGTCCTGGAATTTTAGATATGGTTTTTCAGTCTGACAATATTTCTTATCAAAAAACTGAATCTGTTTTGGAGGCATTAATTCTAGAGTCTAATTTAATCAAGAAACATCAACCGATTTATAATGTAAAAGAAAAAGACGATAAAAGTTTTAATCATGTCGGAATCACGAATGAAGAATTTCCTAGAGTTTTATTAATTCGAGGAAAAGATTTAGATTCAGGTGAATTGAAATTGAAATACAGTTATGGTCCTTTTCCGAATGCAGGTCAGTTGCGTGAGGCTCTGAAACTTATTCAAAAAGTTTTTCCATTTTTTAATACAGGAAAGCCTGTTTCAAAATTGAACACAGCAGATCAAAAAAGAATTGGTTTGAATATTCAAATTGGTTTGTATCCCGATGTTTTTTCAGGAAAAGTTTCAAAAGAAGAATACAACAAAACTATTTCTAATATAAAAATGTTTTTTGAGGGAAAAAAGAAGAGAGTTATTACAAACTTAAAAAAACAAATGGATACAGAATCAAAGAAAAGAAATTTTGAAAAAGCTGCAGAAATTAAAAAAACTATTTTCGCTTTGAATCATATTAATGACATCAGTTTGTTAAATGAGGAAAATACTTATTCAGAAGGTTTTAGAATGGAAAGCTATGATATTGCGCATATGGCTGGAAAAAATACAGTTGGCGTTATGGTTGTTTTTCAAGATGGAGAATTAAAAAAATCTGAGTATAAAAAATTTATTATTAAGAGCGCAAAAGCGGGAGATGATTATGGAGCCTTAAAAGAAGTTATAGAAAGACGTTTCGGACATCCAGAATGGCAAAAGCCAGATTTAATCGTTGTTGATGGGGGGGTTGGGCAAAAGAATAAGATTTCAAAGACCCTGAAATCTATTAATCAAAATATTCCTGTGGTCAGTGTTGTGAAAGACGACAAACATAAAGCTCGTGAAATTTTGGGACAAAAAGAATTTAAAGAGAAATATGAAAAACAAATTATTAAAGTGAATGCAGAAACTCACAGGTTTGCAATTGTTTTTCATAGAAAGAGGAGAGGGAAGTTGCTATAATTATTTCAATGAAAAAACAAGTAACTATTTTAAGAGGAGGACCTTCAAGCGAATATGAAGTTTCTTTAAAATCTGGACGTGCTGTTATAGAAAAAATCGCGGAAAAATATAACATCAAAGATATCGTAATTGATAAAAATGGAGATTGGGTCTTAAAAGGAATTGTTGTAAAACCAGAATCAATTTTAAATAATACGGATGTTGTTTTGAATGCAATGCATGGTGAATATGGAGAGGATGGACAAGTTCAACAAATTTTGCAAACTCACAAAGTTCCTTTTACTGGTCCAACTACTTTGGGTGCGAAACTTTCTATTAATAAAGACGCTTCAAAAAAGATTTATAAAAAGCATGGAATAAAAACCCCAGAACATAGACTGGTTGAAAATATTGGAGACCCAGCTTTACAAGCTTTTGAATTATTCAGAAGTATGCCGATGCCTGTAATTATAAAACCTGTTGATCTAGGTTCATCTGTTGGACTTTCTATTGCGCGTGATTATAAAAGTTTGCTAGAGACATTAATCAGTTTATATAAAAGATATGACAGATTGTTAGTTGAAGAATATATTGAAGGACGCGAAGCAACAGTTGGTGTGATTGAAAAATTTAGAGATAAGGAAATTTATCCTTTGTTACCAATTGAAATAATCACACCTGATCATATTGAATTATTTGATTATGACGCAAAATATTCTGGAGAGGTTTCAGAAGTTTCTCCTGGAAATTTTAATTCTGACGAAAGCAAAATGTTGCAAGAGTTAGCAGTTCAGGCACATGAGGCTTTGGGTCTGCGTCATTATTCAAGAAGTGATTTTATTTTGCATCCAAAGAGAGGAATTTATTTATTGGAAACTAATTCTTTGCCTGGATTAACTGATGAATCTTTGTTTCCAAAATCGTTAGAACCGGTTGGATCAAGCTTTGAGGAATTTTTAGATCATGTAATTGAACTTGCATTGAACGGAAAATAAGTTATTATTTTTTAACTGAAATATACTTCAGTAAAGCCTGAGTAGTTTGGGTCTGTAAAAAACTTTGCAGACCCTTCGCTCAAACATAAAGCTTCTGCAAGCAGATCTTTAGTTTTCACTCGGGCCTGTAGCTCAGCTGGTAGAGCGCCTCACTTGCACTGAGGAGGTAGCGGGTTCAAGTCCTGTCAGGTCCACAAAAACAAAACACAAAGGCGTCAGTCTTTGTGTTTTTAGTTTTTTTGTAGGACCTGACAGGACTTGCACCACAAGGGCATATCCATTTTTCTAATTCGTTCCTCATAAGAAAAATTGGTAAAAGACGGAGCCAAGGGTTCCCTGTGTCGAGCTTGCGAGACCTGGGAAAGGCGAGTCGGGGCAGCAGGTTCTTATGAACGTAGTGAATTAGAAACCTGCGCCAGTTCCGTCACTTAGACTTTTGGAGCTATCCAAGCGACAGAAGACTTAGTAGGATCGACCCACAAAAATAAGAAACATCAGAAATTACTCTGATGTTTTTTGCTATAATAACCCCAACAAATGAAACCCCGTCACCACAAAAAAGCGATAGTCTCAATTCTATTTCTATCTTTCATAGCAGTTTTCTATTTTATATCTGGAACAGCACAAACTTCATCAGAAAAAGAAATAGTTTTTGTAGAAAGGGATACTGATTCAAAAACAATCCTTGAAACTTTACAAGAAAAAGGTTTTATAAAAAATCGTCTAACTTATCATACAATTTCTGCACTTTCTAATTTTGTAGAATCAATTGAACCTGGAGGATATGTCTTGCCTAAAAATTTAAACGCTGTTGCAATCCACGCCGCACTTTCTGAGCCCGCATATAAATATGTTGCAGTAATCGAGGGAATGAGAAAAGAAGAGATTGCGGAAAGATTCGGAAATGCACTAGACTGGGAAGAAGAAAAAATCCAAGAATTCAAAGGAAAATATCCAGTCTGTTCATTTTCAGGTAGAGAAGGTTTTATGGCGCCAGGAGATTATTTGGTAAGTGGTGATGCAACAATACAATCAATCCAGTCAGAAATGGAGGCCAGATTCAAAGAAAAAATTGATGAGTTAACAGAAAAAGAAAAAGAATCTATTTTTGACCTTAATCAAGTTGTGACAATCGCATCCCTAATTCAAAGAGAGGCTGCAGGAAAAAGAGATATGCGATTAATCTCTGGAGTAATTTGGAATCGTATTCTAGTCGGAATGCCTCTACAGATTGATGCGACACTTCAATATGTAAAAGGTGATGATGAATTATGGTGGCCTCGTGTAAATTCAGAAGATAAATTTTTAGATTCTCCTTACAACACTTATCAAACAGAAGGACTTCCACCTGGACCAATTGCAAACCCAGGTCGCGCCGCACTTGAGGCTGCATTAAATCCATCAGAAACAAATTGTATTTTTTATCTACATGATGCAAATAGAAATATTCATTGTGCTACAACCTATGATGGACACTTGGATAATATTAAGAGGTATTTGAAATAGATACGAGCTACAAGCTACTTAGATAAAACCTCGTGATTGAGTGACTTGTTGCTCGTGGCTCGTTGCTGTATGCTACTACTTATGTTTAATTTTATGATGAAAAAAATGTTGAAGTCTCAGATGAAGGGAGTTCCTGAGGAACAACAAAATATGATTATGGACGCCTTTGAAAAGAATCCAGACTTATTTAAAAAAATCGCAAAAGAGATTCAAGAAAAAACTAAGGCAGGAAAAGATCAACAATTGGCTTCTATGGAAGTTATGATGAAATATAAAAGTGAGTTGCAAGGTTTGATGAAATAAAAAATTCCCACCTTAATCAAAAGGAATTGGGAATTCTGGAGAGTCTATCCAGTAGTTAGTCACTACTTTTTCTAAGACTTTAAATATTTCTTTTAAGTCATGCTTACCAACTATTATTGGTAAGTTTAGTAACGTAAAAATTTTATCTAAATTTTCTTTGTCACTTTTCCAATCCAAATCATCTGAATTTTTTCTTTCTTTATCACTCCAATATTTAAAAGCAGATAGTGCATTTATTGCATTTGCGTCAAAATTTGAGTTTCTTATATCAGATATGGGATCAGTAGTTATTTTAGTAAAAGTTGATTTCTCTGATCTTGATTCAAGTGATTGCCACAATAAATCAGCACCGTAAGCTCCTAAGGGGCTTTTAAGGTAAAAATTATGAACAGGGTATCTTCTGAGTGTTAAAAAAACTTTTAAAATTTCAGTTTGAATCTTACCATCAAAAGATTCTTTATCTTCTTCATATTTTTTCCAAATAAATTTTGCCAACATTCTGACAACAATCATTGTGTCAACTTGCTTTAAATCATTTAATAATTCTTTTTCTTTTTGCATATAATGTCCTTGTTTCAGTTTCTTTCTAGAGATTACCAAACTATTTATAAAATGCAAAGTATCTGTTAGAATCTAACACTATGTCACTATCAATCGGAATTGTTGGATTGCCTAATGTTGGAAAATCAACATTATTTAATGCTTTAACAAAAAAATCCGTTCCATCTGAAAATTACCCTTTTTGTACAATCGACCCATCGGTTGGAGTTGTTCCTGTTCCGGACGAACGTCTCCAAAAATTATCTGAGATGTCTAAATCAGAAAAAACTATTCCGGCGATTGTAGAATTCACAGATATTGCAGGATTGGTTAAAGGTGCGTCCAGTGGAGAAGGTTTAGGAAATAAGTTCCTGTCTAATATTCGCGAGGTAGATGCGATTGCAGAAGTGGTTCGTATTTTTGAAGATGAAAATGTTCATCATGTGCATGGCGCAGTTGATCCACTTTCTGATATTGAAGTAATTAATCTAGAATTAATTTTAGCCGACCGCGAGTCTGTAACAAAAAGGATTTCTAATCTAGCAAAAGAGGTTCGCACAGGAGACAAAGATGCAAAATTAGAATTGGAGGCTTTAGAGAAAATTGATAAAGCGCTAGACGAAGGACAGATGGCAAATTCTGTAGAGTTAACAGAAGAGGAGGAAATTTTGGTTAAAGGACTTCACTTACTTTCAATAAAACCTATTTTATATGTTTTGAATAAAAAAACCGGAGCAAAAAATATTAATGAGGATGGAAATTCAAAATGGGAAGAATTAATTAAATTCTTAAAAGATTCTGGATCAGATTATGTAATTGTTGATGCAGGTTTTGAACATGAAATAAAAGATTTAGACGAGGGCGAGAAAAAGGAATTCAGATCAGAAGGAGATTCAGGAGATGGAATCAATGAATTAATTACAAAGAGTTACAAAATTTTGGACTTGATTACATTTTTAACAACTGGAGACAAAGAATCTCGTGCATGGACAACAAAACGCGATTCGACTGCACCTATTGCAGGAACAGCTATTCACACAGATTTCAAAGACAAATTTATTCGCGCACAAATTATTGAATGGGATAAATTATTAGAAGCAGGTTCACAATCTGTTGCTCGTGATAAGGGATGGTTAAGGACTGAAGGGAAAGAGTATATTGTGCAGGATGGAGATGTAATAGAATTCATGGTTTAACTAAAATCTGGTATGTGTGCATCCGCCGGAGCTTTAGTGGAGGAGGATTGTTGAGTTCATGGTTTAGATCTCTCTTTGACGCTTTCTAATTTCCCATTTATACTAATTAAATATGGAAAACAACAAACAACCGCAAGCTCTAAAATGGGCATTAATTATCGGAATTGTAATTATCGCCAACTTATTTATTAATTATTCAATCTCATTAGTTTTTGATAATCCTGAATACAACGATTTTTGTGAAAACAAATCAGTTTCAAGTGAAGTAACAGAAGAAACTTGTATAGAAGCTGGGGGAGAATGGAATTATTATTTAGACAGAGAATTTGATTCAAGACCTGTAATGGCACCTGACCAAGAATTAAAATCAAGTGGTTGGTGTGATTTATATTCAGAATGTAGCGCAACATACGATACAGCAAAAGAAATTTTCGAAAGAAATGTTTTTATAATTTTAATTACTTTTGGAATCGCAATGTTCGCCCTAAGCCTATTTCTGAAATCTAATTATGTTGTTTCTGTTGCGTTTGGATTAGCAGCAGTTCTGGACTTCATTGTTGCCTCATTACGTTATTGGCCTTCGGCTGAAAAAATTACCCAAGTAATAATCCTGGCGGCTGCCCTCGGAATTTTAATATATCTAGCTTACAAGAAATTTAACGAATAAATAAAATGTCAGAATACGACCACAAACAAATTGAAAAAAAGTGGCAAAAGAATTGGGAAGACAAAGAAACATTCAAAATAAAAGATTCAGTCTGGGGACGCGACAATGAATATATTCTTGTTGAGTTTTCTTATCCTTCCGGAAATCTACATGTTGGACACTGGTATGCTTTTTCTGTAACAGATATTTACGCCAGATTCCGTAGAATGCAAAAGAAAAATGTACTTTTCCCAATGGGATTTGATGCATTTGGTTTACCTGCCGAAAATGCTGCTATTAAAAGAGGTTTAGATCCTCGCGAATGGACCTATTCAAATATGGATAGCATGAGAAACCAACTGAAAAGTATGGGGGCATCTTTTGATTGGTCTAGGGAAGTTGTGACTTGCGAACCTGAATATTTCAAATGGACACAGTGGATTTTCACAAAAATGTTTGAAAAAGGTTTGGCTTATAAAAAGAAGGCTACTGTTAATTGGGATCCTGTTGATAAAACTGTTTTAGCGAACGAACAAGTTTTGGTAGATGGAACCGCTGAACGTTCAGGTGCAGTTGTAGAGAAAAAAGAAATCAAACAATGGTTTTTGAAAATCACAGATTATGCAGAGCGTTTGTATGATGATTTAGATAATTTGGAGTGGCCAAATGAAATCAAAGAAATGCAAAAGAACTGGATTGGAAAAAGTCGCGGTGCGGAAATTACATTCAAGGTTTTAGATAACTCGCCTACGAAAAACTTCAGCGAAGCAAGAGATATAAAAATATTTACCACTAGACCCGATACATTGTTTGGCGCGACTTATTTAGTGTTAGCTCCAGAACATCCCGAAGTTCAAAATTTGAAAGACAAAATTTCTAATTTTAATGAGGTGGAAAAATATATTTCTGATGCAAAAGCAAAAAATGAAATTGATAGAACTAGAGAAGATAAGGAAAAAACAGGAGTTAAATTAGAGGGAATTTCTGCAATTAATCCAGCCACAAAAAAAGAAATTCCTGTTTATGTTGCAGGTTATGTTCTAGGCGGATATGGAACCGGAGCAGTTATGGCAGTTCCCGCACATGACGAGAGGGATTTTGAATTTGCTACTAAATTTGGTTTGCCGATTGAGTATGTGATTGAACCCGTTACAGGAGAAGTAAAAGAGAACGAAGAAAAGAGAAAGAGTATTGTTGCGCTATTAGAGAATCCAGAAACAGGAGAAGTTTTGAGTATCAATTGGGGGAAAGATTTGGGAGGGAATTTGTTAATTGGAGGTGGACTAAAAGAAGGTGAAGATCCATTAGAGTGTGCAAAAAGAGAAATTACAGAAGAGACTGGATATAAGAATTTTGAATTTGTTGCCAAAACAGAAAAGATTCATCACCACTATACTGCTCATTCAAAAGGAGTTAATAGAGAAATCGAAGCAATTGGTTTTTATTTCAAATTAACTAACAATGAAAAGATTGAACAGAAATTAGAAGAAGACGAGAAAGGTAAATTTAAAGTTGAATGGTTGTCTGTAAAAGATGCAGAGAAAAATATCAATGATCCATTACATTCTTATATTTTCAACAAGTTTATAAATAATAAAATATTTACAAGCAATGGAATTCTGGCACATTCAGAGGAATTTTCAGGATTATCTTCAGAAAAAGCAAAATCAAAAATAACAGAATTTGTCGGAGGAGAAATGAAGACAACATTTAAATTACGCGATTGGTCTGTTGGTCGCCAACGTTATTGGGGATGTCCTGTTCCTATTGTTTTTGATCCAGAAGGAAATCCACACAAAATTCCAG